>Ga0307999_1000322_pt1 | contig 13594 bp, 13 predicted proteins | sample Neamet1_FD_203158 | JGI IMG/M metagenome (GOLD analysis project Ga0307999, IMG submission 203158) | Marine microbial communities from water near the shore, Antarctic Ocean - #1 | ecosystem: Environmental > Aquatic > Marine > Unclassified | place: Southern Ocean | collected 2014-06-04 | reverse complement strand
TAAAGAAGGTGTTGAATACGGTGATCTTTCAGGTCTTGTAGACTCGAAAGTGTCAATAGCAGAATTCAAACCAAAAACTGGAACAGAAGAAGACGTTATAGTCATCGGGTTCTATGTGAATGATGAAGAACCTGCTAAAGACTTAGCAAAATTCATCGAAAGAGGTGTTACTCCAATTTTAGACACAGAAGTTTCTCCAAATCCAAATGACGTAGATATGTACTTAGTATTCGTTGAAATTGAGAATGAAAACCTAATGGGCACTACTATGAGTCTAATCCACGATATTGCTGGATTAGTGAAGAACGAATCTTGGGATATCAAATTCCATAAACGTCCAGAAATCAAAATAACAGCAAAAGAAATTCAAGAATGGCTAAAGAAGAAGCGTTAAAATTCGAAGGCAAAGTAATAACAATTTTGCCTGGCGATAAGTTTGTAATTCAACTAGATGACAGTGAACACATAGTAAATTGTACATTGTCTGGAAAGATGAGAAAAAACAGTATTAAAGTTATACTATACGATAAAGTATCGATAGAAATGACCCCATACGATTTGACAATGGGGCGAATCACGTTTAGGCACAAATAGAATGTTTATATTAGGCAAAATTAAAATGTTACTGATCCTTACCGTCGTTATTGGCGCAGTAGGATTTGGTGCATGGAAATACTACCAATACACACAAGAACAAATTAGAATTTATGCAGTCAATGCCGCGACCGCGGAATTAGCACAACAACAGGCAGAAGCCGCAGTAGAATCACTTAAAAGAGATATGGTAGAGATTCAAGCACAGTTCACCAAAGTTACATCAGAATTTAAAGTTGCACAAGGACGAGTAGATGCCTTAGAGAATAAACTTAGCGAACATGAGATTGGTAACTTAGCACAGAAAAAACCGAAATTAATAGAGAAAATAGTTGACAAAGGTACCAAGGATGTGTTAAGATGTTATGAGATACTAACTGGTTCTCCACTAACTGAAGATGAGATTGCTGTTACCAAGAAATCAAAAGCAAATACAACCTGTTCAGATGTGGCAAACCCTAACTATAGGCCATAATTATGATTAAAGAAACACTACTAGCAGGAACACTAGCCCTTTCATTGGGTGGCTGTTCTTCATTCTTACCAGAAGTGACAAAATACTCTACTGAACCAGTAGAACGTCCACTTCTCGTACTTCCCCAATCTGAAATAGTAAATATGAAAGAAGTAGACTATATTATAGTCACTGAAGAAAATATTGCAGAAGTTTGGGCTGAACTAGAATCATCTGGAAAATCTATCGTGTTATTTGCACTTACTTCCGACGGTTATGAAAACTTGGCATTGAATAATGCTGACATCATTAGATATCTTTCTGAACAGAAAGCAGTTATCATAGCATACAAAGAATACTATGAAAAAGCCGATAAAGCAATTGGCGATGCGAATGAGGCAGGAAAAGACGTAAAACCAAGTTCAAGTTTTTCAATTAAAGAGTTTTTAAATACGGATTAATCATGTCACCTTTTAAGGTTCTCGGCATAACCAAATATTCATCAGAAGACGAAATAAGAATTGCATACAAGCGATTATTAAAGAAGCATCACCCAGATACAGGAGATGGTGATAGAAAAAAACTTGATGACATTCGTCAAGCATTTACTGATATAAAAAAGATACAATCAGATAGTGGTAGTATCATTACAGTTACATTAAATGTAAAATTATCCAAAAAAGAACTAAAACAGATGCTTGGTACAAAATGTGGATTCAGAGATGACATCTCTCCCGATATCCATTATATTGTATCCGTACCATCGAATGCTAGAATTGGAGATACAATCTTAGTTAAAAACATCATAAATAACACGAACCTAAAAATTAAACTTCAAGGATAACAATGGCAGACGATAGCGGACAAGATAGAATTAGTATTACACTAGAGAGAGCGGTACAATACGCAAACTCACTAACACACCAATACGTGACGTTAGAACATTTACTATTCTCAATAATCGAAGAATCAGATGTTAGTGATTTACTCACTGACATGGAAGTGAACGCTGGTGACATTGCAAAAGATGTAGAGAAATATCTAAAGGAAAGAGAAGATATTACTAACAAACATACAGATGTCAGACGCACACCACACAAGACACTTGCATTGAGTCGAGTATTTAATCGTGCTATCACTCAGGTTATTTTTAGTGGAAGAACTAAACTATTTTGTAAAGACGTATTGATTTCACTATTAAGTGAAACAGATTCATTTGCATATTTCTTCCTAGCAAAACATGGGGTAAGCAGAGAAGCCGCAATACATCTTATACAAAAAGAGTTTTATAAAACTTCTCCACAAACACAAGTAGGATCAGACGGTAAACCTGCGGTTAAATTTGAAGACTTCTGTACAAATCTTAATATCAGTGCTGGCGATGGACTTATTGACCCAGTGATTGGCAGAGAAGATGAATTGATTGAGATTACTGAAATTCTTGCAAGACGTAAGAAGAACAATGTGATTATTGTTGGTGAGCCTGGTGTTGGTAAGACAGCAATCGCAGAAGGACTTGCATTGATGATTACTGAAGGTAAAGTTCCTGAGATTCTTGAACCGAAGACAGTATTCTCACTTGACGTTACTAGTCTAGTTGCAGGTACAAAGTATCGTGGTGAATTTGAAGAACGTGCTAAGATGGTATTCGACCAACTTGCTCAGAAGAAAGATATCATATTATTCATTGATGAAATTCATATGATTATGGGTGCTGGCTCTGCCGGTGGTTCAAACATTGATATCGCAAACTTATTGAAACCTTTACTTGCAAGTGGCAAACTATTCTGTGTTGGTGCAACGACAAGTGAAGAATACAGAGAAAATTTCGAAAAAGATAGAGCATTGCAAAGACGTTTTCAGAAAGTAGTAATCGAACAACCAGACAAAGAAAACACAAAACTAATTATCAAAGGTTTGAAACAATACTACGAATCATTCCACGAAGTAGAATACACAGAAGAAGCACTTGATTTATCTGTTGAATTAGCAGAACGTTACATGCATGGCAAATATAATCCTGATAGAGTTATTGATGTCATCGATATCGCAGGTGCTAGAGCAAAACTTCATAAGCATGAAGGTAAAGTTGATGTTGCTCAAATTCAAGAAGCAATTTCAAAGATATCTCGTATTCCATTAGACATGATTGATGCTAAAGAAAATACAAACTATATCACACTTGAGGACAATATTAAAACGAAACTGTTCGGACAAGATGGAGCAGTTAGTACGTTAGTTGAGAGTATTCTAGTCAGCAAGTCAGGAATGAGAGAACGCAACAAACCTATCGGTTCATTCTTATTCGTTGGACCAACTGGTACTGGTAAAACAGAACTATGTCGCCAACTCGCAGATAACTTGAGTGTCAAACTACGCAAATACGATATGTCAGAATATATGGAACAACATTCTGTATCGAAACTTATCGGTGCTCCTCCGGGATATGTAGGACACGCTGAAGGTGGTATGGGTTCTGGACAACTTATTAATGATGTCGAAGAAACTCCTAATTGTATCGTTCTACTTGACGAAGTTGAGAAAGCACATCCAAGTGTTATGAACTTATTACTTCAAGTAATGGATGATGGCAAGTTAACTGGCTCAAACGGAAAAGTCGCAGACTTCAGTAACGTCATTTTAATTATGACAAGTAACTTGGGTTCTGCACAGAAGTCTAAGATGGCAATTGGATTTGCAACAGACAATGATGATGCTAGTACACAAGCAGTCAAAAAGTTCTTTTCTCCAGAGTTTAGAAACAGACTAGATGCTTCAGTTGAATTTGTTTCACTTGAAAAACAGCATATTGATATGATTGTTGATAAGACAATCGGAGAAATCAATACTATGCTATCAGAGAAGAATATAACTATTGTTCTTTCTGATACTGCTAAAATATGGCTAAGAGAACGAGGATATATTCCATCAATGGGCGCACGACCGTTACAACGAGTAGTCAATGATAATATTAAGAAACCATTATCAAAAGAAATACTATTTGGTAAATTGACAGAGGGTGGTACAGTTACAGTTGACATCAATAAAAAAGACGAGATAGAGTTTGCTTATACCTGAAACTACAGTCGTAAATAAGTTATTTTACACAGTATATCCATACAGGATAACATATCCTAGATTGGGTAATCTCCCGTCATTTTATTGGGACGACAACAAGCCGAGTGAACATGCATTTGCGATGAGACTTGCATGTCTACAATACCTAAAGACTGAATTTAAAAATCAAGCAACAGACACTCATAATAGAATAAAATTCAATAATGGGTATCACACTCACGTGTACTTTTCTAATAAAGAAGATTATTTACTTGCTAAAGAACATAGCAAAGAATTACATATCAAGTACACTATTCCGTTGAGAGAAGACCTTAAAGAAATCTTAGATGAGTTCGACCAGAAGGTAGAAATAAGACAAACACTCTATCTCAAAGAACACAGATACAAAGTGACACTATCATACAACTATCAGAACTTTCCAAAAGTATGCGATGACATATTTCAATCATTTGGAGATAACACCAACTACAAAATATCAGGAAACATAAAGTCAGTAACCAATCGATTTGGTTATTATGGTTCTTGGGCTACTTACAGTGTATATTGTAAGAGTAAAATAGACGTAGAATACTTCACATTTATGTTCGGAGAGGACATAAAATCAATTTCAAAAATAGTCCTAGTAAGTGAATTAGATAAATAAGATAAGAGATTATCTTTAACTACTAATAAAATTACGAGGGAAGTAACATGGCTCGCAAAACAACTACACTATTACCACTAACCGGGGCGTCTGCTTTAGATTCTGTCGGTACTGCTGTTCCGGGTGATAGTTATTACGGTTACACTGACGGCGTTCACACTGTTGCAGTCTACGGCAATGGATTATCAGGCAGAGTTTCAATCGAAGGAACATTAGCAACCACACCTACTGAAGCAGACTGGTTCCCCATTCTTCTTCAAGGATTACCATATAAAGACTACACTACATTCACTGGCGTTGAAGGGTTTACCTTTGTCGCGAATTTAGTGTTTTTGAGAGCAAAACTAAGTAGAACTGCATTGGGTATAACAGATTATGCTACTGCTGGTACAATAGCAAAGATTTATCTGAATTACTAACAAGGAAACAACATGAGTATAAACGCACAGCCATTTAACCCAACATTTAAACTTATTGGTAATTTAGCAGCCGACCAGGTATTAACTTATGACGTAAGTGAAAACGCATTCGTAAACTCAGCAGGTTCTGGTGGAGCATCAGTAACTGGATTCACTACTGCTGTCAATCAAGGTGCTACCGGCGAAAGTATATTTGACACTGCGGGCTCGACACTACAATTTAAGAGTTTTATTGGTGGAACTGATATAACCATTACAGATAATGGCACAGCCCTAGTAATAAACTCGACACTAACAGAAACATTACAGACTGGTACAAATTTAGGTACTGGTTCAGCATTATACTCAACGAATAACGCATCTAACCAATTACAATTTAAGAGTTTGGCAGTTGGTGCAGGACTTATAATCAATGATGATGGTAACGGCACATTAACACTTGTTAATACAGTTGCTGGTGGCGGAACTGCAGGTGCAGACACAACGTTAAGCAATCTAGCAGATGTGGCAACAGCAAGAACAAACCTTGGTGTTTTATCAACTACACAAGCAGATATAAAATATTTAAGAACTGATGCAAGTACAATTCCTCAGACTAACAACGCATATGATATTGGTCAGCCTGACGCAAAATACAATGACGTATATGCTGAGACATTTCACGGTACGGCAGTATTAGCCGACGACCTTACAGTATCTGGCACAACAGGACAAGTTCTAACATATGATGGTTCTTCATGGACAGCGGCTGACTCAAGTGGTGGTGGTACATTATCATCAGCATCAGATATGTCAACTGTTGCACCAGCAGATGGACAACATTTAGTTTGGGACACAGGAACTAGTTTATGGACACCTGGCTCTGCAGGCACAGGTGGAGGTGGTTATCAAGATTCAGATGCTCGTGCTTCTATTTCAGCAGGAACAGGGTTATTGTACGTCAGTTCAACTGGTGTAATGACACTCAGTGCATCAATATCTAATTTAGCAGATGTAGACACAACTGGAATATCGCCGGGCGAAGTTCTAAAATGGAACGGAAGTTCTTTTATTGGTGGCGCTGATACTAATGTAGACACAACGTACACCGCAGGCACTAACGTATCTATTAGTGCTGGTAATGTTATATCATCAACAGACACAAATACAACATATACTAATTTATCTGAATTTACAAATGACAGTGGGTATATTACTTCGGTCCCAGCACAGACTTTTGCCTCAATAACAGGTACGCCGACAACAATCGCTGGTTATGGAATTACTGATGCATTCGATTCTAGTAGTGCTTTTCCATATTCTAATGTAACAGGCACTCCTACAATACCTACACTTACAAGTCAGTTAACAAATGACGCTGGGTTCATAACTACAGCAGGCACATATGCTAACAGTGACGTTGACACACATTTAAATACAAGTACTGCAACTACAAGCCAAGTGCTAAGTTGGACAGGAACTGACTACGATTGGATTACATCTACTGATTTAAATACAACATACACAGCAGGCACAGGATTAACACTTACTGGCACAACTTTCTCATTAACTGCCGCACACTTTGATGGCAACTATAATAGTTTAACTAATAAACCTACAGCACTTTCATCATTTACGAATGACGCTGGGTTTTTAACTGCACAAACAGATTCACAGACATTAACACTATCTGGTAATACATTAGCAATTACTGGTGGTAACTCAGTTACTCTAGCGACTCCAATATCAACAATTGACGACTTAGATGATGTAACAATTAGTAGCACTTCTGACGGACAATTCTTACAGTACAATAACACATCAGGCGATTGGGAAAATGTAACAATTTCATTATACGCTGATGCTGATGTCAACGCACATTTAAACACTAGCACTGCAACCGCAAATCAAGTACTGACTTGGACAGGTACAGATTACGATTGGATTTCTTCAGGAGCACATTTCGATGGTAACTATTCATCATTAGTTGGTGCACCTACATTACCTACATTAGTAAGTCATTTAACTAATGATAGTGGATTTATTACAAGTGTTCCAGCACAAACGTTTGCTTCATTAACAAGCAAACCAACTACTCTTGCTGGTTACGGAATTACTGATGCAATCGACACTGATACTACTTACACAGCAGGCGCGAATGTATCTATTAGTGTTGGCAATGTTATATCATCAACAGACACGAATACAGACACAAATACTGAATACACTGCTGGAACAGGACTAACACTATCTGGTACAACATTCTCATTAACAGGCAGTCATTTTGATGGAGCATATTCATCATTAACTGGAGCGCCTGCATTATTCGATGGAGCATATTCATCATTAACAAGTACACCTACAACTCTTGCCGGTTATGGAATTACTGATAGTTATACTAACAGTCACGTTGACGCACACTTAAATAACGGTGGTTCTGTAAGTAATGGATATATATTAAGTTGGAATGGAAGTGATTACAATTGGATTGCAAATTCTGGAACACCAGCGTGGGCAAATATTACTAATAAGCCAACATCAATTGCTGGATACGGAATTACTGATACATTTTTCAGTGGTGCGTTCTCAGCCTTAACAAGCAAACCTACTACTCTTGCTGGTTACGGAATTACTGATGCAACAGATACAAATACAACATATACAGCAGGTACAGGACTAACATTAACTGGTACAGAATTTACATTAACAGCCGCTCATTTTGATGGAGCCTATGCTTCACTTAGTGGTAAGCCAACAATACCTACAGCAGTTAGTGCCTTAACAAACGATAGTGGATTCATTACAAGTGTTCCAGCACAATCATTTTCATCATTAACTAGCAAACCGACAACGATTGCTGGATATGGAATTACTGACCGATATGCTAACGCTGAGGTTGATGCACATTTAAATCAAAGTAATCCAACAGCAGGGCACGTATTGTTTTGGAATGGTACAGATTATGCTTGGAAAGCCAATGGTATTTCTCAACTGACTGGATTAAATGATGTAACTCTTAGTGGTACCGACGGTGGACAATTTTTAGTATATAATATAGGTACTGCCGATTGGGAAAATCAACATGTAAATATATCAGACTTATACAATGTAAGTTCTACTGCACCAAGTTCAGGACAAGTTCTAAAATGGAGTGGCACAGAATGGGCTCCAGCCGCACAAACATTCGCTTCATTAACAAGCAAACCAACAACACTTGCAGGTTACGGAATTACTGATTCATTCAGTGGCTCATACACAGACTTAACAAACAAACCTACTATCCCTTCAGCATTAACGGATTTAAGCATCTCAGATGGTACAAATGGACAAGTATTAACTACGAATGGATCAGGCGCTTTCACATTCACGACTGTATCAGGTGGTGGTGGCGGTGCTACTGATAAGATTGAAGAAGGCAACTCTAGTGTAGAAGTAATAGACGGTGGTGCTAATGGACATATTATGTTCAATACTAACGCCAGTGATAGATGGCAAGTTAGTAATTCTGGACATATTCTACCAGAAGCAACTGAAACATATGACATAGGTAGTGCATCTAAGAAAGTACGTCACTTATATTTAAGTGACAATTCACTATATATTGGGGCAGATACTCTTAGAACTCAAAGTAGTAATTTATTATTCAATAGCGAAGACGTACAAGATTACACTAACCTCAAGAACATTCCAACACCATTTACTGGCGGAACAGGTATACAAGTCAACTCAGGTGTAATTTCACTAACTTCAGCATCATTAGATACGTTATCTAATGTTTCATCAACAGCACCTACAACTGGACAAGTTCTAAAATGGACAGGCAGTACATGGGCACCAGGAACTGATTTAACATCGGGTTCTTCAGCAATGAATGACTTATCAGATGTTGATACTTCTGGAATCGCATCGGGTCAATTCTTAAAATGGAATGGTACAGCCTTTGTTGCGGCAACTGTATCAGGTGGTGGTGCGTCAGCAATAAACGATTTATCAGATGTTGATACAACAACAAGTGCGCCTTCGAACGGTGATGTTCTAACATGGAATACATCAGACAGTGAATGGGCTCCATCTGCCCCAGCCGCTGGTGGCGGTTCTGGTGCTACAATAGAAATGTTTAAATTAAATTACGCGACTAACGGAAATTTAACATCCGTTACTAATACGACTTCAGGACTTAGTGCAACAATTACATCAGCAACAGGTGGAACAGTTGATATAACATTCAGTAGTACTGCTTATCCACCTGCTAATATGTTAATGTATGGTTATGCTTATTCGTCTAACAAATACGTTGTCAAACCAGTAAGTGGCGATATGTCTACTAAAGAAGTAACAGGTGGTGGTTCATCAGGTAGTCCAATCGCATTCGGAACAATGGGTTCAGTTAAATTAACACTGAAACTTAGAGAAGCAGATACGGGAGCCTCGAGAAGTTTCGGAACAACAACACATGCATGGTTGATGTTTACAACAGTGTAAAGGTAATATAAATGGCAATCAATAAGACAAGTGCAATAGATTTAAATGTTCCAGCAAAAGTTATATCTGTGAATGTCACAGCACAAACTACAGATGCTTTATGGATACACGATGACGGATTAGGCGACTTATGGTGGTCTGGTGGTTCTCAGCCAAAAGCATATCGTTGGGAACTCACTATGACTGTAACTCCAGTCTCTCACGGTTCTCACTTAACAAGAACACCCAAAGTATTTAATGGATTCGACATTGTAGTTGGTGATTATATCGCTGGTGCTACAGATGGACGTGCATTGCAGATTGTTAGTATCATATCAAAAACAGCAACGACTGTTGTATGTAAAGCAGAAGATAGACTTCGTTATAACACATTTAGAAGTTCAACTGGTGCTGGTATCTTTACAGTTCCTGGTGGTGCAGTTGTATTCCAGATTAATGAAAATGGTCATCCAATGATTGACCCATTACCGACTGGTATCGTATCAAGTGACTTCTACGCAAACATATCCTCTCGTTTTCAGTACTTAAACCCGCAGATGAACTATATGCTAGGAAAAGTTGCACACGGGTTTGATGCAGGCGATGTAGTTGCCATGGATGCTTCTACTAATGTATTTGAATTAGCAGATGCGGCCAACATAGAAAGATTAGTGGGCACAGTAACACATGCTGGACCAGGTCCAGACAAATTCTTATTAAGACCAGCAAATGGAATCGTTGATTTCGTTCCTGGTTTGCCAGGTAATCCAGGTGATTTCATATATCCTAAAACAGATAGTTCTGGCGAGTTAACACTAACAAACACTGGCGTTGCGGTATTCTTAAAATTGTCGAATGCTGTTCCTAGTATTTCAAAAGGTTCAGTAACAAATGGACAGGCTTCGGCAGCAGATAAACTAGAAATCAATGAAGTCGATGTATTGTTTGTAACAAATTCAGGTGGTAATGTTTCAATAACAAACGCAGTTACCGATATTAACGCACTATCATCAAGTCATAGTGTAGTAGCATCTTCATCTCCTGCACCAAATACAATCACGAGTGATGCATCAACTTATGGTTCTGCTTACGGTCTTGTTGGTGGTTATGTACCATTCAGTGCAACTATAAATGGCGGAACAGTTAACTTTACAACTAGTACTGCTGGACTAGCCACGTATGGTATTGCAGTTGGTATTGCAGAAGATATGGCAGGTGATATTAACGCTGCCTCTCTTCCTAATATTACAGCAACTCATCTCAGTGGTAACTTAGTAATAACTCATTCTCAAGGTACTGCATTTACTATTGTAAACGCAACAGCAGACTCGAACAATAACAATTTTGCTGGGTCAGGTGGACTAGCATCGTTAGGTACATCATATTCAGCGGCAGCAGGTGCGTCACTATTATTGACACGTTCTGATGGTGGTGAAATTATCCTAACTGATAAAGTAGGAACACCAACGCTAGACTATGGTATTATGTCAGGTCACTCTGGTTCATATGCTCTTGGTCTAAATGTTGAAAAAGGTATTCGTACTGCGGGTGGTATTACAGTTGTAGCCAGTATTGCGGCACGAGATGCACTTACAGCCTCTGCTCTTACAGGTGACCAAGTACACGTACTTGACACTGGCGAAAGCGAATGGGCATTATATCTATATTCGGGTTCTTCTTGGACAGTAATCGCTACTCAAGACAGTGCGGCAACCGATGCAAATTCACTATCAGAAACATTCAATGCTCCTATTGGTGGATTTGGTAATTCAACAACAGTTACACTTGGTAGAATTAGTAGTAATTCAAGAGTATTAAGTGTGCTTGTAGAAGTTCTTACCGCAATCTCAGGCTACTCAGGTGGCGTACCTTCGTTACAAGTGGGAACTACATCAGACATAGATAGATTTATGGGTGATGCTGAAAATGATATAGAATCTACGGGTTCATATATAACAAATCCAGATTATCACTATTCAGGTGCAACTGAACTAGAAATTAAGGCTAATTTCACTCATTACAGTGCAACTTCTGGTCAAATCAAAGTAACAGTAACTTACGTATAATACATCCTAACTTTCTTCTGTTTTCTACTTTTAAGTAGCATATATTCCTATATGTGTGATTTTAAAAGATAAATACATATAGAAATCTTAATAGAGACATAGGACATAGATATGACAAAGAAAACAACTAATTGGATTTGGCTAGCACCAGAGTATTTCAGCAGATGGAGACTATTTCCTAGAGCATTTATCTCTATGTATATCTATTTGTTATATGATGTAGTGAATTGGTTCATGTTGTTGCCCGATCCAAATTCACAACAAGCAGGATTAGTATCAGTTCTAGTAGGTTCTGGTGCCGCATGGTTTGGTTTATATGTAAATTCAAATTCTACTAAGTATGAAGAACTTAAAGTAACTAGTACAACTGCGGAAATGAAAGATACCCGAGAAAATAATGAAAAAGAGTAATTTCAAATATCACATTAGACTACTAATGGCAGAAGAATTAGACAGAGGTGACATCAGTGGTGTTATTACTGTTCTTAAAAATGCTATAGTGAATATATTTCAACCGTTAGAAGACGGAACAGCAGTGATATATCATCTTTTTGACGACAAACACGTATACGATTTTAGATTAAACAGAGGTGTCACCGAAGAAGAAGCAGAAGTGATACTAGAACTCATTACAGATTGGACGGACAACGATTTTGTAATGGAAATAACAACAAGTAAAAATTATGATATACCTGACGGTGAACATGAAATTAATCTGACTGCTATGAAGCACAACCGATGGATATCAAATAAAGTAAGTGACGGATGGAGATATGGGCTACAATACGACAAGACTGCACTGACAGACCCAAGATTACGCCCATACCACGAATTAACAGATAAGTTGAAAAATATTTAACAATATGCTTGACTTTTGAGCAAAAATGCTATATCATATAAGAGTAAATAGGTAATAATAATTATGTCTGGTACAAAACGTTTATACAATTTAGATGAAAAGAATTATTTCAAATTCTTTGGTGTCGAAGAAAAGCAGGGTATTAGCATCCGTAGCCTCTCTACGCACTATAAAAAGATTCTAAATCTACTAAAAGACGATAACTCGTTCATAGGCAGAGACCACAAAGAATTTGCCCATAGAGCATTCAACACGTTAGTTGACCCAATATTACGAGCAAGATATATCCTAGAGACTAATGGTCATGAATGGGACTTCCGTGATGGAGCAACAGCAGAAGATTTAAGTTTTACTCACGAATTGAGAGCCCAACTTGGTAGAGCGAATTTGTTCTTTGAACTTGAGAACTTCATCTTTGAACTAAAAGACCATACTCATTTTATTATAGAACAAATAGAAGAAAGTATTGATACATATCAGAACTATAAATCGGCTAGCGGACTAGTTAACAGATTTTACGAAATATCAGCGTTACATGACGATGCAGTAAGCAAAAAACATGAAGTTGAAGAGGGAATACATCACGGTGTATTTGATCCACATTAGTATTAGAGAGGAATAACATGATTTTCACAGAAGACGCGGCAAAACGAGTAAAAGAAATTATTGTTGAAGAAAAAAAAGATGTACAAGCACTTAGAGTATTCGTCCAAGGTGGCGGTTGTTCGGGTTTCAGTTATGGATTCGGTTTCGAAGACGATATTGCGGATGACGACACAATCGTAGAGACTAATGCAGTAAAATTAGTAGTAGATAGTATGAGTATCATATATCTTAGTAATGCTACGATTGATTTCGTAAGTAATCTCGAAGGTGAACGCTTTACCATCGATAATCCAGAGGCTAAGTCAACATGTGGCTGTGGCTCTAGTTTCTCAGTATAACATAGGAAATAATAATAATGTCAGTAGAAGAAAATGTGTTCGAAATAGTATCAAGACGATTAAAGTGGGAACTTAGTGACTTATCATTAGAAACTAA
>Ga0307999_1000319_pt1 | contig 13683 bp, 20 predicted proteins | sample Neamet1_FD_203158 | JGI IMG/M metagenome (GOLD analysis project Ga0307999, IMG submission 203158) | Marine microbial communities from water near the shore, Antarctic Ocean - #1 | ecosystem: Environmental > Aquatic > Marine > Unclassified | place: Southern Ocean | collected 2014-06-04 | reverse complement strand
ATCGTCTGCAAACCGAGTCCGTATGAAGATGCTAAAAACGGTATCGATTTTATTCTTTAGGCGTTGGCGTTCCGTCATTGCTTTGGTTTGATTTGTCCTAAATCGATTAGGTCTTGTTCCGTTATGCTGATCCATTGCGGCCGATCCTTTGCGAGTCTATCGCTTGTTCTTTCGAATGGATCTAAATCGGGCCGGTGAGATCGTTCTAAAATGGTTTCGGCTCTTGTTTCTTCCCAAGCCTTACAGCAGTCTATTAGCGTATCTAACTTCAGCCGGTTATATAGCTTCCATTTCCCGCGAGATATTAGCTTAAACACGCTAGAAAACTCCTCTAGCTTGAACGTAGGAAACTCTTCTATCAATGCTCGGACTACTTCGGCCATTTCTTGGCTATCGGATATCGTCGTACCGGCTGATACGATCTTGCATAAAGCCCCAAGTTCGGCAACCAAAAAGGCGCGGGTTAATTGCGGCTCGTACTTTAGTGCGGTTTGGATATTCGTACCTCCTTCCCAAGCCTCGGCCGGGGTATACTTTACGGGCGGCCCATCGGAAAAGCGGTAGGCAAATAAAGCCCTACTTGATTCGCTAACCTTCGGAGATAAAGTTGGCGAGTTCTGAAGCGTTGAAATTCTCTCCTTTAAAACCGCGCCGGGTGTTTGTTCGTCCATCTGTTTTGTCTCTTTGGATCCAAGTATTAACCGCGTGCGGCCAACTCTTCATCTTGTTTTTACCAACCTTCCAACCGTTCGAGGTATAGAAGTTTATGAATTTTGCGGCTATATCGCCGGCTTCTTTAACGCCCTTATTTTCAAACTCCAAAACAACCTCATCGAGAGAGGGTTCCTTAAACCTTGTGGTTGTTCTTGGGTTCTCCTTGTGTTCTCCTTGGTATAGGTTTGGCAATTCTGCCACATCCATTTGGCTATTCTGCCTTTTGGAATTGGCAACTTTGCCAACTGCATTAGGCAACTCTGCCACATCCATTTCGTAAAACTGCCAAATGAGCGGGGCTAGGCTATACCACGTAGTGCGATCATAACCCATCGAATTAAAGTTGCCTCTAATTAATACCCCGGTTTCTATCGCTCGTTCTATCCTTCGTCGTAATTGGTCACGCGTCCAAAAGGGTAACATCTTCTGCAAGCCTTGTACGCTGTTGTACGTCCACCACGTACCGGCCTCAAAGTTTCGGTTCTCTGCTTTGTTCTTGTGACACCAATACGCCAAGTGATGGACTACTACGGCGGTATCTATCCCGTACTCTTTAGCGAGTTCGATATTAAAGTGCGCGTCTCTTCTCATATGTAACGAGATTGCCCGGAGATAGTCCGGAGAGTATGGCTCACCTTATCTAGCTTCCGCGTTATTTTCTGTTTATCCATTAGCTCGACGGCCACCGAGAACTCTAAATAGAGATCCCGGCGAACGCGCCTAAGCCTTTGAATTCTACGGATGGTTACCGTAGTCATTCCTTTACCCATTCATCTAACGAGATCTTGTAAAGTTTCGCTAGTGCTAGTACATCTTCAGAAATTCTCTCCGGGCTTTGTGTTGGGCCGTCGTTATTCCAATGGCCGGCATAACAAAGGGCCGCCGTTTTAATGGCCCACGCCTTATTGATAATGTTATCCTTCGAATCAGATCCGTAGGAGTAGTTTTTAGAATCTGATCCGGAGGAAAACCCTACTTTCTTTTTAACGTTTATACCGGGCCGGTCGTTAGGATTGCGGGCCGCTCTTAACTCGTACTCGATTTCTTGGCCTATCTCGATCCATGGGTTATTGTTTTTCTTAAACAACTCGGCGTTATCGCCGTTCTCTAACTCTACCTCCCAAACGTAATAGGCTCCTTTGTTGCCTAGGCTTTGGATGTTCTTTACTTTGCTTGTCTTTAATTCACTCATAACTAAGGGTTTTGGGGTTTATGTTTAATACTTGACACGCTACAACGAACTCGCCGACGGTAAACTTTCCGGGATCGTTCAACTTGTAACGCAATGTTTCGGCGGTTATACCCAACCGATGGGCTAACTCTCTCCGTTTAATCTTGTTCCTACTCATAGACAACGTAAACGCGTCTTGAGTTTCTTCGAGGAACGGGTTAGGCTTGCTCATATCTAGGATAAATTTAGATCGGTGAAGGCTCATTCCTTTGATTTTAATATCTGCTCCTCTAAATCTTCTAAATGAAAACGCGGGTAAATCTCTTCGAATAGATGTAAGGCGCATTCCGATTCGTATACTCCATGGCAAAGGGTAACCTTATAAATATTCACATCGGGAGAGGATCCCGGATAACCTGAGCCATCCGGATAGCGTGTTACCTCTGCTTCTCCCGGATCGAATTCGTAGTAGCATCGAAACCAAAAGGAAGGCTGTACCCCGCCCCGCTTTTTAACGTCGCAAGTAACTAACTCGGTATCGTAATAGTCTTCTTTCATTTCCAAATATGGTTTAACTGTTCAACCAACTGCTCTAGTTTATCGGTATGGTAATCGATTTTCCATTGCATATCGGAGATTAACTCTTTAACCGAATCCGGGTATTCGCTCTCTGATCTTGTGGACGCGTCTTCTAATAGTTGTCGCGCCGTTTCTATAAGGTTCTTTTCGTGCTTCATTTTACTTCGTTTTCTATGATTTTAATTAACTCTAAAACCTGATCTACTTCTTTCCTATGGCTCTCGTTAATTCGATCTCGTATGATTCGCCGCAAGGTTGCCGAGACTTCATTAAGGGCTTCGCTTCTACCTAAGTTCCAAGCCCTTTGTAGTTCTTCTTCGTGCCAATTCATCGGATCCAAAGGGTCGAGGGTATCGTACATCTTACCTAAGACTCCCTCCGGTTTGTTTGTTGGTTCTATTATCATTTTATTCTCGTGTAAAATCCGCGTGTTCTAAGCACTCGGAGCAGATCTCCCAATCTCCAAACTTCGGAGAGCCGCAACAAGTAGAAAGTAGTTCCTCGTTTGGGTGTTCGTATACCATTTTCATAATCCGCAATGTCCTGAATCGCATTCGGAAAAGTCTTCAAAGTCCAATGCCATTTGTAATCGATGTTTTTTGATCGCGTCATAGGTCATCTCGAGTTGTGGCTTCCACATATCATTTGGCAACTTTCGCCCACGCTCTTGCTTTGAAAACCATTCCATTTTTTCAGGATGTTTGTCAAATTGTTGTCTTAGTAAAAGCGGGTTTCGGTGAAAACAGCCGACGCAATTATTCCTTTCTGCAAACCTTACGGGTTTATCTTTCCAAAATTCAACTATTCTATCTTTCTTTATACCGTCTTTTATTAAAGGATATACCGGCATTTGCCAAACACTCGTGGCCCATTTATTATTCCCGTTAGCGTGTTTTCCTATAACATCTTTAAAGTGAAGCACTCCATTTTCATCGCACCTTTCCGCCATATTTTCGGCGCGCCTTTCTTCACCCGATCTAAAACCAATTTGGGTTTTTAATACTTCTCCCTCTTGAATGTTACAGTGGTTTTTATACCATCTATACATTGGCCGCAGTTTCATTTCTACAGTGCAATATCTTCTCATGCTACTAGGTAGATATCCGCCTAAAGTTTTATTTCTTGCAACCTCGTCGAAGGTTATTCCGCTTACCCAATCAATAGTTTTTCCTAAATACTGTTCGAGATCTAGCATAGTGTAAATGATCGTATCATCTTCGGCGGTAGCGATAAACTCTTTACCAATTTTGTCACTAACCAATTGCACTAATTTCTTATCCTTGGGAGTGCATGCTCTATCTTCAATACATACTAAAGCAAACACGAGAAAATCGCTTGGATAGTTTGCGGCTACATACGCCGAGGACTGCCCGCCGCTTACACTTGTTACAGTCTTCATAATTGCCGGGTTCGATGGGTTCTTATCTGACCTTTGAAGTCTGCCCAAACTCGTTCGAAATCCTCGTTCTCTTTCTCCTCTATCCAATCGTTATAGGTCTTAGGCTTATCCGGAGGGTAGCAAGTCGAAAGGATACCCATAGGTTTAACCTCTGAGGCGTTGCGCTTAGATCTGAGTAGGTTACTTAGCTTCATTTTCCTTTCGTTGTTCGTGCATGGAAATCGCAATCTCGATAAGCATTTGTGCCCATCCGTTTTTCTCTCCTAGCTTAAGCCATTTCTGTTGCCGCTCTTGCTCTCGCTTTACCGCGTTATCTTCCCAAGTGCTTTCGCCGGTTCGGTAAAAGGAACCGGTAGCGGATTGACCTACTACCCCTAAATCCATTAAACGAGATAACGCGCTAGTCAATGTCTGATGTGCAATCCCCATAGTGCTACGGAGTTCGTCGAGATTCTTAGGGCCGTCGACGAGAGAGCGGTATATTTTTAACTGCTTGCTTTTATACTCGCCGTTAGCGAGTTGCTTCTTGAATGCTTCGATGCTTTGAATGCTCATTTTTCTATTTTTTATACTGCTAAAGACAAAGCCCACTTGTTGAAATTTCGGAATGCAATAAAGGCTGAACTACTACTTGCTATACGATTGCCATTCCAATCGAAAACATTTGTTTCGCCCATATCGGTAATAGGCAACTCAAAATGAACAATGCAAGTTGAACTTATTTCTACTCCTATAACTAAATCATTGCCATCTATAAAAAAATTATAGCCCTCTTTATTCAAATGATTGGCGATAACGTTAGTAGCTTCTTGGGTGAATTGAGAGTTTGTCATGGTGTTGTTGTTTGTTTGTTTAGGTTAATGAAGCCCCGACCTAAGCCGGGGCGTTGGGTTTTATTGCGTCATTTATAAACTCATTGTTTCTTGCTCTACGAAAAAGATCACTTGGCTTGCCTTCTCTTCAATCTTCCCCCACATATCGCGCGACTCTTCGTGCGTGTAAACGTCTAGTAATCCCTTTTTTACCAAGCTACCCACCGCACCCTTAACAGAGTCTACTTTGATACCTAAAGCATCGGCTACGTCTGAATGCTCTACGGGAGAGTAAGTCTCACATCCAATCCAATCCGATAGCTGTACTGCTAGTTCGTTCACAACTGAAGTCTCAAGGGCTGTAAGGTTGTTGTCCTGAATGATGTTGGTAACTGTTGTCATGATTGCTGTTTGTTTGTTCGTTTTGTTATACCGCAATGTACGACTATATTCTTCATATACAATATATATTCGTGTTTATTTATTGGGATAGTCTATTTCGTTCCCGTTTTGTATCTTCTGCGATATGGAACTCAAGCCTATAAAAACCAAAGCGCGCGCGTTATCGGCCGCTATAGAATGCAAACCCCAAACAAGACTCGATGGGGTTACGTTTAGCGAACTCGTTAATGCCTACGGAAAGCCCGTTCTAGACACTTCAGACAATCCAGGATCGGGAGGGAGGCGAAAGCTACTGAATACGTGCTACCGCTTCGTATTTGATTTCGAAGGGGAGCCGGTTACGTGTAACGATTGGCGCAATCCTTCGCTCGATTTTGTAGAGCATAACCTAACGCGTTGGGTAATCGGTGCGTCTAGCCTTATCGTCGCAGAGGATGCAGTTAAAGAAATTAAAGCCAACGTAAAGAAGCCAACCCCTAAAAAGAGGAAGGCTAAAAAGGATTTAGAAGAGTTCGAGAACGCTCCCGCTTCGGTAACCTAACGGGATAAAAACGCGAAGTATCGAACCCCTTTTATTTTTTCCGGTTCTTCCCGAAGATTACCGCTTGAAGGATCCGCGATAGTACGTTAACTATCTTATCGTCTTTCTTGGTTTCGGTGAGCGCGGTAAGAGTACCGGCGGCCGTAATTAAAGCGAGGGCGATAGTAGCCCAATGTAGCGTAATAAATTCCATGCTATTGATTTAGTAGATCCATATAAACGGCCCGCCTTTATCTTCGGCGGTATCTAGATGGATGAAGTTTTTACCTATTCCGATCCGAGTAAAGCCAACCGACACGGCCGCCCCTAATATTAAATATCTTTCGGAACTATTCCGGCATCGGATATCTGCCGCCTTTCCTATTAAGTGGGCCGAGTTTTCGGAAACCGGGTAGCCCTCTTTTTTTAGTTTGTCTTGGTGGTTCGCGGTTCTATATCCGCTATTAACTACGAACGGCATCCCGGCTCTGTGTCTGCATTGATCGAGCAAAGCGATAAAGTCGAAATCCATTAGTTCACCGGATCCGGGTAGATCGGGGCTTTCAAACTCCTTGCTTTGAAAATACATTGCATCCATCATTCGATTCCCTTTTTAGCTAGTAGTAACTTGATTTCGTTAATGCCGTCGACGAGTAGATCCAAAGTCTTTTGTACTTGGGTTTCTTGCTTCTCTAAAGAGAATAGCCGAGCCTTTATTTTGGTTACATCGTTGGTCATCTTTACCCATGTGGCAAGGATACCTCCACCCGATCCCAATAGCATACCGAGAAACTCGTAATTCATGGCATCAATGATTGGATCGTTTTCACGTCTTCTATACTTAGTCCGTTTTCGTCATGGCTAAGTTGCATCCCGACCATTACCGCTTCGACATAGTTTCCTAGAACGTGCTTGATAAATAACTCCGCACCCGTTACCGCTACTACTTCGGTTATTTGTTCCTGAGAATATGACATTAAAACAAAATTTGATAAGCATTCGTTTTTCCTACGACTAAACTATCAGAAAGAACCGTGTAATTTGTTCCATCTGTTGAACCGCTGAGGGTAAAGTATAAAGCAGAACTACCGCTATAAAACATAATCTTGCCCGATACCAATGTAACGGTTGAACCCATGTCAATCTCTATATAATTTTGAGCAGCCGTACTCGTTAGCGTCCAAGCCCAATTGCTTGTGGAGTTATCGAATGCCTTATATGGGTAATAGTTTGCGTAATACTTACCGGCAGAAGCCACAAAAGGAGTTGGCGCATTGTCTGCTGTCATATTAGATGGGTAAATAGTAGCACTTGAATCTTCATAACGCCAATCACGAATACCCATGTGGCTACCACTATCCGATCCGTTTGCATTAACTGAACGGCAGCGAAAGTATCTGAAAGTCGTAGCAAGTTTCGTGTAAGTCGCTGACCCAATTGCCGATTGAATAAAATCCCCAAACTCTTGCGCTCTTACTTGAACGGTTCGCGTTCCGTTTAACGTTGAAGAGTCCGCCCAAATTAGAGTTCCGGCATTTTTTGTCACGTTCGCATTTGATACTATTAAGGTGCTGCCAACATATACTTCGCAATTGAAAACCACATTAGTATAGGCAGCCATATTGGTTATCGTCGCTTTTCCCGAGCCGTAAGTATCAATGGCCGTTAACGTAGGTGTTGTAGTTGCCGTTCCGCTACCTCCTTGCGTAGTAAAGAAGCCATCGACGTTATCGATATTGCTCGTGCTTTGTCCTGAAATGCTTGCCATGTCTTAACTAATTTCGATCCAATCTTGGGATGGATTAAAAAACATCAAATTTGTACCAATCTTGTAGCCCATTACTCGCGACACATCGCCCGTAGCAGATACGGGAGTAGTCGATAGCCTACCCGTTGCGGTACCTAAATACACAACATCCCCAACCGATCCGCCGGGATCTGTAGCGAGGTATACTATACCCCTAATAACCATGCCCGTAGCAGATGAAGCACTAGTAGCAACGGCCATAAAACCAACGCTACTAGCTAACGCGTCAGCATCGGATCCGGCCCACGCGCTCGCTCCTAGATAATAAACATAACCGGCAGTTAATCCGGTGGTAGTTGTAATAGTTACAACCTCGGCATTTAAGCCTACTTCTCCTGCACTTCCCGCCGTTGCTATAGCTGTTTCTAATTTACCAACAGCCACCGAGGAGCCGTTACCGCTAATCTTTCCCGTCGTAGTTACGTCTCCCGTTACGGATAATTCCGACCCGTTAAATGTTAGATTTGCTTCTCCATCTAAAGTATCTGTAGAAGAAGAGCAAGCGACTAACCGGTTAACGGCTTGGGTGTTTACCGTTACTCCGCCCGATGCAGTTGTAAAAGATAAAGTACCCGATCCGTTAGTAGTTAAAACCTGTCCATTTGTACCCGTGTCGTTAGGAAGTACGAGCGTATAGTTTGCCGTGGCACTATGGGGAGGCCCTTGTATTTTTACGCCGTGAGTATTGACTTCGCAGTTAAGTTTAATAGCCGCGCTATTGGTTGCTCCTTTTACTTCTAGAACGCCCGTCCCTTTCGGAGCGATCACGATGCTTCCGTTAGTTACTGAGGTATCGATTTCAAACGCCTGTACATCAAGGTTCCCGCCGAGTTGAGGCGTTGTATCATCCACTACCGCCGCGATACCTGAGCCGCTTCCGTTGGCCGCCGCTGTTATTCTGCCTTGCGCATCTACGGTAAGATTAGTGTTTGTATACGCCCCGGCAGATACAGCGGTACTATCTAGGTTTACTACTACGCTTCCGGTTGTAGGGCTTGCCGTTAACCCGGTTCCTCCGGTAACATCGTCAACCGCGTTTACCTCTGCTCCCGTGGCTATGCTATCTAGTTTCGTTTTATCTGCCGCGCTCATAGAACCCGCCGCGCTTGTAGTCGAGGCGGTAATAGAAATAGCGGGAGTCGCTCCGCCTGAAGAAACGATAGGAGCCGTTCCCGTTACGCCCGTAACCGTACCCGTCGGGGTAGTCTGAAGCGATCCGGTTCCGTCTATAAATTGCGACGTTGTACCGGCTCCGGTAATGGCAAGCGTTCCCGTAGTTGTAACGGGAGAGCCACCGACAGAAAAAGCCGAGGGAGCGGTAAGGGCTACACTCGTAACCGTACCCGATCCACCGCCTCCGGTTCCTAAAGTCGAAACCTTTATCTTCTTTGTTTCGTTACTGCTTATGTCTACGATTGCCAACACATCGTCGTTCGCCGGCGTTGTCGTTAGTTCGTTGAGTGCGGAGATCTTTGTATTCGGCATGGTTGTTCTTTAAATACGCGCGTAGTAACGCCTCGTTGGTTTTCCTTGCTTTACCCATTTTAACAGCCAAGCACCGCACGCAAAGCCAAGCGTTCGGCTAGTGAGATATTAGCGTTATAGTCAAGGTTCAAACCTTGCGAATAGTTGCGGCGCGTTCTACGGAGTTGGCCTTGTGTCTCGGTTCCTAGTTCGGGATAAAGCCCGGTATTCGCATCGACATAATTAATAAGTCTTTGAATATGAAATTGGCCCATCTCCGTAGATGAATCGATAAGCGGGCGAATGTCTGCATATGAAGCCGGCGAACTCTGTTCGGTTTGCATTATGACCGTAGAATTATTTACCATCCTCACTCGTAGAAACGGGAGTAGATCGGCAAAGGCTAAAGGAACCAAAGCCGGCGAAATATAATCGTCAAGTAAGGCCGTCTCCGCCGCCGTTGCATCGGCATTGATAACGGCATCACCGATAGCATTATAGAGGGCCTGACCTAGTGCCGGGAGGATCCATCTTTGCTGCGCCGTCCGAATGTATGGGGCTATCAAGTTATCGTCTACAGAGCCGCCTAACGCGGTTTCAATTTTCACCTTTGAAGGCGATACGAATAATGCTAGGTTGCTCATGAGTTCGGGGTTTTTCTTGTAGTGAACGGGCCGCGTCCATCTAGAAATCCTCTATCCTTCATATCGCGCGGCAACTTGGCAACTTTAGGATCATTCTTTTCTAATGCCGGTAGGCCCGCCTCGCGTAGAATCTTCCGCGCTTTGTTAACGCTGATATTCTCGTTATTCTTTTTTAGGTATGTACGCCGCTCGAAAAAATGTTGGCACGATCCACCGCCTTTATAAAAGAAAATCGGGTATGTCGCGGAACCACTAGGCCCCCATCCGGGGTTGATAGATTGATCGGAGGCGGCTTCTAAATCGGATCGGCTAAATACCTTTCCTTTCTTACTTGCCGCTACCATCAATTCACAAAAAGCGCGGGATTCGTTCTTATATGATTCGCCTTTCTTTGGGCCTCGTGTATAGTTGCCACTCGTGCCGGTTATCTGAGGCATATAAGCGTATCGAACCTTAATTAGATCGCTATCATATTTTGAATCTTTCCTTCTTTTATCTCCCCCTTTAGGAAGTGAAACCGCGAATTTAAAGAGTTTATCTAATGGCTCTTCGTGTTCGTATTCAACCTTTCGAGAATCGATTAACTCGTAGCCTTCCGGCGCATCTTCGGCGCGGCCAATAATCCATTCTGCTACATCTCTCCCGGCTCCTTCTTTAGAGAGCATTGTACTAAACTCGGTAGCCGTTCCCGCAAATAAAGAGCGTGCATCCGCTTCGGCGATATTCAAGAACTGAACGAGGAAGAGAATAGCTTGCTCGCTTGTTAAGAAGCCCTCCTTTACCTTAATCATAATATCAAGGGCGGCAGAGATTTGCGCACCGTTATAACTTGCTTCCGCTTCGGCGGCGGTTTCTGCTACGTCCGGATTAACTAACGGATCAATAGCTATTGTCGGCTCATCCGTTTCGACTCGCTCCACTTCGATACCTTCTTTGGCTTGATCTTCCGGAGATAGAACCGCTACGGATTCTACGTCGATAAAGTCGGCCGGCTTGAGCGGGATAAAGTACAAGTCGAGATCAATCCCGTTAACGCTAAAGAGTTCGTCTAGGTGTTCTAATAGAAGCGTTTGGAATCCCGCTACTACAGTATTCGTAAAGAGCGAGTAGCTATCCTTAAGTTCGTCGGCGTTATTACCAAAGCCGGAACCATCGCCCCGGATTCCAAATAGAAGCGGGGAGGTAATTCTAGAACCGGCAAGGATTTTAGTAGTACACTCGGTCGAAAGAAATTGGTACATCCCATCGGCTCCGTTGGTATCGATAGCCGTTAGGGTTGGCTGATCGTCTGAAGACTCATTAAACGAAATAAGCACCCTGCCGGCATTGGTTGCCCCGGAGAACTTCTCGTTAATCTTCTGCTCTACTATTCGCCTCTCCTCATCTGTAGGGATTCCCGAATTCATACTTAAAAGCATGGACGGGAAGAGTCCGTTTTGAATGTTGTTTAGATGAAATGCGCTGATCTCTCTATCAAGTTGGATGTAATTAGTAGCCCCTACGTAATCCGGGAGGCCATAGTAAAATACTCCGGGGTGGTATCCCTTAATTTGAAATATTTGTGCGGCCTCTGTTCTATCTTCTGTATTAAAAGCGGGGTATGCTACCGGCTGATATTCGGCCTTCCTTACCATATCCCAACGCGGCGAAACGTAGTATGTAGAAACTACGCCATTACCATCTGCTAATCCACTTCGTACCGTTTGGGCGGGTACGTGTCGCATCTCGGCAATCTCCGTTCGTGCGCGGTTCCAAATTACAAACACGTAGCATTGGCCGTAGAGTTTGAGATCAAAACCAACCCGACGCAATAGGTCACGCTCTGAGCCTTTTAATAGGGCTTGTAATTTTATCCATTGCTCCCGCGTTTCTTCGTTCTTATTCCAATCGCTTGCCGCTAGTCCATCGCCTACAATCATCTCCGAAACGCCGTTAACGATTGCGCTTTGCAAAGAGGATCCTAAGTAGAGATCGCGGAGGTAATCGGGATATAGATTATCAAAACCGTAATCCACCCATTTCTTCCCCGGTTGTTCTATAAATAACGGGAGTTCGTGGCTAGGTAAATCGAACAACGAAAAGTCGTGTTGCTTGCTCATTCGGTGTAATAAGTATACCCCTCTACGGAGTCGGTATTGGATACATAGTTAGCCTCAGAAAAGGCTCCGTCTTGATCTTGTATGAAAGCGATCCCCGAATTTACAACCGTTAACCCCGATGGGTCTGAATTGTATTCAGTTGTTTGCGCGTAAATAGTATACCCGTAATAACCTTCGGGATACTTTGGGCCGCTTAGATCGTAAATAGGTGCAACCCCTTGAGCCTCGGCCGTTCCCGCTTTGAATCCAAAAGAAACCCAACGCGGTCGATAGGTTGTAATTGTTCCGGCATCCGAAGACGCTATAAGTAGCACCTCGTTCGTTGCGTTACTTCTTAACTCAAGTAAAAAAGAGGCGGCCGTAGAATTGAGATCGGTAAACTCTACCGATTGGGTTACGCCTACGGCGGTAGTCGTTTTATTTTTGCTTATTAGGAGCATCGCTTAAAGATAGAAAGAGGGCGTTTCCGTTCGACAAATGAAAAAGGGCCACCCATTACGGCGGCCCCCTTCATAAACCTAAACCACAAACAAAGAAAACAAAGTTTAAGCAACTCCTTGAGTAATAGTTATGTTATTCGGTGTAGTAATACCATCGAAAGGATATTTCGCAGTTCCAACTCCCGCCGTAGGCGCAAGAAGTAAAAACGAATCCGGCTCGATACCCGTTAGGGTTAAGTTAATCCCGGTTAACTCTGTTCGAGTTGCTCCGGTTTGAACTACTCCGGCGGTAACGTCCATGCCGTGGCGCAAGCCGCAAGCCCAAACGTTATCATTGTTATCTAAGGCAAACGCAAACAGTTGCCCTTGGGCCATTGCTTGGATTTGCGTAGCGTCTTTGATCTTTACTTGTTGTAAAGTAAACGCTAACACTTGCTCGAAACTCGTTGTACCTGTTGCGCTATCCGCTCCGATATTAACCGTTAGTCCGGAGAGATCCGGCCGTAAGTCATATTCGAAAACTACTGTAACTGGCAACTCCTTTACTTGATTTTGGGTAGCACTTTCCGCTGCTCCGTCCAGGGTAAAAGCGTAGTCTTCAATAAAGTTAGCAAGGTAGATTCGTTTGAGTCCACCGATTGCGTCTTTACATTCTACTAGCCTCCCCGCGTTAATGAGGCACGCCATGGATCAAGTAAAGTTAAAGCCTACTACACCATCGGTAGCAACTCCCGTTTGTACTCCGACCGCAAAGTCCATACTAACCTTAACGTTATCGCTTCCGTCGTACTTGTAAACGGGAATCAAGGCCGCCGCTTCTTCACCGCTATAGCTATTCGTACCGACTACCAAATTATCGGGGTATGTGAATACCATTACATCAACCGTGTTTGGAATGCCCGGCGTTGCGTAAACGGGATAACCCAAGTACGTAGCACCGTCCATAGATTGATTGAATCCGGGGCCGGTATTCTGTACTGCCATAGCTTGCAAATAGAAAGCGTAAGCCTCCATCGACAAATAGAAACCACATCCGGCTTTTCCTAGAATTCCCGGTACTGCTTGAGCCGCCGCAAATACTCCGGACATATGGCCTAAGATAGTTAGATCAGTCCAAGCCGCCGCCGCCGTGTCATGCTCGATAAAATCTTTACAAGCCGAGGCATCAATACCGGCCTCATTCACTACTCCGTTATTAGACAAAAAACCGAGAGGGAAAGTAGTCGTAGCCCCTTGCCATAGAAGATTCTCCAAAGAGGTTCCGGCTTGTGCGGCCGTAGCACCTAAAAGAAAGTCAGTCCATGTTACCGGGATATCTCCGTTACGTTGCATTCGACCTTGTGCCGCCATCCAAGTGGGGAACATAGTCTTTCTGCAAATAACTTCCTTCACCATCAATTGATTGACGGTTAGGATTTGCTCGGTTAAAGCGAGATCCGCTCCATCAGTTCCGGCGCAAGAAGCCGCTTGCAGAACATCGGAGAAGGCAATTCCCGAAATAACAGCGTTGCCTACTACGCCCTCGATAAGACGGACGCGGCCTTTGTTAATAGTCTCGGCCCCCAATACGGCGGCGGTGACATACGGCAAAGCGAGTTCGCCCGCGTATGTGTTTACTGAAGCATCGATATC
>Ga0307999_1000317_pt1 | contig 13693 bp, 26 predicted proteins | sample Neamet1_FD_203158 | JGI IMG/M metagenome (GOLD analysis project Ga0307999, IMG submission 203158) | Marine microbial communities from water near the shore, Antarctic Ocean - #1 | ecosystem: Environmental > Aquatic > Marine > Unclassified | place: Southern Ocean | collected 2014-06-04 | reverse complement strand
AGAAGTCAATGATATTAAAGTATTAGATCAATCTTATCGTATACCTGGTGGACCTATACATGAACTATCACAAAACATAATAAACAAAGTACAGAATAGATTTCAAAAAGAATACAAACCTAGAGATGAAATAGGATTATTAAAAAGATATTCTGATATAACACAGGTAGATATGAGTGAGGGAAATTGGTTAGTACTATCCTCTGCGAACTATTTTTTAGATGATGTTAAAAATTTATGTGAACTACAAGGGTGGTATTATCAATATCGTGGACAAAATTCTATACCCTTAAAATTATTATTGGCTTTAAATAATTGGGAATCATGGCGTAAAAATGAATCGTTAAATCATTTAGAAATTAAAAATATTTATGAGTATCTTGGATCAAATGTATTAGTAGGCTTTCAAAAAGGAAAGACACTACATTCTGATTCTAAATATACATTAAAAGAATGTATAGATAGTCATGGGCTAATTACCGATAAAGTTTGGTATGATTCATTCGAGGGTCTCGATACGATGACCGAGAATTACATTCGTAACATGAGGGCGAATGGAGAAATGATAAATAAAAATCCTCGTATTAAAATGTCAACTATACATGGAGCGAAAGGAGGAGAAGCCGACAAAGTATTACTTATGCAAGACCTAACTAATGCAGCTTTAGAAACTTTTAGTTATGATCCAGATGAATTACATAGATTATTTTATACTGGTGCTACGAGAGCGAAGCGTGAATTGCATGTGTTAGATCCTAAAAACTTTGATAGGGCTTATATATTATGAAAACATATAAAAAATTAACAAAAAAAGGAATCATTAATAATAATGTTAAACTTGGTGAATTACAATCATTGTTTAAACAAGTAGGAGGATCTCATTATAAAAAAATGGTGATACAACCTGCTGAGTTCATCAATAAAAATAAGTTGCTTTTTGCAGAGGGCAACGCTATAAAATATATCTGTAGACACAATCACAAAGGAGGAGGAGAAGACGTGAAGAAAGCTATACACTATTTAGAAATGATATTAGAAAGGGATTACTCATGAGAAATACACAGATGCCATTGTTTGCACCTGAAACTGAATGGGTTGCACCACATGAACTAAAAGATTTATCAGGCTATAAAGAAGTTGCTATTGATTTAGAAACTTGTGATCCACATTTAATGACCCTTGGGTCAGGTAATGTTACAGGAAAAGGACACATTGCAGGCGTTGCCGTAGCCGTAGAGGGTTGGTCTGGCTATTATCCTATTGGACACGAAGGTGGTGGTAATATGGATAAAAAACTAGTGTTACAATGGGTTCAAGACTTAGTTAACCAAGAGAAAACTACATTTATATTTCACAACGCTATGTATGATGTTTGTTGGTTAAGATCTGCAGGTATAAAAATTAGAGGTAAGATTGTTGATACTATGATTGCAGCATCTTTAATTGATGAGAATAGAATGTCTTATGCATTAAATACTTTAGCTAAATTTTATGTAGGTATTGGTAAAGATGAGAAGGTACTACAAGAAGCAGCTAAAAGTTATTCGGTAAATGCTAAAGCAGAAATGTATAAACTACCTGCAATGTATGTAGGAGAATATGCCGAGAGAGATGCTGAAGCTACCTTAAAGTTATGGCAAAGATTAATTGTAGAATTACATAACCAAGAACTTATGGATGTATTTAACTTGGAAACTAAATTGTTTCCTTGTTTAGTTGATATGAGATTTAAAGGTGTAAGAGTTGATCTTGAACATGCAGCTGGATTGAAGAAAAAACTAATAGTGAGAGAGAATAAAATCCTTAGTAAAATCAAAGAGTTAACAGGTATTGATGTAGAAATACATGCAGCTCGAAGTATCGCTAAAGCATTTGATAAGTTAAAATTACCATATGATAGGACTGAAAAAAGTAATGAGCCTAGCTTTACTAAAAACTTTTTACAAAACCATCCACATGAATTGGCTAGATCTATTGCAGATGCAAGAGAGATTAACAAAGCCCATACAACTTTTATAGATTCTATTACTAAACATGCACATAAAGGTAGAATTCATGCAGACATAAATCAAATACGATCAGACCAAGGTGGTACTGTTACCGGTAGATTCTCTATGAGTAATCCAAACTTACAGCAAATACCAGCGAGGCACCCGGAGATCGGACCGATGATTAGATCTATATTTATTCCAGAAGAAAAAACTGTTTGGGGATCGTTTGACTACTCACAACAAGAACCTAGAATTTTAGTGCATTATGCTAAGTTACAAAATTTAGATGGTGTTGATGAAATTGTAGACGCATACAATAAAGGAGATGCAGATTTCCACCAAGTAGTAGCAGACATGGCAGGGATAGAACGTAAACAAGCGAAGACTATTAATTTAGGTCTTATGTATGGAATGGGTAAAAATAAATTAATGGCAGAACTAGGTTTAATGAAAGAATCTGCAGAAAAATTGATTAGGCAGTATCATACAAAAGCCCCATTTGTTAAACAGCTCATGGATAATGTATCTAGAAAAGCCAATGATAGAGGTAAAATTAGAACTTTAGGAGGTAGGGCATGTCATTTTGACCTATGGCAACCTACACAGTTTGGTATATTTAAACCTTTACCACTAGAGATGGCCAGAAAAGAGTATGATGAACCTTTAAAACGTGCATTTACTTACAAAGCATTAAACAAATTAATACAAGGATCGGCAGCAGATATGACAAAGAAAAGTATGGTAGCATTGTATGAAAATGGTATAATACCACACATACAAATTCATGATGAGGTAGATATCTCTGTTGAATCTGATGCTAAAGCTGAACAAATAATTGAAATAATGGAATCAGCTGTTGAGTTAAAAGTACCCAACAAAGTTGATTATGAACAAGGCAGTAATTGGGGGGAGATTAAATAATGGCTTATTTAAACGCAAACATTCCTACTACTTACGCACAAATTAGAAGGGAGTATTTATATGATTGTAAAAAACATCACGGAGAAGTTGAAGGCTGTATTATATTCGGTATCACATCTATGGGGGGACGTGCAATATTATTTCACGCTCTTATGGAGAACGGTGCAATATTTTATCGCTTACCAATTGCGGCTTTTATTCAATGTGGTTATGAACCGGAAGCTGTTCCACATAGACGACTTGATGAACTTGAGCTTTGGAATTCTTTTAGTTATTATCCTACTGTTACTACTTGGTCTATCTTAAGCGCGGCATCGGGTAAATACATAGGTAAAGATAAGAAATGGCATACAGGTAAATATTTATTTACAGTTGACTGGGCACACCCAGATGCTAATATGCTAGATACTGATCACTCAGAGATCCCACACGAACATAAGTGTGCACACATTATCGCCTTAGATGATGGAAATTATGCGGCTCAACCCAACAACAGATGTATTTGGGATCTGCCTTCATTCACCGTAAAAGATAATATACCTGATTGGAAAGTTCAAACAAATGAATGGAACGTAGAAGATTCTGGTAAATGGAAAACACAAGACACCGACAATTTCTTTTATGAAATCGAGGAAAAAAAATGAGGAATTTAAATTATGAACATTGCAGATCTATTCAAAAAGAATTTTGTCTTGATACCAGTTATAGCTTCTGTGTTGTTCGGGACGTTTACAGGCGTTAAGTACGTCGTTAATCTTACAGACACCATCAATTCTAATCAAATCCAAATAGTAAATCTTAAAAGAGATTTAACTGTAGCAGAAGAAAAACTTTCAGATCAAAACACAAGACTATCATCAGCTGAAGCAACGTGGCAGATGGCAGAGAATATGTATCGAGTGCTCTCTGACCAGGTACGGGAACACGACTATGATATTAAGGATTTAAGTAGGTAATGTATGGAGATTCTCAGGATGGATTACAAATTCACTGCACTATTAATTGTAATGCTTACATTGCTAACTTTGTTTGCAAAACCTGCATATCCAAGAAACGATTATCTAACTAATGGAACCAACTCATGCAGAACTGGTGAAGTCGATGTCAGAATCCAAACAGAAAACAGAGACAATGACTACAGACACAATTCTTTCACTAATAATTATGATAGTAATAGTGATAATGATAGTCTTAGTGTAACGTACAGACATTACATAGGCACAGCTTGCACTAAACAATTTAGACAAGTGCAGCAAGAAAACATGGAACTAAAACAGCAGTTGGAATTAATGAAAATGTGTGGTAGGGTCAATAGCAATCCTAGTCTTGCACAGAATGAAAACTTTAGATTATTAGTATCAAAATGTACTGGTGTAACTCCATCAAGTAACAGAAGTAGACCAGAAAATTCTGGAAGTCTTTGGGATGAATTAAAAGATGAATACAAAAAAGAAAATCCAGGAATCACCTTAATGGGTGATAAATTTTTAACATTACCTGTGCCTACAAATGATTGACAAATTTATATATAAATGTTGTAGTATAGCTGATTGTTATATTGAGTGGGTAAATAAAATATTTGAATCTAAACCAAAGAAAAAAAGAAATGTCAAGAAAAACTAATACATGGATGATAGGATTGTTAGGTACAATTCTAATGGGACTTAGCACGTGGGTTGTAATTACACTAGTAGAACTGCAAGTTTTAATTATGATGTTTCAACAAGAGCTGATGGATCTTGACAAAGTTATTGGTAGGATATATCACCATATGGATAGATTATCTCAAAGATGAATAAAAAAACTAAAACTAAAAGAAAGAAAATTAGTCTTACATTTAAAACAGAAGTTGTTAATGGTAAGTGTCCTACGTGTGAAGAGTACACAGCTTTAGTAGGGTTAACTAACGAGTACTATAGATGTATTACTTGTGGTGCAGATTTAGAACAACATGTTAATGGTAAAATTAGTTATCTTCCTATAATGGCATCGCCAACAGATGGGGCTAAACATTTTGTAAAAGAATGGAAAAAAGACAATGGCTAAACAAAATTTTTCGTTATACACGCCTCGTGATAAACCTAAGAAAAGACCTGGAAAACATAAGAAATCTCTCTCAAAATCTGAAAAGAATAATAATAGAAATAAAAAATATCAAGGCCAAGGTCGTTAGTGATCAAAGTTTTTTTAGTGATGTATATGTGCAGCACTACACCAGGTAATAACTGTTTAGTTGTTCCAACTCCAATAGAAGAATTTCCAGACGTATTTGAATGTACAAGATATGGTTACATTTATTCCAATGATATTATGAAAACATTAACAAGAGAATTTGTTAATAAATATGGAGCCCATACTAGATTTGTATGTGAAAAAAAACAAACAGTTTAATACAACTACAACTAGAATTGTGTTTCTATCGTTCCAAGTATGTTCTTAAATTACAACTAGAAGTTTAAGTTTGTCCGTTCCAAGAAAGGAACGAACAAACAAAAGGTGTGAGAAGAGATCTAATTTATATATTAAAAATTATTTTCTTGCAACCCTTGTTTTGTTGGTATAACTTCCCATATATTAAGTTAATAACAATTAATAAAGAAAGAGATAAACATGGCAGATCCGTTAAAGTTTAAGTCAGTATCGGTTTCGATTTCGACTTATGAAAATTTAGAGTTTCTCAGTAAAGGTAAAATTACCGATGCTGATTTAACAATAAGTAAAACAATAGAAAGTTTAGCAAAGAAAGAAAGTAAAAAATATGGATATAAAAACGGAAGTACCAAATAAGAAAATTTGCACCGAGTGTAATGGTAATGGTTACATTAGAGTACCTTACCATTTAGCTAAAGAAGATATTTGGGCAAATTGTGATGAGTGTGGTTCACAAGGAGAAATAAAAATAAAAGAAAGTAATATAGATGAAACAAAAATATAAAGTATTGGACCTCTTCAGTGGTTTGGGAGGATTCTCACTAGGGTTGGAGAGGACAGGACATTTTGAAACTGTAGCTTTTTGTGACAACGATAAGTTTAGTAAAGCAATATTAGATAAACATTGGAAAGGAATAAAAGTATATGACGACGTTAGAGAAATCACCAAAGAAAAATTCAAAGAAGATGGGATCGAATTCCCAGACATCATCACAGGAGGGTTCCCATGCCAACCGTTCTCGGTCGCGGGCAAACAAAAAGGAACGAGTGATGATAGACATCTCTGGCCAGAGATGTTTCGAATTATCAAAACATTCAAACCGAGGTTCGTTATTGGCGAGAACGTGCGAGGTATTGTTAACATCCAAGACGGCGTGGTCTTCGAGACTGTGTGCACTGACTTGGAAGACGAAGGATACGAAGTCCAACCGTTCAATATTCCAGCTGCAGGTGTCGGTGCTCCCCACAGACGTGAGCGAATTTGGTTCATCGCAATCAGAGAAGATGTGGTCAACTCCGAACACATTGGATCATCTACCTCAGAGATCGAAGGAAGCTTTAATACGTCAAGCAACAACAACAAGGAAAGGCAGAACGAGACCAGCGAATCTAAGGGAACAAGTCGACCCAGAGACAGTGAAACTATGGAGAACTCCAACAACAATGGATTCGAAAGAGGATTCTCTGAAACACGCAACGAAACTTTTACAGGGAAAGAATCTACGTTCAACGGGAGCGAGGATTCAAATAACTCTAGCAGACGAAGTAATGGTGGAGGAGATCAAAGCAAATCCAGAATTGATGGAGCTGTACAAGGACTACGAGATGGTAACGAGGAAGAACTTACCAGAACAACAGGAGTTCGTGGAGTACATGAGGGAACAAACATCAGTGTCGGAACTATTCGAGAAAACAAAAATCAAGAAGACGACAATAGAACATTGGTTCAGACGAGACAAAGCGGGGTTCAGCCATCCGTCGGTGGAGGATTGGAACTTAATCAAACCTCACTTGACGACAATCAAATACGACAAAGAGATGACAACTCTTCATTCAATAGAATGGAAAAAGGAAACAAAAATAATGTGGCCGACACCAACGACGAAGGGCTTCGGACATGCATCGGAGGGTCAGACAATGATCATGCGACGGAAAGTAGAATCGGGGGAGTTGACGGAGAAAGAAGCACAAGGGATGTTGAACGGCACAACTCTACGTCCACCGAGATTAAAGGAATGGATGTGGCCGACACCAACAAATCAAGAAGCGGGGAAAGGAAAGTTTCTAGAGACATTGGTGACGAAGGACGGAGAGCCAGCGAAACAAGGGGAGAGAGCATACAACCCAAAGACAGGCAAACACGTACAGATAACATTGGATCGAGCAACTCAAATGTGGCCGACACCGAGAGCATCGGCAGCGATGTCGGAAGACGTAGCGAACATAGCGAAACGTGGAACGGACAGAGGGAGATTGGAAGAGAGAATAGTCAAGATGATGCCAACACCGACACGGAGAGACTACAAGGATTCAGGGAAAGCAGTAGTCAACTCGACGAGAGATTCTCTACTAGGAGTGAGAGTAGCGAAGGAGGACAAGGAACAGTGGATCAAGGGTGGTGGGGCGTTGAACCCAACGTGGGTCGAGTGGCTCATGGGGTACCCGGCAGAGTACACCGACTTAAAGGATTGGGCAATTCTATCGTCCCGCAAATCGTCGAAGAAATCGGTAAAGCCTTAATCAAAGCAGAGGGAACAACTCCATTTTAATGAGAAATTTATTTGAAACATGTATCGATGTAGGTAGTGGATTATTTCTATCTACATTAATACAATTATTTATATTTCCATTTTTTGGAATGTACCCAACAGTTCTTGAAAGTTTTCATATAGCTGTGATCTTTACATTGATTTCAATATGTAGATCTTGGTGTTGGAGAACAATATTTGGAAGAAGAAAAGTATGAAATATATTATAATATTTTTTATTCTAGCAAACTGCAGCATCCATGATTATGATTTTAACCCAACGACCACAATACTAAAACAACTAATGAAAGGAAAAAATGAGTGATTATAGAGTAAGAATATCAATAAGAAATGAGAGATTATTATTAGCTATAGAAAATGCAGGTTATGTTTCTGCACGACAATGTTCAATTGCTAATGGTTATGCAGAATATAAATTAGTAAGTTTAATTAATGGTTCAATGAAACCTTTAGATACTAAAACAGGTAAGCCCACTGAATTTTGTAAAGAAATTTTAAAAATTTTAGGTAAAGACATAGAGGATTGTTTTACACCAAGACAACTTCAAGGATTTAGAAAAAGTAGTTATCAAATTAAAGTAGATGAAAAAGAACTTAAACAATTGGTTAGCTACCATAAAAATGAAGGGGATACTTTTCTTGAAGATGATTTAGATAAAAAGATTACACAAGTTTTATCTATTCGACTAACTCCTAGAGAAGAGAAAGTAACCAGAATGCATTATGGGTTAGGTAAATATAGAGAACATAATATAATTGAGATATCTGAACATTTTGGTGTAAGTAGACAAAGAATGGATCAAATACTACAAAAAGCAATTAGAAAACTACAACATCCTGTTACGAAAAGTCTTTTATTAAGTACTGGATTCTATGAAAAATTTACTAAAGTAGATGTAAACCCTGTAGAAATTGGTAACGCAGAAAAATATTTACAATGTAAAGAGAAAGCAATAGCAACACAATAAAGGAGAAAAAATGACACCAATTAAAGAAATCATTGATGGTTATAAAACTTTAGATCATGATGAACTAATTGAGCGATTAACTATGGTAAGGGCTCAATTATTAAAAGCCGAGAAAGAGATAGATAGATTAAACGAGTATGTACAAGAAATGGAACTAGAACAAATATCTAAAAAATTATGAAACATAATAATAAATATTTTTACCCTAAGACGGTAAGAGAAGCGATAGATGGCAAACGTCATTACGCTATTAAAAAAGAAAAGTTACCAAGTGTTACAACTATATTATCTGCTACCCAAGATCCACAGAAGACGGCTAGTCTTCAATCATGGAGGGAGAGGGTCGGCGAAGAAAATGCTTTGAAGATAACTGAGGAAGCTGCATCACGTGGTACTGCGATGCATAAAATCTTAGAGAAATACATAGATTCTTCTGGGTATTTAGATCTAACTACAGTAGGTCAACAAGCCCATAACATGGCTATTAGAGTGATAGAGCAAGGTCTCTGTAACATTACTGAATATTATGGACTAGAGTGTACATTATACTATCCTGGTCTTTACGCAGGGGCTACGGACCTCGTAGGACTACATAAGGGTAAAATAGCGATAATAGATTTTAAACAAACGAATAAACCGAAGAAAGAAGAGTGGATCGGGGATTATAAACTTCAACTTGCAGCCTATGCCATGGCTCATAATTATATGCATAAAACTGACATACAAAAATCTGTGATTATGATGTGCAGCAAAGATAATTATTATCAAGAGTTTATAGTTGAAGGAGCTGAGATGAAAGAGTATATGCATAAGTGGTTAGCTAAAGTAAGTCAGTACTACGAACAAAAAGAACTAAACAAAATAGCCGAGCGAAACGGTTTTTAACAAAAGGATAAAAATGAGATTAAGAGACTTTCAACAAATATTAGGTAAATTTACTTTAAATGAAAAAGGTACAATTTTATCGGATTGTCCAATTTATATTGAAACACAAGATGGGCATTTAGAAGAAGTGAGAAAAATAGAACTACAAGAAACAAAATTATTTAATTCACCAGAACCTAAAAGATTAGTGCTTAAAACTGAGAGATTGCAGTTATTTAAGTCACCAACTTTTAACCAGAGTTAAAGAGTTCCAAGGAACAGGGGTGGAAGCGAGAGTGGAAGCCCCATACATTAGAATTATTTCAAACTAATTATGGCAATATCTTGTTTACAATAGGGCAAGTGTAGTTTTATGGGCATTTTTAGGGTTTGCCACTGTATAAGAGAAATATTAGGGTAAAAAAGTTTTTAAAAAAAGTTTAAAAATATGGTGGCATGGTGGCAAGAAGTCTAAATTTGACCTGTAAGTGTTGATAGTATTAAATAATAGTCTGCCAAGAGGTGTGTTTTAGAGTGGCATGTCATGGCACAGATGACAGTATAGTTGAATAATAGACGATTATGCTATGGCAAGGTTAATTATTAGACTTATTGTATGTGATTACTGCATAGGTACTTAAATAAGCATTGATTTAATTGATGTTTTTTGAATGTACTCTGCGAAGAGGACTTTTTTTTTATTTTTAAAAATAAAATTGCCTAAATATTTCTCTTATAGTAAAAAGGATTATGCCAAAAAAAAAACATATAAGAACTTTACCTATTAAAAACAAAACACTTGGCAACAAGATAGAGGCATATACATTTGTTGAAGTCCGTTGGCTAGACATTGAAGGTGATGATGGATGGAGTACGTTAGATATATTAAGAAAAGAAAAACTACCTATTGCAGTATCTAAAGGTTATTTATTTAGTCAGAAAGGTGGAGTGACTAGATTGTTTAGAGATTATATTGAGAGCAAAGAAAAACCTACAATGGAAGATATTGGCAGCACTGTTATTATTCCTACATCTGTGATAGTGTCTATTAGAAAAATAAATATACAATGAAAAATAAAACAGAACAAGAGCAGTCTGATTTGAATGAGAGTTATAAACAATCATTAAGAAACAAAGCAGAAAGAAATCCTACACTAACAAAAAACATGCCTAATGTAAAATGGGATCAAATTCCTCCTTTGAGAGGACCCGATCCACAAGGTATTAAAAATAAAAAATAAACTATTCAGTTTCTATTGCTAATTCTTCTGGAGTTACATCTATAATACTTTTATGATCTTCTAAAATTTGCTTCATTTTATCCTGGAGTTCATCTTCACTCATGTTATCTAAATTCCCAGTCATAACTATTTTTTGATCTATGTATAATCCACCTGCTTTTCCTCTAGCTATTTCAGCATTGATCGCAGCCGACCACGCACCTTTTTTCTGAGCATCATCTCTTAACTTAGCAAGTTCACTTAAATGTCTTTCAAAAGAAATTCCATATTTTTCTTGAACCTCTGCTCTCAGCTCACCGATGTATTTTACAACCAATGGAGATATTTTTGGGTTTCTTAATTCACTTGCAGCTTGTCTTGATCTTGTTTCATATCCAGCTTGTCTGGCACACTCTGCGGGAGACATTCTTCCTTCATTATATACTAATAACTCTGCAAATTTAATCTGACGTTCTTTTAATCTACGTCCATTTTTTCCTACAATTTCTGACATAAGGAGTTTGTACCGTAAGTTTCCGTACAAGTCAATTATCGCATGTTATCGCATGTTATCGGGACACGGGGAGACACGGGGAGACACAGGGGGACACAGAGGGACAGAGGGGGATGTGGAGGGACATAGGGGGATGTGGAGGGACACAGAGGGATGTAGAGGGATGTAGAGGGATAGGTACAAGTTCGCATGTTGTTCGCTTGTGATTGCCACATTAATTTATTTTTTTTTTACCTGGAAATGCAACTTTAAGTTGTGGACCTACAACCCATAATTGTATTATTTTTATTCTCTAAAAGTTGGGATTATTGGTAATTCTTTTATGTTAGTTCCTATCGCACCACTCTCATTGCCTTCATCGTCTCTACGAGGTGTTAAAATAATTCCATCATCTAAATAAATTTCACATGGTTGTTGCTCCCACCCAAAAATCTCTTCAGTTTTCTTTGGACTTAACCACTCTACTTTTACTATTTTTCTTCCTACTAGATGTTTATCTACTAACTTTTGCCAATTTGTAGTCATTTTGTACCTTTCTATTAATTATATTTATATTCCCATATAATCTCTTGTTTTTAAATTACAATAGGTGTAACTTAAATTAAAAACAGAAAGGAAATAATATGGACTACAACGAGACTAAAAAAAATGTAACTGAAATAGATAAACTATTTTTTGATATTGAAAATATTGAAATTAAATCTGAAATATTAACTGAAGTTTTATGGCTTATGAATGATAATTTTAAAATTAGAGCATTTAGAATGTTAAAAAATAAAATGAATAGAATAATTAAAAAAGAGCAAGGCGAGGGAGTTATGTACAAAGGAAAAAAAATATCTGAAAATGCAGAAGATATGTTCACTAAAATAATGGGAGGAAAATAATATGACAATACCAAAAAATAAAAGACAAGCGATAAAAACAAAAAAATGTTTTCCTAACAAAAGAGTTGATGACCTTTTATGGAGGAGAGCAAGAAGCATAGATAATTGTTTAGATGAAGATAAAATATTAGAACAAGAAGATGATTTTAAATGGAACAGAACAGAAATATACGAGATGTTTCTTTTTGCCTTTGAAGAAGGATATAAAAAAAGGGCAGATTTTGAAGCAAGAAAATTGCTTCCTAAAATAATTAATAAACTACAAGGAGAATAATGAGAGAGTTTGAAAAAAATATAAGTGTAAATGTAATCGCAACATTTGAAATAGACAAGTATAACGAACAACAAGATATTTTTAATATTAAACATATTTGGAAAATTGCTCTTAGAGATAAGAAACATTTAATGAATTACATTAAAAGACAATTAGACCCAAATAGAAAATTAGTAAAATTATCTTTGTGTTGGAGTTGTAGTAAACACATGGTTAATAAATACCCTTGCATTAAAGAAAGTATTTTTAAAGATAATGGAAAATATTTATTTGGAAGGTGGGCATAATGAAAACAATTCCAAAAAATAAAGATTTAACTAAAGTAATAATTTGGAATATGGATGGTTATATAAATGCCTATACCATTAAAAAAAATGTCTTAATGTTTTCTTCACCAATTGCAGATAAATTCTGTAAAGAATGGAATAGGGTTGATTTTAATGACCCTAGAGAAAATTACAAAGAAATTAATTTTGAACTTATTATGAAATTATTAAAGGAGAAAGCATAATGGAAAAATGGTTTAGCACTAAAGAAAAATGCATATTAAGAGATTTAATAAAAATAGAAATTAGGTCTTTAGACAAGGACGATTATGGAAAGTATAAATATTTTCCATTTGAATATGCAGAACAATTATTAAAGTTAGGAAAAAAACTACAACTAGACGAACAACAAAAAATAAAAGCAAATAAACTATATAGAAAGGATAGAAAATAATGGAATACCCAAAACTAGAAACAATACCATTTGAGACAATAGAAAAAGTTGTTAAAAACTGTACAACAATTAAAAAGAAAGAAAGAAAAAATAGTCAAGGCGAGGTTTGTGTTCACTACTTTTCTAAAGTTCCAAACAACGAGGAGGGTTTAAATTTTATTAAATCAATCAGAAAGTTTGTGAATAAAAAAAGATACAAAGTAAGAGTATTGGGAAGAGGTTCTAGAAAAATTCATGGCAATGCCTTTTCTATACCTTTGAAACACTCAGAAAACTTTTCTATTTATATTGATCAGAAAATTATGGATAGGTATCATCCTAACTTTTTAGATAAAAAGTTTTACAAAGTAAGACAATCAGTTATTGATCTTAATAATTTAATCAACAATCATGGAGATAATTAATATGAAAAAACTAACTAAAGCAGAACAATACTTTTTACTTGATTGGTTACAAGAAGACTTAGATCTTGCTTATGAAACAGAAAGTTTGAATGATTGGGGTAAAAACAATTTAAAGTCTATAATCAAAAAACTATCCCCTATACCAAAAGATCATTGCAAAGATTGTGGAGAGTTAATGAAAATGGACGAGGTATCATCAAAAAACAAAAATTACTGCATTAGTTGTAATT
>Ga0307999_1000311_pt1 | contig 13856 bp, 17 predicted proteins | sample Neamet1_FD_203158 | JGI IMG/M metagenome (GOLD analysis project Ga0307999, IMG submission 203158) | Marine microbial communities from water near the shore, Antarctic Ocean - #1 | ecosystem: Environmental > Aquatic > Marine > Unclassified | place: Southern Ocean | collected 2014-06-04 | reverse complement strand
AATGAAGGTCATCAAAAACTCCCGAACCTTCATGGATCACTTTCGCGAGAATGGTTATCACACCCTTGGAACGGGAAAGATCATGCACAACGGCGAACGCAAGGAGAGGTTCCAGGGGATGGCGTTGAGGAGGAAACTATCCGCAGATGGGCTCAGATTTTTTGCCGGTTGAGGGAAACACCGTCTGAAAGATTTCCGATCCACTGCAGAACACTCAGAGTTTTTCAGGATCAAGGGTGACGTGTTTAATACCCTCTCGATGGTAGGTGTATGTGATATGGACTTTCCCGTCTTTTGCCTGAATCACAGCCGGATAGGAATACTCAACAGACCGGCTGGGATTTGCCGACTTCGGAGTTTGCTCGAGAGTGACCACCGGTCTCCAATCCTTACCGTCATCGGAAATGGCCACGTTGAGCATGCGACGACCCGGGAGCGTCGTTTTAAGCGTGGTGTGATTGTAGACAAGAAGATGACGGCCGTCAGCGAGCGTGACGGCATCGGTCCCGGCACTGGGATTCGGAAGTTCGGTGGCAGTCATTTCCAGCCAAGTTTTACCCACATCCGTTGACCAACTTTGTGTGACAACTCCCTGACGGCTCCGACAGAGGATTTGGAGATCTCCGTTTTTATGGGTGAGGATGCTTGGCTGGATGGCATCGAATTCAATGCCGTCGTTGATGGGCCCAATCACTTCCCATGTCTTGCCAAGATCGCGGGTGATTTCGAAATGAACTCGCCATTTGTCATTCCCAGATTTGACATCAAGCTCGCTACTTGAGGGGCAAAGGATGGCTCCGTCGGAAAGCTGAACCGGTTTATTTTTCACCGGCCCTAACAAATGGCCGATCGCCTTGTCGTGACCAAGCTTGGTTGGCCAGGTCCAGCTCCTGCCACCGTCATGAGAGGTGGTGAGCATCCCCCACCAAGTGCTGGGGCTAGGGCCCACTTTGTAAAAGAGCAACAAGGGCCCCTCCTTGGGCTGAAACAGGACGGGATTCCAGCATGGGAAACGTTTGTTCTGGGACTGGACACCATTGACAACTTCAGCGGGAGCGGTCCACGAACCTTCGACATGACGGGACACCCAAATCCCGACATCTTTGTGTCTTTCATGGGTCCCGCCAAACCATGCCGCGACGAACCCCGATGGCGTTTCGACGATCGTCGAGGCATGGCATTCTTTTGTGGGTTTCTTCGCGATCTCAAAGATCTGCCCGGCCTCAATCAAGGGCCCCTCTCCTCCTTTCGCTACCGGTGGAATTTCAGATTCCGCGAACGCCGGGTTCACCAACAGAGGCGTAAGTGTCAGAAAGATCGTTTCAATTAATCGCTTCATCTGCCTTTTACTAAACCTCTTTGAGATCAATGAGGCGAGAGTCTTTGCGTTATTTTCATCTCCGCACTGAGCCAGACAGACCGAGTCTTCAAGGGCATGCGCATCACTTGGTTTGAACCACACACAACTTGCCCCCGCGGTAAGGAAAGAGCATTCTCCGGCCACCCCATGAAAAGGTTCCTTCCTATTTTCCTGCTGATCACCCAGGTGATCCCGTCCGCCCATTGTGACGAGGAAAAGCCTAACATCATCTACCTCATGCTTGATGAATGGGGATATTTCGAGTCCGGGCACATGGGACATCCCGATCTCCTCACCCCCAACATCGACCGGGTAGCAAGCGAGGGAATGCGATTCACAAACGCCTATGCAGGAGCACCCGTTTGCGGGCCCACCCGTTGCGTCCTGCTCACCGGACTACACTCGGGGCACACTTCGATGCGAAGTAACAATGGCTTCAATCCCATCCGGGCTGACGAAACGACGCTGGCAAAGATGCTGAAATCGAAAGGGTATGCCACCGGAGGATTTGGCAAATGGGGCATCGGCGGCCGTGGGACCAGTGGAGTTCCGGAAAAGCACGGCTTCGACGACTTTTTTGGCTACTACGATCAGGTCCATGCTCATACCTTTTATCCGCAATACCTCATACGAAACAGTGAGGAGGTCCCGCTTGAGGGAAATGAAGGAACCAGCTTTTACGAAGGTGAAACCCACGCCCAAACCGAGATCTTCAAAGAGTCGCTGGGATTCATCAGAAAGAATCACAAGCAGACCTTCTTTTGCTACCTGCCCTGGACCCCTCCTCATGGGCTCTGGGGAATCGACGAGAACGATCCATCGTGGCAACTCTTCAAGGATAAACCGTGGAAGGCCGGGCAGCGCACCGATCGCGATGCCAGAATTTATGCCGCCTTTATGCACATGGTCGACCGGCAACTTGGAGAGATTCTCGCCCTCCTGAAGGAACTCGAAATCGACGACAAGACCATCTTGTTTGTGTGCGGAGACAACGGTGGGCAGGACTACTTCAAAACTCCCGAAAGGCCGCACGGATTCTTCGGTCCCAATCTCAACCCGGAAACCGGAGAGAGATTTCGCGCTGGAAAAGGATCCCTCTATGAAGGTGGTCTAAAGGTGCCCTTCCTGGTTCGTTGGCCTAAAAAAATCAAGTCCGATTCCGTCACCAACCACCTTTGCTACTTCCCGGACATCATGCCGACTCTCTCTGATATTTCCGGTGCCGAATGTCCCGAAACCGATGGCCTATCACTTGTCCCCACCTTGACCGGGAAAGGAGAACAAAAACAACACGACCATCTCTACTGGGAATACACCGGACAAACTGCCGTCCGTATGAAAAACTGGAAAGCCTACAAAGCCAAAAAGAGTGATTGGAAACTCTTCGATCTCTCCAAAGATATTGAGGAAAAAAACGACCTCGCGGCGAACCGACCTGAAATTCTCAAGAAGCTCATTGGTCTTGCCCAATCGTCACACCAGTCAATCAAACCGGGGGAGATCCATCACCGGGATTTGATCGAAAAAGATCGACGCCAGGCTCCCCACTCCAGAAACAAACCAAAAAAGTAACGCTGGCGACAAAGCGTCACTTTTTACGAATGCTCAGTGGTTGCGGACTCCGAAGATACGCAAAGAAATCGACAAGTTCTTGATCTCAAGAAAGCCAACCAGAGTTCGTCCTTCGCGCGGCTTCAGAGTGTAGTTTTCAAAGCCCTTCCGGATTTCCCCCGGCTTGGATGAATGATGGCAGGCAGAAGGGGCTGCAAATCTTCCCGCTGGCAGGAAGTCAGAGTTGATCCGATATTCCCCCTTCAGCGTGGAGCACATGAGAAGCGGCGCAACGGGCCGCAACGACCGTATGACCATTCCGGACATCTGATTTCCGGTTCTCGTCGAGGCAGAGCTTTACTCTCCCCTCTCAAAACTCCACGGATTGTGAATCATCCGGGATCACTTCAACAACAAGGGTTTTTGTTCCGGTTTCGAAATCATCAAAACCCTCACGTTTATCGATTTTTAGATAGTCCATCCCCCACATTGCCGCCCATGATTGGAGACAAACCTTCTGTGGCTGAACGATTGCCTCCCGCTGCTTTCCGGTGAGACCGGACAGACGAGGGAGTTTGTCAAAAATTCTCCCTCCCCCGTTGTTGATCACAACCAGAACGCGACCGCTTTGCTCAACCTGTGAAAGCATCGCCGGGGCCGCAAGATCGTAAAGAGTCGTCAAGTCACCAAAGACCCCCCACGAATCCGGTGTTTCAGCCGTCGCTCCAAGCCAAGTCGAAAGCTGACCATCGATTCCATTTGCCCCTCTGTTGGCGAAGACACGAGCATACGGAGTGTCGCGTTGCCCGAAGTCATTCCATTCACGGATCGGAAGACTGTTCCCGACAAAAAGGCTTTCTCCCGTCGTCGCGTAGACCGAGAGAAGATTCACCAACCCCGGTTCGCTATCAGGAAGAGCCTCCAGCTTCTCATCAACCAGACCAAAGAAGGGGCGAGCTTTCAAAAAATCATCCCGCACATCCCCGATTTTTTCGGCAGGGCCCAGTCCTCGAATCACCCGACCGACCCCGGCTCGAATCACCTTTGATTCCCGTGCCAAACCCGGCAGACCATTGCGGCAAACCGAAAGCACTTCCGTGGAGGGGTGATCCTCCAGATCTCTCCAAAGTCTCCCCGCCGGCACTTCCCCCAACCGCAAAATTCGTCCAGGCAAATTCCCCGTGAAAGCCCCCTCGGCTACCAGCAAATCACCCAACGCCTCGCGGATCCCGCTATTCACATCCGCGATGACCGGAATCCCCAGCTCCCTCAAAAAGTAAAAGACATCCTCCCGATCCTCGGGTTCCAGTCCACCGACCATCGCAAGGATCCCGCGAAAGACCCCATCGTCCAGAAAGTCTCGTAAACTTCGTACTTCAAACGACAGCCGCGTCGGTAAAAACCCCTCCACCTCCGCCGTCCATTCCTCAAACTCCACCGTCACCTCCTCCAGCGGCACATTCAGGTGAAGCGGTCCGTGCCCGTCCCATTCTTGCAAACTCCGCGCCGCGTAGTTTCCAAAGATCCCTTCCTGTTCGATCACTTGTGGAGCACCCGAGCCCCGAAACTCCTCGGGGCGATCCGCCGACAGCACAATCAACGGCAAACACGTGTAATGTGCCTCGATCACCGCCGGCAAGCACTCCGCCACCGCCGTCCCACTCGTCGTCACCACCGCACACGGCCGCCCGTGATCCTTGGCCCGCCCCAGAGCAAAAAAAGCGGCCCCCCTCTCTTCAAAATGCTTCCAGACCTGCAGCCCCTCCGCTGCCTCCAACAAAGCCACCAATCCTGCATTCCGTGCCCCCCCGCACACCACAAAATCTCCGCAGCCCGCCTTCAGCAGCTCATTTATCATCTCACGTTCCGGACTCGTCATCTTGAGCGGCAAGATGGATCAATCCCCAAAAAATACCCGTCTTTTCTCCGGCAACAGCAGAAAGAACCCACGATTTTCAATCGCGACTCCAAGGACCAAAAAACCAGCCCTTGGTAAGCAGCTCCGGCCACCTAATGCCACGTAGTGTTTGAAAAGAGACGCATGCCGGAGTGCTGATCTGAAAATGCAAGGCATGACGATGGCGCGGTCTAATACCATGGAACCGGAGCGACTGGTGGATCGATCGGAGCCTTTCTGACTCCCGAGAGTCCTACAATTTATCCACCCCGAACCGGTAAAACACGTTGGGGCTTGGCCGATCATCATCAGTGACGGTGATCCGGGTCGCAGTCGGGCCGTCGTATCGGTAAATCTCGGTGTAGTTTGCCAGATCGTTCGAGCCGCCAACGGGTGTTCGCCCCCGCGGAGAAGTTCACCCCGAAAGTACATTCGATCTGACCCGTGGGATTCTCGACCAAGGTAGGATTTCCGGATCAGCATCAGAGATCAGCACCGTGCGGGAGTAGCGGCGAGCCAGGCCATGGTCCCTCTCGGCCCAGCGGGGCGAGGAGTGGGTCGATCGGGAGGACTGCGATCCCTCCTCCGAACTCGGCGGAGTTGCGGACGGTGAGGCGGGAAGCACCAAAATCCATGAAAACACCCCCTGACAATCTGAAGGGGCCTTCGGCAACCTGCTTTCGGTGTGAAATGGGATACCGGAGGTGCCCTGAAGACTAAAGGGGAGGCCTTACCCCGTTCCGGTCCTAGAACTTTTCCACCAGCAGCGAAGCATTGTGGCCACCAAAGCCGAAGGAATTGCTCAAGGCCACTCTCACTTCGACCTCCCGTGCGGTGTTCGCGCAGTAGTCGAGATCGCACTCGGGGTCCTGATTCTCGAGATTGATGGTCGGCGGAATGACCCCGTCGCGGATAGCGTTGATACAGGCTAGGATTTCCACACCGCCGGCGGCACCGAGGAGGTGACCGGTCATCGATTTGGTGGAGCTGACAACGAGGCCTTCTTTGGCCCAGCTCCCGAAGGTCTTTTTAATGGCTTTGCTTTCGCAAATGTCGCCCTGGGGAGTCGAAGTGCCATGGGCATTGACATATTCCACCTCTTCCGCATTGCGACCGGCATGCTTGAGGGCCATGTCCATGCAGCGGGCTGCGCCGAGGCCTTCGGGATGGGGAGAGGTGAGGTGGTAGGCATCGGCACTGAGTCCGTAGCCGGTGAGTTCGGCAAGAATGGTAGCGCCACGCTTCTTAGCGTGCTCGAGTTCCTCGATCACCACCACTCCGGCCCCTTCTCCCATGACAAATCCATCACGACCGGTATCGAACGGACGTGAAGCTGCCGTGGGGTCATCGTTACGGGTGCTCAGAGCCTTCATGTTCCCAAATCCCGAGAGGCCCATCGGCAAAATGGCGGCCTCGGATCCTCCGGCGACAAATGCCTCGGCATCTCCGAATTTAATCATGCGCCAAGCCTCCCCGATGCTGTGATTGGCGGTCGCGCAGGCAGTAACGATGGCCATGTTGGGACCGCCAAAACCATGCTCGATCGAGAAAACACCACTTGCGATGTTGGAGATCATCATGGGGATGGTGAAAGGAGAAACCCGGCTGGGGCTGCGATTCAAAAGTGCCGTGTGGTTTCTCTCCAAAGTTCCGAGGCCGCCGATCCCACTGCCAAGCATGACGCCAATACGGTCGCGATCCACCTCGCTCTCGATCAGGCCAGATTCAGCCAATGCCATTTGGGCGGCGGCGATAGAGAGGTGCGCGTAGCGGTCCATGCGACGGGCATCCTTGGGGTTGGAAAAATACGGGGTATGATCAAAGTCACGGACCTCGCCTCCAATTTTCACCGGATAATCGCTGGTGTCCATGGACTCAATGAGACGGATTCCACTCCGTCCCGCTTTCATGCTCTCCCAGGTTGAGGCGGCATCATTCCCCAGAGGGCTCACGGCCCCGATTCCAGTCACTACAACGCGTCGATTTTCCATTGCTACTTGAAAAGATTATAGTGTGGTTAGCCCGTCTCCTTTTGAAAAGCAAGACCGGTGTGCGAGAGAGTTCATCCGAGTTTCCGGTGTCCGCCTTGCACGTTGTGGGCGGAACACTCCGGACAGGTGGAGACTTTCACGCGGCGCCCTTCAGGATAGTGTTTACCGCAGAGGTGGCATTCACGCATCACTCTTTGGCGGCGACGGGCTTCACGACGTTCGCCGAGGCGCCCAAAAAGCCAATCCACACAGATCCACAAAAAAGGCAGAAGAACAACGGCCAGCAGAAGTTGGGTCAGGGAGACGATCATTCCGGGAGAGGGCGGTTGACTACGATCGCTTCAAATTTCCACCAGCGAAGAGGTCCCTGCTCGGGCAGAGTGTCAAAGTCCAACGCCCGGCACTTATTGATGATCTCAGCGGTGCGGGGGTCGTTCACCTTTATCGAAGTTTCAGCAACTACGACCCGTCCCTGCCAATCCACCGCAAGGAGAATGGTCCAAATTTCACCCTCGCTCATCGGCTGAGTATCCCCCCACTTGAACGAGAAAGGCTCAAGACCATTTGGCCCCTCAATTGGAGAGACCTCAACCCACCAGTTAACCGGGGGGGTGGCAAACACCACAGACTCAACAGGATACGGAGAAGGAAGAGCCCCAGCCTCATGATCGGGAAGAGTTCGCAAGTCTGGGGCAGGACCGGGAAGAAAGATTTCCCGGAGAGTTGGATCATAGGTCCGCGGAGAATTTTGGGAGAGTGCTTGCGCCACCGCGCTCTCAATAACGGCGGAATCCGAGACATCCCACCGTAGGTGAAATAGCGTTTCCCGATCAATAAGCTCGGCGAGCCAGCGATTCTCCTCTTTGTCGAGATCTACAATGGTGAGATCGATCTGCGCATCAACGGGAGGCGCGGATTCGGGCTCACGAATCTGGACATAGGCCAAAAGCGCTCCCCAAAACGAGGCCGAAACCACCGCCGCCAGCACGAGTCGGCGGGGCGATCCATGACCGCGTCTCCAGTCAAAGACGATACCGGCGGCACGGTCACGGAGGACTTTGCGATAGCGCCAAAACATAAGCTAGGAATCGTCCTTCGGGCTGAGTTTCCGTCGATTGCCCTCGAAAATACGAAAGCCCCCTTCCAGTCCGGTAATGATGTTGATGAGAACCTGTCTCTCGCTCATTGAAGCGTCCCGATCCACCTTGATCGCAACAGCCTTGGTCCCCCGTTTGTCTACCATCTCGAAGATGACAGCTGCCAAATCTTCCTCCGCCACCTTGGCTCCCCCAATGTAGTAGGTCGGTCCCTTGGAAGTGCTTTTGAGCAGGACTACGACAGGATTCTCATCCCCCAGACGCACTCCGCGAAATTCAGAGGGAGGCAACTTGATCTCCACAAAGCTTTCCTGAGCGACGACTCCGGTCAACATGACCAAAGCTAGCAACAATGCCACAAAATCGAACCCCGGGATGACAAAAATCCACCCTGGACGTTCCGGGAGTGACATTCTGAGCTTCATGATTCAGGACTCCTTGTTCTCAGCTTTAGGTTTTCCCTTTTCCGTGGACTTCGACTGGGCCTGTTGCTCGACCCCTTCGCGAAAGGAGACAATCCGGTCATGTTCACGGCTGTCGCAGACAATATTAACGGATTCGATCCCCGCGCGCTCCAGACGATGAATCATCCCCTGAGCCTTCCCATACAGGTAAAGATACACCAAATACGAGGGGATCGCCAAAGCCAGCCCCACCGCGGTGGAAACAAGGCTTTGAAACATCCCGTTGGCCAATGCCACCTGCGCGACCTTTGCGTCAGAAGCTCCGACTTTCATGAAAACCTCGATCAACCCCACAATGGTGCCAAACATCCCCAACATGGGAGCAAGCATGGCAACTCCCAGAAGAATACGCATGTTGCGCTCAATTCGGGGAACCTCAAGCTGGCCTGCTTCCTGTGCCACTTCACGGAGATTGGTGCGGTCGAGATGGTGGCGCATGAGGACCGAGTGAATCACGCGGGCCTCGGGCCCCCGGGCGCGGGATGCTTCGTGAAGAGCCTCCGCGTAGGCTTTTTTACGGACATGGTTGGCCACTCCGAGAAGGAGATCCGCAACATTGCTCCGGGCATGTTGGAAAAAGACCATGCGCTCCACCATGACCAACAATCCGACGAAACCGAGAACGACCTGAAGACCCAGGATCACCCCACCAGCTTCATTCGGAAAGTTCATGACAAGAAGCTAACAGAGCTTAAGAAAAGTGACCAGCGATTACCTTGCCATGCTGACTTTCTTCCGGTCCGGTGAAATGAATTCCTGCCAGGCCTGTTCGCTCGCTTGTTTTTGCAAGCCAAAAAGAGGTCGCCACTTTGGGACGCGGGGCTCGGCAAGCAAGCGCATCCCAAGCTCACGAGGATGCCGATTGGCTTTCCGGGTGTTGCAAGGAAAGCAAGAGCTGACGATATTTTTCCAGGTCATTTCCCCTCCTTTGTCCCGCGGGAGGACATGGTCGAGGTTGAGCTTGTGCTCAGGGAAGATCTTGGCGCAATACTGGCAGGTGTATTTGTCGCGAAGAAAAACATTCTGCCGGGTGAATTTCACCTCTTTGCGGGGGATACGGTCGTAGATTGCCAGAACGATAATTTTAGGCACCCTGAGAGCCACTTTGACCGAACGAATGAGTTCCGCCGCCGCCGAGGGCCGTTCCTCCCCCGAATACTCAACCCAGGAACCGATATCATGGGTCTGGTAAAGAGCCTCGCCTTCCGTCTGAACCACTTGGGCATGACCAAGACAAAGAAGTTTGAGGGCACGCCTGACCGAACATGTATGGACAGGCTGCCACAACCGGTTGAGGACTAAGACGGGACGCTCAAGCAATACTTTCATGGCGAAATAACATTAATTCAGCCAGATACAGATTCCTTGATGATAAAGCAATGCCAAAAGACATGCCCATCGATGTGAGAACCGCATGCCCATCGATGTGAGAACCTAGCGCGAAGTGGACGAGTTGTTGTTATGACTTCGCCCCTTCCAGCGTTAGGATCGACAACCACCTCGCAAATGCCACGAGGAAAAAATTGTCTCACTCCCCGCCCAGGCGGGCTTTTCGCGAGAAGATTCCCGATCTCGAAATGACCAGATCATGGCCAAGGCCGCCCAGCACCATCGTCCTCGACAGAAAGGACCTCGCTCTCAAGCTGCATGATCCCTTACCACTCCTGATGTGGAAGGTGCGGGAGAAAGGGTTCGATTTCTTGGCTTCAAGAAGCGTGGTTCCGTTTCGAACGAGCGACCACGAACCACTCAAAAAGCCATTAACGGAGGGGGTAAAGAACTCTGGCCGACGAATACCGACCGGGAATTTCCCCCCCGATGGCCACGACAGTGGAGAGCCCGTCGGCAAGCCATGCTTCGGCAGCCTCAACCGCGACTACTTTCTTGGGAGGGGGACTTTTCCCGGTTTTGGGGTGAATGAGATGATTCGCCGCCGAAGTTGCACTGAGCCGCTGTCCGCTGCCGCTTGAAACGGCAAGAGCCCGGGCCAGTTTGTGCGTCCTCCCCTTAACCTCAACGGGCCAGGAATGATCTCCAACGACTCGATACTCGCCAAAATTGACCAGCGCCGAGGTGGTTGAAAAATTCTCCACAAAAACATCGGTCAGGTAACCTTGCGCGATGGCATTGAAACTGAGCGACATTCCGGGGAGGAGGGAAATTTTCGTCTTTGAGAACTCTACCAGGTCAAAGTTGACCCGCTTGAGTCTCTCGCCAACCTCCGCTTCCTTCGGAGTACGACCGACTTCGTACTCGGACTTTGCCCATTCAAGAAACGAATGAATCGTTGGGTCAAAAGTGCCCCCGGTGGCCTCATGGAGTTCACGCGACTTTTGAAGGCAGTCGAGGAGAACATCGGGCGGATTCTCGAGCGAGCCACTTTCGTTTAAGCGGCTGAGCGAAGAATCCCCCGACCAAAGGGTTAGGACCTCTTCGGCATTCTTCACCGCCGCGAGGGCATTTTTAAATGAAGGTTTTCCGTGATATTTGACCGAAACCTCGGTCCCCATCGCGATCCCCTTCCAAAGCATCTCCTCAGGATCATTCCGGCAGGAAGCCAACCCCACCGCCGCCGCGCCGGTCGCAAGAAAATGACGTCGTTTCATGATTTGCGCTTTGGAAAAAGACGCAGTCCCAACAACGTGAGAATGATCAGAAAAACCGCAGACAAATCGGTCACGACCCATCCGGGCCAACCAAAAAGACGACCGGAGTGAGCATCGGTAATGACCCGCCACAGCGGCATTCCCCGGCGGGTGCGGATCGCCTCAGTAAGGGAATCCTTTTCTTCGGGTGAGAGCTCCCTGGGTTCAATCGCGACGAGTTCAGCCGAAACCTGATCCGCGGAAAAAAAATCCTCGCTAAGAACAAACGTCTGATCGGCGATCTTGAGGTGGAGTTTGTCATCCACCGCCTCCAGCGCCTGGACCGGTGTTCCTGGAAGGCTCAAATTATCGAGTTCCAGGAGCAGTTCGTCGGCCCCGTCAAAGACTCCAATCTTGTCGGGAGTGGCAATCAGGAGCCGGCCTTTGTGAGCCACCGCTCCTACAAGTTCGCCTTCAAGTGGGATGGACTCCTCATCGAGGAAAAGCTCATTCCCCCACCCCGTGATCAGCCGGTCACCAACCTCGAAGGCATACGGCTCGCCTTCGGGGAGCTGGTTGTAGTGCTGCAAAATCCAACCGCTAGTCACCATCCGGTCGTTCAGCCCCAAACGCTGGGCATGATTGAGCATGATCCCGCTGATCGCCAGCCAAAGAATCGGCACCGCCGCGACAAGCCCAAGCCAGCGATGCCATTTTCGAGCAATGTGGCGGCGAAGTTTTGTGGGTTGATGACTCATTTCTGGCTGTCGAGAAACAATGCCAAACGAGCGAGTTTGGTCAATGCCCGCACCGAAAGGGTGGCACCGGCAATGTTGCGGGGTGATCTTGAAATCTGCCCGTTCGATTTGAGCGACGTTCCCTGAAACTGATTCGTAAACGCACTACGCGCCACCTCCCAACCGTGTGATTCACGATAGACAAGCACTTTGACCGTCTCAATTTTCCGGTTTTTCACCACCACTCCAGTTGTGATGGCTTCCGTCTTTCCGATCTCCTCGAGAATGAAGACGGACTTACCATTTCTCGCCCAGTAACGAATGGCCTTGGTCTTGTAATTCTTCCCAAGAATCGCACGGACCTGCCGTTGCTGGGTGGCGGTGAGAGTGATGGCATGGGTAGTTGGAATCGCCCCAAGGGAGGATTTGATAAAATCAGATGGCTTTTGATGGACCTTGGGACCAGCAAAAGCACTCCCCCCGGCGAGGAGGAGTGACATCATGAAAAAGATCCGAACCAGCCTAAAAGCTGTATCCGACACCAAAATTGAAGGTTTTATTGTTCTCTGCACCGTCTTGTTCGATTTGGGTAAAGTCAATTTTCAGGGCGACGTTCGGAATGGGCCAGTAATTCACGCCAATGGTATATTCGTCAAACTCTCCGCCCCGGGCATATTCATAGTGACTGTATCGACCAAAGAGACCGATCGCTTGATCCCCGCTCTTCAAGACTCACCCCATGTGCGGTGGAGCACGCAAGAACGGTCATTGAGCCAAGAAGGGCTTGTTTGATCATCATGTCAGGACGCTTTTATTGCGACTGCGTCTCATTATCAAGGAATATCTTAATGAATCCCAAGATCCATCCTCACATTTTCGGCCTTTCGCTCGCGCGAGTTCGGGACCAACCTCCCACACACCTCATGGAATTCTCCCTCCAAGATCTCTTCTACAAAGGCGGCGGCTTCATGTGGCCCCTCCTCATTCTCTCAATCATCACTGTGGTGATTGTTCTGGAACGCCTCATCTATTACACCATTCGGCAATACCGCGTTTCCCGCACCATCCGGAAATTGCAGGAAATGGCCCCACTCAAATATTCCACCAATCCCCTCATGCGGGTGGGGAGCGTCTTCGTCAAAGAAGCCTCCGGCGGCGAAGAACACACCCTCAATGTCACCGAACGGGAAGCCTCCCGCGTCATCCTCCAACACGAACGCGGACTCCGCATCCTCGCCCTCATCGCGGCAATCTCTCCCCTCATCGGCCTTCTTGGCACCGTCTGGGGAATGGTCATCGCCTTCTCAAAGATCGCCAAACTCGGGGAAACCGTCACCCCAGCCGACTTTGCCGATGGCATCTGGACCGGCCTTCTTACCACCGTCGCCGGCCTCCTCGTTGCCATCCCCGCCATGGCTATGGCCAGGATTTTCGAAGCTCGCGTCGACAGGCTCGTCCACGACCTCAACGAACTCACCTCGCACCTCCGCGAGCGCTTTTTCTCCTCTCCGCAAAGCTGAGCCATGCTCATCACCCGCAAACGCCGCATTGACGCCGGGATCGACATGACCCCGCTCATCGACGTGGTCTTCCAACTCCTCATCTTTCTCATGGTGAGCAGCCAATTCATCAAACCCGACCGCCAGGTCGAGCTCCCCGCCGGCCCCATGGAATCGGCCCCCGGTAATCCCGACGATCCCCACCTCTCCCTCGTCATCACCGCAGACAACACCATCCTCCTCGAAGGCGAGGAAACCACCCAAGAGGAACTCGGCAACAAGCTGCGCGACGTCATCAAACACACCGACATCGACGCCCTTGTCATTCGCAGCGACAAATCAGCACAAGTCGGAACCTTGCTTCCCGTGATCGAAATCGCGCGAGAAAGTGGTATTATGTCTTTGGCATACGACAAAAAAAATGAACTCACGGAGTAGCCAGCCCCTCATTTGGAGCACCGTCCTCCTCCTCACCGCGGCGCTCTATGCGAGTGCCTTAAAGTGGGGTAAGGTCACTTTTGTCTTCTCCGAAAAACCTCCCGAAAGAGTCGCCCTTGTTGACCTCACTTTCATCGAATTCATCGAACCGGCTCCAGAACCCGTCAAAGCGTCGACCCCTCCCGCACCTCAACCCTCTCCTCCGCCTCCAGAACCCGAACCAGTCGAGCCCCCTCC
>Ga0307999_1000309_pt1 | contig 13880 bp, 7 predicted proteins | sample Neamet1_FD_203158 | JGI IMG/M metagenome (GOLD analysis project Ga0307999, IMG submission 203158) | Marine microbial communities from water near the shore, Antarctic Ocean - #1 | ecosystem: Environmental > Aquatic > Marine > Unclassified | place: Southern Ocean | collected 2014-06-04 | reverse complement strand
CTTCACCGTTCTCCAGGTATCTGCTTCGAGAAGTCAATTCACCTGAATGGTAAAATCCTTCACTCTTTCCGCATCATTCCAGATCGCGGATCGTGGCTCGAGGTTCAGTTCGACACGAACGACCTCATGTATGTCTACCTCGACCGCCGTCGTCGTCGTCGTAAGTTCCTTGCTACTACTTTCCTTCGTGCTCTCGGCTACCCCGAAGAGCGCCAATTGGTTGAGAACTTCTACAAGATCCAGAAGCTCAAGCTCAGCGAAAAGATGGACGAAGAGTCCCTCGCTTCCCTCATGGCTTTCGAGGATGTAATGGATGGTGATGTCGTCGTCGCCCGTGCTTATGAGCCACTTTCCATTGGAGTTGTTCGTCAACTTGTTGCTCTTGGGCAGAAGTCGATCGAGGTCATCGACGCTGCTGAAGACGAAATTCTCGTCAAGTCACTCAAGAAGGACCCTGCCTTCGATGAGGAGTCTGCACTCAAGGACATCTACCGCAAGCTCCGCCCTGGCGATCCGCCAACGGCAGCTAACGCTCGCGCACTCCTGAAGCGTCTCTTCTTTGATCCTAAAAAATATGACCTGACTCGTGTTGGTCGTTACAAGATCAACCAGAAGCTTAAGATCGATGTTGACCCCAACGAGCGCATCATGGTCGGTAAGGACTTCCTTGCGGCTGTTCAGTATATTCTCAACCTGAAGAAGGGTGAGGGTGTCCTTGATGATATTGATCACCTCGGATCCCGTCGTGTTCGAGCTGTGGGTGAACTTCTTGCAAACCAGTGCCGCGTGGGTCTTGCCCGCACCGAGCGTCTGGTGAAAGAGCGCATGACTCTCTTCGATGTGAACATCGAAGGAATGACGCCTCAGAAGCTGATCAACCCGAAGGCGCTTTCCGCGGTCGTGCGTGACTTCTTCGGTCGTTCCCAGCTCTCCCAGTTCATGGACCAGACTAACCCGCTCGCCGAGCTTACCCACAAGCGCCGTCTTTCGGCTCTTGGACCGGGTGGACTCAATCGCGACCGTGCTGGTTTCGAAGTCCGGGACGTTCACACCTCTCACTACGGCCGGATCTGCCCGATTGAGACTCCGGAAGGACCGAACATTGGTCTTATTAACTCGATGTGCACCTATGCTCGTATCAACGAGTTTGGTTTCATTGAGACTCCTTACCGCGTCGTTAAGAAGCGCAAGGTTACCAATACCATCGAGTATCTCACGGCTGACCAGGAAGAAGGCTTCCTCATCGCTCAAGCGAGTAACCCGATTGATAAAAAGGGAGCTTTCTTGACGGAGCGCATCACTGCTCGTGAGCGTGGTGAATTCCTCGAGGTTGATCCTGACCGGGTTGACTACATGGACGTTTCTCCCAAACAGCTTGTTTCAGTTGCTGCGGGTCTCATTCCTTTCCTCGAGCACGATGACGCCAACCGTGCACTCATGGGATCAAACATGCAGCGCCAGGGTGTGCCGCTTCTCGTCTCTGACTCGCCATACATCGGCACCGGTCTCGAAGAGAAAGCAGCTCGCGACTCTCGAGCTGTTATCGTAGCGGAAGCCGACGGCATCATTGCCGCATCTTCTGCGGAATACATCATCACAACAAAGGACGGAACTCTTCCTGTTTCGGAAGAACGTTTCCTGAGTGAACCCGAATCGATTAAGTCGGATCCTGAAAAGGGGATCTTCGTTTATCCGCTTCGTAAGTTCATGCGTTCGAACTCCGGTTCTTGCATCAACCAGAAGCCTCTCGTCCGCAGCGGGCAGAAGATCAAGAACGGTGACATCATTGCTGACGGTCCGAACACCCAGTTTGGAGAGCTTGCTCTCGGTGCTAACGTCCTTGTGGCCTTCATGCCATGGAACGGATACAACTTTGAGGATGCTATTGTAATCTCGGAGCGCATGGTGAAGGACGACATTTACACCTCGATTCACATCTCTGAATTCGAGGCTGCTGCTCGTGACACCAAGCTCGGACCTGAGGAAATCACTCGTGATATTCCAAACGTCGGTGAAGAAGCTCTGAAGAACCTCGATCACGACGGTATCGTTCGTATCGGTGCTGAGGTGAAACCCGGCGACATCCTCGTTGGTAAAATCACTCCGAAATCCGAGACAGAGCTCGCTCCTGAGGAGCGCCTTCTTCGTGCGATTTTCGGTGAGAAAGCTGCTGATGTTAAGGATACTTCCCTCCGTGTTCCTTCCGGTTGCACCGGAATCGTGCAGGATATTCGTATCGCGACCCACGGGATGGCCCGTCGCAAGGAACTCGAAGCAGATCCAGCGAAGCTCAAGAAGCAGCTCAAGAAGATCAACGACGAGCACAAGAAGAAGAAAGACCAACTCACTGACCAGCTCACTGAGAAACTTTCCGACATCCTCCTTGGAGAAAAAATCCCTCTCGACGTGGTGAATGCCCAGTCTGGTGAGATCATTATCCCCGCGAACCGTAAGATCACCAAGACCCTCCTGCGTAAGTTGGCGTCAGTCTATGATCACATCGAAATCGATCCTTCTCCGATCCGCAACAAAATCCTCGAAATCATCTCTGGATTCGAAAGCCGCTTTGGTGAGCTTGACGGAGATCGTGAGCGCCGCCTCGACCAACTCGAGAGTGGTGACGAAGTCGATCCCGGCGTCGTTAAGGAAGTAAAGGTCTTCGTTGCCGCTAAGCGTAAGCTCAGCGTCGGTGATAAGATGGCTGGACGTCACGGAAACAAAGGAGTTGTCGCGGTCATCGTGCCTGAGGCTGACATGCCTTACCTTTCCGATGGAACTCCGGTTGACATCTGCCTCAACCCTCTTGGTGTGCCATCCCGCATGAATGTGGGACAGGTTCTCGAGACTCACCTCGGTGTTGCAGCCAAGGCCCTCGGGTTCAAGGTCGCGACCCCAATTTTCGATGGTATTCACGAAGACAAGATTTGGGAATACATGTCCGAGGCCAAAAAAGTCGAGGGCTTCACCTGGATCGGCGATGGTAAGGACGGCTCAATCGCTGGTAAGTCTACTCTCTATGATGGACGCACTGGAGACGCAATCCACCAGCCAGTGGTGGTCGGTATTATTTACATGCTGAAGCTCGGTCACCTCGTGGCTGATAAGATTCACGCCCGTGCCGTTGGTCCATACTCACTTGTTACCCAGCAGCCGCTCGGTGGAAAGGCCCAGTATGGTGGACAGCGATTCGGTGAGATGGAGGTCTGGGCTCTTGAAGCCTACGGTGCCGCATACACCCTGCAGGAACTTCTGACGGTTAAGTCAGATGACGTGCAAGGCCGGACACGAATCTATGAAGCGATCGTAAAAGGGGATAACAGCCTAGAGGCTGGCACTCCTGAGAGTTTCAACGTTCTCATCAAGGAAATGCAGTCACTCTGTCTCGATGTGAAGCCAGGACGTTCTGGTAAAAAAGCAGGAGCGGTCGAACCTTCCGGCGACTTCTCACTCGACGATCTCACCATTTAATCAACACAGAACCCAAACCCAACCACTAGAACCTAGTAACTACTATTATGAGTGTTGAAACAAATCTTCGCGAACTCTATGGCGTGGACACCAAGCCAGAGCCATTTGATCAGGTATCGATTACCGTCGCCAACCCTGAGACCATCCGCGGTTGGTCCAATGGTGAGGTGCTTAACCCTGAGACCATCAACTACCGGACATTCAAGCCGGAGAAGGGTGGCCTTTTCTGCGAGCGCATCTTCGGACCGACTCGCGACTGGGAGTGTGCCTGTGGAAAATACAAGCGCATCAAGCACAAGGGCGTCACTTGTGACCGTTGTGGTGTTGAGGTGACTCTCTCTCGCGTCCGTCGTGAGCGCATGGGCCACATCGATCTCGCAGTCCCTGTGAGCCACATCTGGTTCTACAAGTGCATGCCGTCACGTATCGGTCTTGTCCTTGATATGACCGCCCGTGAACTTGAGCGCGTCATTTACTACGAGGACTACCTTGTCACCGAGCCTGGTAAGACTCCTCTTGAGCGTGGTCAGCTTCTCACTGAGAACGAGCTCCGTGATGCTGAGGAAGACCATGGTGAAGAAGCTTTCCGTGCCGGAATGGGTGCTGAAGCGATTCGCGATCTCCTTTCCCAGGTTGTCCTCGAAGATCTCCTCGTCGAGCTCGAAGAGGCCATGGAGGCTACTCGCTCGAAGCAGAACCGCAAGAAGCTCGCTAAGCGCCTCAAGCTTGCTCGTGGCTTCCTGTATTCAAACACTCGCCCTGAGTGGATGATCATGACTGTTCTTCCAGTGATCCCACCGGACCTTCGTCCGCTGGTTCCTTTGGAAGGTGGCCGCTTTGCTACTTCCGACCTGAATGACCTCTACCGTCGCGTCATTAATCGGAACAACCGTCTCCGTAATCTCATGCAGCTGAAGACCCCTGAGGTGATCATCCGCAACGAGAAGCGCATGCTTCAAGAGGCTTGTGACGCTCTCTATGACAACGGTCGCCACGGCCGCGCTGTCACCGGAGCTGGTAACCGTGCCCTCAAGTCGCTCTCCGACATGCTCAAGGGTAAGGGCGGACGTTTCCGTCAGAACCTTCTCGGTAAGCGAGTCGACTACTCTGGTCGTTCCGTCATTGTCATTGGACCTGAGCTTAAGCTGAGCCAGTGTGGTCTTCCTAAGAAGATGGCGTTGACTCTCTTTGAGCCCTTCATCATCCGTCGTCTGAAAGAACTCGGCTACTGTCACACGGTTCGTTCTGCGAAGAAGATGATCGATCGCAAGACTCCAGAAGTCTGGGACATCCTCGCTGAGGTGACCAAAGGTCACCCGGTGATGCTCAACCGGGCACCGACTCTTCACCGTCTTTCGATCCAGGCCTTCGAGCCTGTCCTCATTGAGGGATCGGCCATTCGTTTGCACCCGCTGACTTGCGGTGCATACAATGCGGACTTTGATGGTGACCAGATGGCTGTGCACGTGCCACTTTCCGTGGAGGCTCAGCTGGAATGTCGTCAGCTCCTGCTTGCGACGAATAACCTCTTCTCGCCCGCTTCCGGACGTCCCGTGATTACTCCTTCTCAGGATATCATTCTCGGAACCTACTACCTCACTTGGGCGCGTGCTCGCACCGCTAAGGACAGAGAGGAAGACGGTCACTTGTCACTCTTCACCGGCATCACCGATGTAGAACTCGCGATTGCCAATGGCAAGGTCGAGTATCACGAGCCAATTCGCTTCGTGAACCCTGACTACGCGAAAGATTCGGTCTTTGGTAACAAGGAACTCAAAATTCTTGAAACCACTCCCGGTCGTGTTCGTTTCAATGAAATCTGGCCTGAAGGGCTTGGTTTCATCAATAACAACGTCGGCAAAGGCCAAATCGGAGATATCATCTGGCGCTGCTACCAAGTTTGTGGTGGTAAGCAAACCGTCATCACGATGGACCAGCTCAAGACCCTCGGTTTTGCCGAAGCGACTCGCTCCGGTTGTTCCATTGGAATCGTCGATATGGTCATTCCAGAGGAGAAGGAAGGCGAACTCAAGAAGGCTTACGCCGAGATCGATACTGTCTCCAAGCACTACCGTAACGGTGTGATCACCAATGGTGAGCGCTACCAGAAGGTGGTCGACGTTTGGACCCGTGCTTCCGATAACATTGCGAACGCACTCTATCGTAAGCTTGAGTATAACGAAGGATCCAAGAAGGCGAACCCGCTCTTCATGATGGTCGACTCCGGTGCTCGTGGTAACAAGAACCAGATTAAGCAGCTTTCCGGAATGCGAGGCCTCATGGCCAAGCCCTCCGGTGAGATTATCGAACGTCCGATTACCTCGAACTTCCGTGAAGGTCTTTCCGTGTTGGAATACTTCATCTCCACCCACGGTGCTCGTAAGGGACTTGCTGATACCGCGCTCAAGACAGCTGACTCCGGATACATGACCCGTAAATTGGTCGATGTCTCTCAGGATGTTATCGTCACCCAGCCGGACTGTGGCACCAACAATGGCATCACCGTTCAGACCATTTACTCGGGTGACGAGGAAGCAGCTTCGCTTTCTTCCCGTATCTATGGCCGTACTTCTTGTGAAAAGATCGTCGATCCCGTTTCAGGGGACGTCATCGTCAAGAGAGGTCAACTCATGGGCGAAGACACCTCTCTCCGCATTGAGAAGATTGGTCACGAGCGCCTCAAGATCCGTTCTCCGCTCACTTGTGAGTCCGAGCGCGGTTGCTGTCAGGGCTGCTACGGCTTGAACCTTGCGACTGGAAAAGTTGCCAAGATCGGTGAAGCTGTCGGTATTATCGCGGCACAGTCGATTGGTGAGCCGGGAACCCAGCTGACCATGCGAACCTTTCACTCCGGTGGTGTTGCGATCGGTGCTTCCAAGCAGCCGTTCATCCATGCGAAAGCGAAGGGTGTCGTCGTCTATAACGATCTTCGCACCGTTGAGGATATTGATGGAAACCACGTTGTCTTAAATAAGGGTGGTTCCGTGAGCATCCGCGATAAGGACGGCCTTGAGCTTGAGTCCTACAACGTCGTCATTGGTTCCTTTATCTCCACTGCAGACGCTGCCGATATCAAGAAGGGCGATCAGCTCCTCACTTGGGATCCTCACTCCATCCCAATTATTGCCGATAAAGGCGGTAAGGTGGAGTTCCGCGACATGATTATCGGTATCACCATTCAGTCTGAAACCGATCGTGAGACCGGTAAGAAGGGCATGACCGTGACTGAGCACAAAGAGGATCTTCATCCTCAGGTGGTTATCGTGAATCCCAAGGATACAGCAGAAATCCTCGCCAGCTACTCCATCCCAGTCGGTGCTCACCTTTCTGTAAAAGAAGGCAGCAAGATCGCTGGAGGAACGCAGCTTGCGCGGACACCGCGTAAGGTTGCTAAGACTGGTGATATTACCGGTGGTCTTCCCCGGGTTGCCGAGCTCTTCGAAGCACGTCGTCCGAAGGATGCTTGCGTGATTGCCAAGATCGACGGTGAAATTACCTTCGGCGGCACGGTGCGCGGTAAGCGTAAGGTTATCATCACCGATCCTGAGTCACTCGAAAGCGTGGATCACCTCGTCCCGATGGGTAAGCACATGATCCTTGGAGAAGGGGACCCCGTTCGTCGGGGTGACCAACTCACCGAAGGTCCGGTGGCACCTGAAGATCTTCTCGAAGCTTGCGGACCGCAGGCCCTTCAGGAGCACCTCACGACCGAAGTTCAGACGGTTTACCGTTCACAGGGTGTGGAGATCAACGACAAGCACATCGAGATCATCATTCGCCAGATGCTGCGAAAGGTGAAGATTTCCGAGCCTGGTGACACCGAATTCCTTTGGGGTGACCAAATTGAAAAGACGACCTTCAAACTCGAGAACAAGAGGATCCTGGATCAAGGTGGTAAGCCTGCCGAAGGAGAGCCAGTTCTTCTTGGAATCACCAAGGCGTCGATCGAGACGGAATCCTTCATCTCGGCCGCATCCTTCCAGGACACCACCCGTGTTCTTACCGATGCAGCGACTCTTGGAAAAGTGGATACTCTCCGCGGATTCAAGGAAAACGTCATCATGGGCCACCTCATCCCTGCCGGAACCGGCTTCCCAACTCACAAGAACTCAGACTTTGACATCACGGTCGAAGAGCCCGAGCTAGTGGTTGAAGAAACCGAAGAAGAAGCGGGGGCCGTAGAGCTTGCATAAGCTGAACGCTTAGAAAAACTTCAAAGCCCCGGTTCGCGAAAGCGACCGGGGCTTTTTTCTATCGGGCCCAAGAAATTAAACTTCTGTGATCAGAGACCATTTAAAACTTCAGGGTGTGGTGATCCTCTGGGGATTTACGGCCGTCTTGGGCGCCTTGATCATGCTGCCTGCTCCGGAGATTGTGGTCTTTCGGACCGCGATTGCTTCGGTGATTCTAGTCCTGATCCTTCGGCGCAAGCTTCGCATTCCCCTTCGTGATGCCCTGAATTTTACTGCGACGGGGCTTGTTATTGGAGCTCATTGGGTGACTTTTTTCCTCGCGGTTAAGGTGGCCAATGTTTCGATTTGCATGGTCGGGATGGCGACCCTCTCGCTCTGGACTGCCATTCTTGAACCCATGATCGTCCGGGGAAGAAGATTCCGTCCGATTGATTTGGTGTTCGGAGCGGTGGTTATCATCGGAGTTTCGATGATCTTCAAAAGCGAATCTGAATATAGCGCGGGATTTTTGATCGCGATTTTCTCGGCCTTTTTTGCGTCCATTTTTTCCGTGATCAACAGCTTCCACATTAAGAAGGCGGGGCCCTATCTGATCACCTGCTACGAAATGATGGGCGCGTGTCTCTTTGCCACGATTAGTTTACCCTTTCTCGTGCATGAACTCGATCTCGTGCCGAGTTTCATGGATTGGGCTTACTTATTTCTCCTCGGAGGACTGTGCACGGTGGTGGCTTTTTCAGAGTATGTGAATCTTCTTAAGCGCTTCAGCGTGTTCACGATCAACTTCATGAACAATCTGGAGCCGGTTTATGGGATCCTTTTGGCAGCTCTTATTTTAAAAGACTACCAGCATTTGGGCCCGGGTTTTTACGTCGGGGCCTCTGTCATTGTCATCGCGATTTCGCTCTATCCACTGGTGCGGAGGCGGTTCTCTATGACTGAGGCATCATATAATCCAGAAGATCGCTGAGCTGTTGCTTCAAATCGCGACGGGCCACGATGGCGTCGACGAGGCCATGATCCAACATGAATTCGGCTGTTTGGAAGCCTGGAGGAAGATCCTGATGGGTCGTCTCTTTGATCACCCGAGGACCGGCGAAGCCGATCATGCATTTTGGTTCGGCTAGATTGATATCCCCGATGGTGGCGAACGACGCAGTCACACCTCCCGTGGTGGGGTGGGTGAAAATGGAAATGTAAGGGAGCTTGGCTTCTCCATGGCGGGCAAGCGCGCCGCAGGTTTTGGCCATCTGCATGAGGGAAAGCATGCCTTCCTGCATGCGGGCCCCCGATGATGAGGAAAATATGAGCATTGCTCGTTTCTCAGTGGTTGCGGTTTCGATGGCCCGCGTGATTTTCTCACCCACGACTGAGCCCATCGAGCCAGCAAAATATTTGAAGTCCATCACCGCTGCCATGGAGGGGTGGCCATTCATGGAGAAACGTCCGGTGACCACGGCATCCTTTAGGCCGGTCTTTTCTCTGAGCGTGGCCGTCTTTTCCTTGTAGTTTTCGAACCCCAGAGGATTGGTGGAAATAAGATTGGCCTCAGTTTCTTCAAAGCTCTCTTCATCGGCGAGGAGCTTAAATCGCTCATAGGCACCCATCATGAAATGGTGTGAGCAATGAGGGCAGACGAGATTGTGTTGCTTGAGGTCGAGAGTGTGAATCATTTCTCCGCACTCGGGACACTTGTTCCAGAGATCATCAGGAACGCTATCGCGATTTTTGGTCTGACGCTTCAGTTGTGGTCTATTGAAGATGCCCATTGCCGAACAGACTAAGGCCGGGATCTCCAAAAATGAACTGAAATTTCTCAGCAATATTTTCTTTGCAAAATTCGAAAATTGCCACTCAAGGGCCGCTCTTTCGCATTGCCAGCAGAGGAGGGATCGTCAGACTGCGTCCCACGTGAAGGAGGTTCCAGTCAAACCAGATGCGGAGGAGTTTGTTGAATTGGCAAAGTCCGGAAACGTCGTGCCCGTCTACGCTCAATTGGCCGCTGATTTTGAAACTCCGGTTTCCGCCTTTTTGAAACTTCGGGATGGAAAACACGCCTTTCTTTTTGAAAGCGCGGAAAGTACGGATGCGAGTGGTCGATGGTCCATCGTGGGAAGCCAACCGAAGTGGGTTTTTCGATCGATGGGTGACCAAGTGACGATCGTTCGTGACGGGGAAGTTGAAGAGCGGGCTCGTGAGGGCGATGTTCTCGATGAAGTGGAGCGGCTGATGTCTGCTTATAAACCCGTGACTCATGGTGATGCGCCTCCATTCTTCGGCGGAGCCGTGGGCTATGTCGGCTACGACGCGGTTTCGCAGTTTGAACCCGCGGTGACCGAATCTCCCGAAGATGATTTAGGGCTGCCAGAGTCGATTTTCTTTCTCGCCGATACGATGGTGATCTTCGATCACAAGTTGCGCCGATTGTTGGTGGTCTCGAATGCTCTTTTGGACGAACACGAGACCGATCTGGAAGCCTACGACGCAGCGCGCGGACGGATCGCGACGCTCATGGACGTTCTTGATCGGCCTCTCCATGTTTCTCCTCTGAATGGTCTCGCGGAGATCGAGCCGCCGGCACCTCGGAGCAATACCACGCAGGAAGAATATGAGACGATGGTGACACGTGTCCAAGAATACATCACCGCGGGTGATGTGTTTCAGGCGGTCCCGAGTCAGCGATTTGAAGCAGATTTTGAAGGGAGCCCCATCGATCTTTATCGGGCGCTGCGTCACATTAATCCTTCGCCTTATATGTTCGTTTACGAAACTCCGGACTTCTCTCTTGTGGGCAGTTCCCCGGAAGTTCACGTGCGTGCGATCAACGGGAAGATTGATATCCGCCCTATCGCGGGGACTCGATGGAGAGGGAAGACGCCGGAAGAGGATGATGCGCTTGCGGCTGAGCTTTTGGCCGATGAAAAAGAATGCGCAGAGCACGTGATGCTGATTGATCTGGCTCGCAATGACGTCGGGAGAATCTCCACGCACGGTAGCGTGTCGGTCGATGATATGATGATCGTTGAGCGATACAGCCACGTGATGCATATTGTTTCCAATGTGAGTGGAAAGCTTTCACCTGAGTTCAGCTCCTATGATGTCCTGCGCTCGACCTTCCCGGCGGGGACAGTGAGCGGAGCGCCTAAGATTCGGGCGATGCAAATCATCAACGAGTTGGAGAAGAATAAGCGGGGAAGTTATTCCGGCGCGGTCGGTTACTTCGGCTGGGACGGAAGTCATGACTCTTGCATCGCATTGAGGACCTGCCTCTTGAAAGACGGTAAAGTCTACATCCAGGCCGGTGCAGGAGTGGTTGCGGATAGTAATCCAACCTACGAATACAACGAGACCCTCAATAAAGCTGCCGCAATGATGCGTGCGGTGGCTTTGGCAAAAACCCTCACAGACATGAAGCCATGCTAGTCGTTATCGATAACTATGATTCCTTCACCTACAATCTTGTTCAGTATTTTGGCGAGTTGGGGGCGGAGATGAAAGTGCTGCGCAATGATGCGGTGACGGTGGCGCAATTGAAGGAGCTAAATCCTTCACGAATTTGCATCTCTCCGGGACCGTGCACGCCGAATGAAGCGGGGATTTCCCGCGAGGTGATCAAGGCCTTTGGTGCAAGTCTTCCGGTCTTCGGAGTTTGCCTAGGGCATCAGTCGATCGGTCAGGTTTATGGGGGAGAAGTGGTTCGTGCCGAGAAGTTGATGCACGGTAAGACTTCGATGATTTATCATGAAGGAAAGAGTGTTTTCAAAGGGCTCGATAATCCCTTCGAGGCGACACGCTACCACTCCTTGATTGTCAAAAAGGAGACCTTGCCGGATTGCCTTGAGGTGACCGCTTGGACCGATGATGGCGTCATTATGGGACTCAAGCACAAAGAGCTGAATGTCCATGGGGTGCAGTTTCACCCGGAGTCGATCCTGACCAACTCAGGGAAACAACTGCTGAAGAATTTTCTGGAGATCTAGGTTCGAGTAGGGGCACTTCCTAAGTGCTAGGAATTTACTTATGGTGGGAGGGCCTTGAAGCCGCCTTTGGACCTGAGCGGAGGGGGGAGAAAGGGGGGTGCTCTGAAGAGAACCGCGAGCGATCAAACAAAGGCCCAAAAACTAGCAGTTTTTAACCAGCCATCGTCATGTGTTCAAAGAGATCCAGCACCGTGCCCTTGATGCCCTTTACTTGGATCTCATGAAAAGGAGGGTCAACTGGGTGGTCGACGTCGATATCCGTGGTTGCTTCGATGCCATCGACCACGACTGGATGTTGCGCTTCACCGAGTACCTCATCAGTGACAAAGGACTGCTCCGGCAAATGGCCAAATGGCTCAAAGCCGGAGTCATGGAAGATGGGGTGCGCCAGCATCTGCAGGCAGGAACCCCACAAGGAGGGAGTCTCTTCCCGCTCTTGTGCAACATCTACCCTGCACTACGTTCTCGATCTTTGTAACGCGACGATGCCTTGCATATTTTAGAAAAGTAAGTTTGTCCTTGGACGATGCGCGGGCGTTGGTGGGTGAAGAGGGCGATTGAGTTCCAATGGTAGAAAGATCGTGCTCCTTCTCTCAGCTCTGCCGATCCATGGGAGAAAAAGATGGCGTAGGGTGTAGTCTTTCTTCAACGTCTGGCAAGAGAGGGGAAAAATGTCTAAAGATAAGTCTGATGAAAAGATGCTGGCCACGCTGGGGGTGGACATCACCCCGGCGAAGAAGGTCGAGCGCAGCGCGAAGGAGCAACGCATCATCGCGGAGTTCGTGCGTTTCACCAAAGAGCACGGGGAAGAAGAGGATATTTTCGAAAGAATCTACGCCGAGAGGCTGGATCAGATACGGGGTTCGGCGAAGTGCTGCAAGGTTCTGGAAGGGATGAATGCGGAGGAAGTGGCGAAGCGGGACATCTGCGAGGACTTCGATATGTTCAGGCCGTTGTTTTCCGATGAGGAAGACGAGCAAGATCTGGCGGCTGCATACATCGATATCCTGCGCAGCCTCTCGGATGAACCGTTCATCGCAGAGAACCGCTCTGTGATTCATAAGATTGGAGTGACAGGTGGAGACGTGAAGAAGCGGGTGGCGAATGCGAAGAAAGACCCGACCTACCTGCTGGCGGACGTGGAGATCGTCCAGACCTTCAAGCTAGCCAACATCAACCGCAAGAAGCTGGAAACCCTGCTACACAAGTTCTTCGCAGATGCCCGGCTGGATCTTGAGCTGAAAGACCGCGTCGGTCACGGCGTGGAGCCGAGGGAGTGGTTTCTGATACCGCTTCCGGTGATCCTTGATGTTGTAGAGAAACTCAAAGACGGGACCCTTGCGAAGTATGCCTACGTATCCTGAAGGCGCGAAGCTCGTGAGAATCATCTCCTATTTTTTGACCATACAACTAATGTTTAGCATATTTATCGGAAAGGAATTATCAAAGCTCGTGCATGAATCCTGAAACCCCTAAAGCAAGTTGCCCTTATTCTGCTCAACCGATTGACTCTGAGGGGCCAAGCCTACCTGTGGAAAAGCGCTGGGATGCATCTGACCTTCATCAGCTTCTGGGGCAAAGTCGGGGTCCTTTGGTCGGATTGGAGGAAGCGGCTCGGCAGGCATGGCGAAATTCCGTTCGTTGTAGTGGTCGAGCCCGGTGGCGCTCGCTAAAAGTGATTGATGGCAGAAGTGTTTCCAGCGCAGATGAGATCTTTGATGCTTTATTCGAACTCCTCAGCCTCGCTACCGAGAGCCGTGCCGCGCAGCCCTTGATGTCAGTATTCCCTGAGTTCGACCCGCTTCAGCCCGAGATTAGGATATGGAACCACCAACTGATCAGCTATGCGGGCTACCTCGCGGCAGACGGCACGGTCTTGGGCGATCCTGCGAATTGCCAACTTACTCAAATTGCAATTGATTTAGGGTGGCAGCCGCCTAGCCAGCGCACGCGTTTCGATATATTGCCCATTATACTTCAATGTGGAGGCAAGCTTCACCTGCGCCCATTGCCCGTAGGGGCAGTGGCGGAAGTGGCCATTCGCCATCCGGAGCACCCTAAGGTAGAGGCCCTGGGCTTGCGTTGGTATGCCACGCCAATAGTTTCAGATATGCTTTTTGCTACCGAGAAGGCGATCTACCCTGCGGCACCTTTTAGCGGGTATTACGTATCTACTGAGATCGCAGCGAGGAATTTCTCAGATAAAAATCGTTACAACCAATTACCTCAGATCGCCTCT
>Ga0307999_1000307_pt1 | contig 13903 bp, 17 predicted proteins | sample Neamet1_FD_203158 | JGI IMG/M metagenome (GOLD analysis project Ga0307999, IMG submission 203158) | Marine microbial communities from water near the shore, Antarctic Ocean - #1 | ecosystem: Environmental > Aquatic > Marine > Unclassified | place: Southern Ocean | collected 2014-06-04 | reverse complement strand
CTATTCTATAATTGTATATTGCTTTAAGACAATTCTCAACACCATCCATTACCATTTCATCTCGGTATGTATATCGTACAAAGTTTGGTTTGTGTGATAGACCTTCACAGATCTTCATAAAGCATATAGCTATATAGTCTGGTACTGTTGGATTCTTTGTGCCAGCTTCTTTAGATGCATTAGCTTCAGTAACGTAGTCAACTACAGCATAACTAAACTGCCTATTGTTTACGTAATGGGGTTTGTCTCTTGGTTTAATTTTCTCAGTCATAACTTTCTCCATGTTGTATACATTATATCATATAAAGTTCATTTGTACATACTTAAACGCTAAAAGATGAGCCGCATCCGCATGTTGTTTTTGCTTGTGGGTTGGTCACGTGAAACCGTGATCCTTGTAGATCTTCTACATAATCAATTGTAATTCCATCTAGGTATTGAAAGCTCATTGGATCAATACGTAATTCCATATCATTCTTATGATGGATATAATCACCTTCTATTATCTTCTCATCTAATATAAACCCATAATTAAAGCCTGAACATCCACCGCCTGTAATATAAACACGTAGATGTTCGTCTCCGGACTTCATTCCGGCTACTTTGTCTGCTGCGTTTGATGTTATTTCCATATTTATTTTAGCTAAAGTATGTACATTGCCCTATTTATATGATATAATAAGAGAGTATCTCTGCGGAGGGACAGTATATAGTTAATGGGTGGTGGCGTTTCCTTTCATGATCTTCATTTGTTCTACTAAAACATCACTATCATGTTGGATTTCGTCTAGGATAATCTTCATGTAATGAGATTTAATATCATCCTGAAGATCGGTCGTCAATAAAACGTTAAAATCTTCTATGACATGTAACGTACCCTTAGCAAATGGCAACCACGGTGTTAGAACAAAATTCTCTGCAGATTCAGTAATCACTTTCATTGGCTCTTCTATATGCACTAATGCACCATTAGATTCATCATCTATATTATGTGTGTAAGCAATTATATTCTCACCATTTATGAGCTTATATAATCTTACAGGTAATGTCGATATGTCTGAAGGGAAATGTTTGTCCATGTATGTATTTATAACAATTTAATTTCGTGCATCTTAAATTTAAACCTTTCTTTAGAATATATTTTGACGCGTTCCGCGGCATGGTTAAGAGTATAATTCTTATTAGATTTCCAATGTAGGTCATCTGCTATATCATATATGACTGTATCTAATGTACTCTTTCTTAATCCTCTACCTATTGATTGCAATACCCTTATCTGACTCTTACTTGGTGATGCAAATATAATGTTATGTAGGTTAACTATATTTATACCTGTAGAGAATGTACCATATGAACAGACTAATATAGCATTAGACTCTGTTTCAGTTATAGCTCGTATCTCTTCTCTGGTGTCCGCAGGTGTCTTACCACTGACATAGAATACTTTTCTTGTATCATCACTCGCTTCATTAATCAATCTAAACAATGGTTCGCCATGCTTCTCCACGTACTGAAACAATACTAATGTATTACCCTTTAGATCTATGGCTAAATTCTTTATAAAATTATTCCGGCGCGATGATGTAACAATCCAATCTACCTCATCCTGATACTTCATCTTACTTACTTCTTTACAATGCTCATCTTTATGTTTAAGTAATAGTATATCGATTGATATGTTAGCAAGATCTCCACGGTCAATTAGTTCTTTACTTGTTGTGATATTCTTATGTGGTCCAAACAAACCTTCGAGGACAAGCTTATGTGTTTGTGTACCATCTAATGTACCTGTTAAACCATACCTATAATTTGCATTCGAACACTTAGTCAGTATACTTGTTAGTGACTTCGCTTTAAATCCATGAGCCTCATCACCAATAACCATACCGAACTGTTGGAAATATCCTTTCTGCATTTTGTATATAGACTGCCATGTAGATACATAGATCTTCTTTGTCTTATGTCCTTTATCTTTACCTGCCATAATCTCATGGCATTCATTCACATCAAAGTTAGGATCATTCTCAGAGTACTTAGCAAAGTCTCCAACCATTTGTTTAACAAGTGATGTGGTAGGTACAATAAGTAATACCTTATCAGCTATCATGTCATAGCTCATGTCCATAAAGTATCTCATCATAAGATATATTATATAAGATTTACCAGAGGCTGTAGGACTTACTAATAGTCCTCGTCTATTCTCTAGACCATATTGTACTGCAGCTAACTGATAATCTCTTGGAGGGAATGGTAATACATACTCATCTATAAAAGACATGTCAATCTCACCATGTGCTCCAGGAAGGTTAGCCTCAGTCTTAAATATATCGTGAGCTAGAATTTCTATTTGTATATTTCTTTCTGCAGCGAACGCTGCAATGTGTGTGTATAGACCACTGTAAATAGATTGGTCACGTAGGTTGAGTAGTCTTAGTTTGCCATCCCATAGTTTGTTACGGAATTGAGGCATGAACTTATAGCCAGGGACAAAGAATGTAAAGTACTCTGCTAGCTCTTGTATTATTCCTTTATCTTCACAATCAACATAGATAAAGGCAGCATCTTTACTCTGTACCGTTATCTTTTCTATCATACACCTGCTTCAAAACTTCTCCATTTTATAATGTTACCAATGTTCTGATGTCTCCAACGGATAGTAGACATAATTTCTTCAATAGTTTCTACTTGAATCTTTTGTACTTCTAACAATGCTTGTGATCTTTGTATGTCTTCATCAGCATCATAGTAATAATTCATATCACCTTTAAGAGGTTTATTCAATCCTTTGAATGGATCGTATGACCAGTTCTTTGCATCGATCTCTTCTTTAGATAACTTACCATTATAGTAAAGCCATTTGTCTTTAAGCAATGTCTTATATTCTAAGTCATACTTCTTACGTGTCATCTTAGCAATGGTAAGTAACTCTAAGTACTTACTATGGATACGTGCCATCCTTATAGTAGTATCATCTAATTTTAAATCATCGATGACTCCATCGACTTTCCACATTTCTAGTATATCATTTGTATTCATAATGTATTAATATTTATATCCGTATTTAAATCGTTTAACCATGGGAATGTTTTCTTCCAATCACATCCTCTCCTTCTGTCTATATCTGTTAATTCAGTCTTAAGTAACCTAATCAAGTTGTGGTCAACAGGTGTATTATCTATTGACTTCTCATATCCTCTCATCAGTTCATAGATACGTTCTTTCCATACACCTTTGTCTAACTCTGCATATAACCTTTTCCAATCTTCTTTAAAGAATCCTGTAGGGAATATGTCAGGTGCCATATGATTTGGCCATACAACAAAGTTACCTGAGATGTATATAGGTTTTATCTTTGAATTCTCTTTCACACCACCATGTGCTTCAGGAGCCTTACATCTTTCTGGGTTTCTTAGATTATTCCAATAGTTTAATCTTGTTATTAACTCTGGCATATCTCTTATAGTTGTTGCAGCCATAGTCATATGTATTTCAGTTTCTATATTTTTATAATCTAATGCAAGTATACCAAGATTCCTATCGAACTCTTCTAGCTTTGCACCCCAACGTGTATATTCAAATGCATCTCCCCAACAATCAATAGAACATATAATTCTTACATGACCTAGGTTACCCATGGCACGAAGGAATTCTATATGATCCATAGTATCACGAAATCTTTTCTCAGGACACTTGAGGTTACTAAATATAGTTAACTCTAAATTAGGGCAAGGGTGAGATTCAAAGAAGTCTAAATTCTCTAACAGCTCTGGTTGAAAGAATGGTTCACCACCTAATATATTATATTTAACTAATGGCTTATGGTTGTCTTCCATCCATTCCCAGAACTCATTCTTTATTCTTTTGAAATTCTCTTTGTCTTGAAAGAAGTCTAATGCATAATCATTAATCTTTTGTGTTAGACCAAACTTCTTATTCTCACTTTCCCACTTAGAACTATATTCAGCAGAGCAATATATACATGCTTGATTACATACATTACTAAAATACATTTCTAATATTGTACAATCTGTCGTGCTAAAGTGTTTAGTGGTCATGGAGTTAGCCTCCATTCTATCTGAGATACCATCAGCATCTTCTATCTTCTTACAATACTCACAACCTTTTCCTGGCCATTTACCTTCCAGCATAAGTTTACGAGTTGCCATCTTAGTAGGGGTGTGATGAAACTTACCAAAGTCTCCCTCAGGTATCTTATCATATGTGGTTCTATGACAACTGGCAGATGTACCTTCACTCAGTTTTATAGATGACCACACAAATTTTAAGGCACAGGTAGGATCTTTAAGACCTGTATGTTTATTCCAATTACTCTCTGGCATAGTTATATTATATCATAGTTTAGTTAGTTTGTACATACGTTGTAAGGCATCAGTTGAATCTATTATTGGAAGGCCTGGATTTTTTCTATACTCTTGGAATTCATCCCAGCTAATAGTCTCTGAATCCTCGAGGATATCATTAGGTACATCATTGTTTCTCCATATAGCTATACCTGTCTCTCTATCTATAATAAAATACTCTTTCTGTAATTTTAGTATATCAAATGTAGCTCTCCAACTTGTACCACAACGTGGGGCTTCGCCTTTATTAGCATCAGGCAATGGCCAGACAGCTTGACTTTCTCCAGGTGGTAACATGTCATGTAATACTATAATCCCATTTGGTCTTAAAACTTTAACTGCGTTTTGAAAGTCTTGCCATAATTGTGTGTGTTCATGCAACCCATCAAGAAAGATCACATCATATTTCATTAGGTTAACTTTAAAGAATTCATCTGAGGTCATACGTAATGTACCACCAGAATTAGGATCTATTCCTACCTTATTACGTATTTTAATTTTATCGAAATTATCATTCTGAGCACAGCCTATTTCTAAATAGTCTTTAGCTTTTATGCATTGGATTGCATGATTAATTATGTCAGATCTATTTAACAAAATAATCCTGCATACCACCTTCGCGATATGTATCTAATGTTAAACAATGTAAGCCACCATCCCAAAAATTTCTATGTCTAAACCTACAGTATACAGGTTCCATACCATGTTTCTTTAATTTATCGTGAACTTCTTTTTGATAGTTTAATGATAGGATAACGTTTTCAGATACACTAAGCATATTAACTTCAAATATACTTTCTTCTGCAAAACCAACCCATGTATTTAGATAGCTATCTACAAATTTTACAAGCTCTGGATTTGATTTAGCTTCAGGTGTCCACCATCTACCTTCTGTAATATCTTTTTCTTCCATCCATGACTTCATACCATCCCATGCATTAGCATTATCAGCTTGCATTTCATTTGGATTTTGAATTCCAAGAATATCCCAACCTGGAAGAGTCTCTTTAAAACAACTTCCATCTATGAATGGTGTATGAATAACCAATCCTGGTTTTGGTAAACACATTGATCCATCAGTGTGTCCTCCCACGGCAATGTTTGCTGATGTAAATTGTGGATACTTATCTAAAACCCATTCGGCTAGATTAGGTTTATTCTCTTGATCAATAATAAGTTTATTACCTACACGTATAATTTGAGGAGCCCAAAATTCATTACTGTAAGTATCACCTAATTGTCTTGCAAGACCTTCTCCAATACGAAAGCCGGAACCATCTCTTTCTATTAAATTTTTTACTGGGTAGTGATCTACAACATCAGGATTAAGTTGATATGGATTAGTAAGGTGTGAACCAGTAAAAAGAATCTTATCACCCATAGTAATCCAATGATCTCTTGGCATAAGACATGGTTTAGGAATAGATTTTATATGATCCTTTCCGAAGGCAGCCATAGTATCTTGAAGAGTATCAAACATATCCTCTTCAGCAATTCCATCCATATTATTACTTGGCCCTTGAACTACATCGACACCCAAATCCTCAAGCGTCTTGCGGATACCATCTAAGTCTTCACGTGTTTCATATAAGATTTGCTGTAGTAAATCCCGAAGTTTAGAATCACCAATGGTTTCAAAAAACTCTGGTCTAAATACATTACCGAGGACTACCTGTTTTAAAGGGTCCCAACCGTTATATGCATTTACTTTATTAACTCTGTATTGGTTCGAATCCATCTATTGTCCACCTATCGTCTATCCAAGAAACTGGATTCATTATTTCGAATCCATCTATTTTAAATTTGTATTGATCCGCACCACCAATATACAGGTATTTATAACCCATTTCTTTATACATAGCACACTCGTTCTTTAAGCTTCGTATACCTAATTGTAATTTAGGATTGACATAGTCCCAAGCAAATTGATAACACTCAGCATTATGTTCATTGTATTCAGCTATCATACTAAATGCTACAAGTACATCTCCGTTATAATATCCTATTATAGTATTCTCTGCATACTCAATATCAAACAGCGGCATGACACTATTGAACTTATGATGATTACAATACTTTGCATATATTTCATCTAGTTGTTTAGGATCAGGATTAAGCAGAATTTCATGTGACCCTATCTTCTTATAATTTGTTTTTTCTAGATTGATTCTCGCATACGAATAACTCACTTAAATCTCCAGTTGACCACGTCATCTAAATTTTCTTCTGACCAATTATCATAATACCCTTGCTCTTTTAACCATTCGCTTTTTCTATTAATGACACTGAGTCTTTGTACTAATATTAATATACATTTGCCAAAATTCATTTTGACTCCGTTAATAATTTCCTCATCATCTGGGTGATCTTCTAATGCGACAATGTCTTCTCTCATTGATACTTTATTAAAGTCTTTTACAATAGTTTTTAATTCTTCTGGTGTGTAATTGGATGTAGAAGTATATATGACAACGACATGTGCATCGTCTGACCAGTTGTTTAGTGTGTTAGATAGAGACTGACCTACATCTTCTGTCTCATGGTATTTGATTAATGCCGCTTTAGCAAAAGGACATGGTATACTGTTAAGTGCATCGTTGTGAACTGAAACGAATTTCTCAATCCATTCCTCAATATATGATCTCATAATATAAAGTTTTTCTTATAGGAATACGTAGTAGCTGAATGAAAATGATGCGATTGCTGTAAGGTATTCTACATCAGTTGTTGTTATATCAAATGGTAGGGATGATAGACTTGTCGGGTAAGCATCCACAAATTTGATTTGTTTTGTTACGTTGTTAGCTGAGTTCATTATAGTAAGAGTTAGATCTCGTACATGATTCGTTGCTGTATGATTTGCTTCTACATTAGATTTTAACCAATCGAATATCTCTTTATAGTTTAATAGATCTTCATCAATAAGGTATGATATTTCAAATGCACCAAATTCAATCTTATCTCCAGCTCTTCCTACATTGATTTGTTTATATTGTAGTGGTGCACCTGTGACAGTTACATCTGGCATCATCATTGTTTGAATCGTAAAAGTTGTACCCGAGTACGTCTGAGAGTCTAGGGTCATTACAAATGACGATGGATTTAAATAGTTTGGCATATGATATATTTATACGAAAAATTTCTTGTAGTCATCAATAAGTTCTTGTATATTTGATAAGGGTTCTTCTTCTATTTCATTACACAGTTTATAGTATTGCCATATATCACCTGACAACAATTTACCTATATCGATTTTAACTATATCACCGTATGGTTCTTCCTGATCAACAAACCAATCCCATTCAGTCCAACCCATTTCTATATCATGAAGAGTAAGATCAAACTTGCTCCAAGTAGGATCCTTTTGAATAGCTCCAATTTCATAGAGAGTGTTCCATCTATCGACGAATTCGTTTCTCATTGTTGTTACAACAGGGTATATTATTTTAACTGGATTTATTTCACTAAGTACTAAATCTCTTAATTCTGTTTTTAGTTCGACGTATCCATTAGTGGCTCTCAATTCATGGAAAGGAACTACCTTTATACAATCTTTCTTTGAGTTAGTTATTACATGCTGTCTAGATTCTTTAAACGTTTCATTTAAGGTTTCCCAATCTGCTCCCCAACAACCAATGTCAAGGCCTGATTCTTTTGTATGTTTATTGTATTTAGGAAAATTGGCATGCTGATTAATTAACCAAGCTAACCATGTACCTGCCATTCCACCTTGATATAATACTAAATAATTCATGTACTATTTATAGAGTAAAAAAATCCCCCAATAAAGGGGGATCTCTTTTTGTAACTTTAGAAACGTTTATTGCTAATCTACTAGAGATTAAGAACTTTACGTTTTCTGTAGTATACGTTTGCACCAGCACCAGCAGTAACAAAAGGATTGTCAGCCATACCGTAACGAGTTTTGAATCCGATACGTGGTTGAAAATCATTTTCGCCGATTGTCTTCATCATGCTTAATGGAACGTACGGGCAGAAGAACATTCCTGCGTCATAAGGGTTTGCACCTTTATAACCAACAGTAAAGTAGTCAACACCAGCATATGGATCAACATATACTTTCATAGAACCATTAATTGTACCAGCAAGTAATGAACCAGTAACGTCTGAATCCATTTGTTGAGCACCTAAAGCACCCATACCAGTATCCATAACGCCAGCAGCATTTAATGCAGCAGCAACACCATGAGAAACAATAGCCCAGTTACCTTTTCCACGTCTTGTAGAAACAGCAATTTGGTTAGCTTCTTGTTCCATAGCTTGAACTAGTCCCTTGAATTTCTCAATTGACCAACGACCATCAGTATCAGCAGCAACATCCATGTTCCATACACCAGCAGCAGCGCCACGAGTAGATGTTACAGAGTTAAGGTTGATAGTACGGATGATTTCACGATTCATTTCAGCTAAAATTTCAGTTGAAAGGATATTCGCAAGTTCTGTTTCAGCAGAAAGTCCGTGTACAGCCTTAAGGTCTTGCGCTAATTCAGTAGTGTATTCAGCTTTAAGAGCACGAGACTTTGCAGTCACAGTAGTCTTATCGATTGAAAACGCCATCTGAGGAATATCAGCAGCAGCAACCTGTGCTTCAGCAGTAGCCAAAGTATTACCATGTCCAGGTGTGTAGTCATCTACTGAGTCAGCATCACCAGAATCACCAACGAAAGGATCGTCAGAGTTTGTAGCAGTACCATCAGCAGCACCAGAGAAACCAGTATCAGCTTCACCGAATAGTGCTTCAGCACCAGCAGCAGTTGAATAACGTGATTTCATAGCAAAGATCAGACCAGTAGGTCCAGTCATTGGCTGTACGCCAACTAGATCAAAAGCTAAAAGGTTAGGGGTAGCACGTCTCACTAAAGAGATAAGTACTGGATCCCAGTTATCTACGCCCGAGCCAGACGAATTGTTTACAGCAGCCGCTTCAGAGATATTACGCTCTTCTGCAAATGCTTTTTCTTGGTTCTCAAGAATTACAGCAGTGACATGACGTCTGTGCTGATCGCCGATTGCACCGGCTTCCTTTGAATCAAGTACAGGAGCCCATTTTTCCTGTAACATTGTTTGATTTATTTCCATTTTTTATTCTCCTAAAATATGGATTAAGTACGCGAAAGTGCGCTAAGATATTTCTTCATTTGATCAGAAACTTCTTGTGGTTCATCTATAGAATCTTCAGTGATAGCATCAACTTCAGTTAATGTTTGTACTTCAGAGTCTTTGTTAAGGTAAGATTCCTTAATTGTTGCTACTTTTTTAGCAAAGTCTTCGTTAGAATCTGACTCTATGCCAGTTACTAATTCAGTTAATTTTGCAGTTTCAGTTACTGCTAAACCATTACATGCTTCACTAACTATATCTTTACGTTCGAAAGCTTTAACTTTCTCAGATAATTCCATAGCATTTGCAGTCGCATCATTAAGTTGAGCTTTAGCATCTTTAGCTTCTTCAGATAAGGCATCTAAGATGTCACCTTTATCTTCAGGAACGTTAATGTGGTGCTCACTAAATAATTGACCTAGTGATTGTATAAATGATTCAGTGATTTCTGATTTCAAAGAATGCTCAATAGCAACTTCGTTATCAGTCATCCAGTTTTCAACAACATATGTTAAGTAACCGTCAACCTTGTCAACTAAATCTTCTTTAATAGCTTCAACTTCGCCAGTTAGATCAGAAGTATATCTTTCTTCTAATTTTGCTGTCTCAGCAGTGACTTTTGATGCAAGTGCAGCTTCAAAAATAGTAGATGCTTTCTCTTTAAAGCCTTCAGACAATGTGTCTTCGTCATTAACTAGAGCATCAAGGTCTTCTTTAAACTTAGCATCTTTCTCCATTACATCACCTTCAGATCCGTCGTCAGCTTTCACTTTCTTCTTCTTTGTTGGTGTTGCTTTTGGTTCTTTTGCGTCAGTCTTTCCACCTTTTACTTCTTTTGGTGCTTCTTCTTCTACTTCACCTTCATCTTCATCACCCTCGTCGTCCTCTTCTTCTTCATCGTCTTCCACTTTAGCTTTCGCTTTAGCTTTTTCCGCTGCTTCAAAGATCGCGTCAAGTCCTTCCTTAGACATTTCTGCCAAAGAAGCTTGTATTGCTGATACTGTACGAGCTGCTGTTAGAGGTGCTTCAGGTATATCTAATACCGGAGCTTCTACTTGCGTATCCTCAACAATAACCTCATCTACAGTTGTTTCAACAACATCGTCTTTTAATTCAGACATTATTTTTCTCCCATGAGAGTTATAGTTTAGAGAGGAAATGCCCAAAACCTGCAGTTTGTTTCTCTTCCGAGAACTTCACCTTAGACTCTTTCACTTCTGTCTCACCTTTTTCAATGGTCTTGATATAATGACCAGGTCTATCTTCTTCGTAAGAAACACCTTCCATAATGCCATTTACAAATGCATTAGGAGCTGATGGATCTTGTACGATATCAATAGTGTTGAGCATAAAATCTTCCCCAACATAGTTAACCCCGTCTCTCATACTAAGACTTCCCATACCACGACTAGACACTCCAAGTTGCACACCACCTTCAACCAAACCTTTTACGATCTGACCCATAGGCGTATCCAAAATTAGCGCTTTTCCCATCACGTTGTTACCATCCCAATTAAGTTCAGTAATTCTGTGCGAAACTTTATCCAAATTAATGGAAGGGCCGTCAGGATGATTTAACTCACCAACTGCTCGACCTGTTATTACTTGTTCGTTTACAAATCTGTCAACGGCAGAAGTAAGAACTTCTCTAGTATATATACGACCGTTTTTATTCTTGTTCTCAGCTTGCATGAAAACACCTTCTAAGAAAGTATTCTTCTTGCCACCCTTAGCTTCCTCTATGGAATAGCTAAGTTGGTTCTGAGTATATTCTGTGATTAGCTTCATTATGCTCCCATTAATTTGATGAATTCTTTAACCGCTTTTTCAGCACTCTTCTGATCTTTATACTTATCAAGCTTAACGCCATCAATATAAAGATTGAACTTGCTTGTGATAACAGCAGTCACATTCTTTTTCTTGCCAAGCTTGGTTAATTCCTTGGTTACCTTTTCACCTTTTGGAAGCTTTAGTTTAGCTTCTAATACATCATTGAATGATTCCTTAAACGTTAGCATCTGTTGCAGTTTCCCCTTCTGGTGGCGTAATCTCCACCGCAGGTTCCTCTGCTACCGGAGCATCTGTCGTCGCTCCATACATTTTGGAAGCAACCACTTGTTTGTGTGCATCTAAGGCAGTCACAAGTTTATCATGCATCATACTATTAAAAGTATTATTGCTCTTCTGTGCGTCACCCTGTTTTATATTGTCAATTAATTCTCTTGTGCTCATATTGTTTCATTCAACCTTGTATATTATTTATAAAATTGTTTATTTCCAGTAAACTTTTTGTATTATATTGTAGCTTTCACTAATTCTGGATCGATATCACCTGGTTCAAGAGGATCTTTCTCGTTATCCTTAGCAATTTGCTTAATATCTTCGTCATCCAACTTAAGAATATTACGACGTACCCAGTCTTTAGACCAGAATGTACCTATATATTCGTCCATCATCTGAACCATTTCTATACGTTCCTTCAGGATTTCAGAATCCTTAAGTTCAGCATAGTAATTATCTCTGGAATACTCAACAACGATTTCTTCACGGATATTTACCCAATCACTTGGAACTATAATCTTTTTAAGGATCAATTGTCTCTTAAGTGTTTCATAGAATAATGTTGAGAACTTACCACGGCAACGATCAATAAATTTCTGGAACTTAAGTTCGTCACGTGTGATTTCGGAAGAGCGTCCAACAGAGAATGCATCACTCTCAGTTAGTCTGCTCATAGGGATATTTAAAGCCCTGTATAATTTGTTTTGGAAGTACTGTACGTCTTCAATCTCACCAAGGTTTGCACCGCCAGGAAGAGTAGTAATCTCTGTACCACGACCACCTTCTCTACGTGGTAACCAGAAGTCTTCCATCACATTGCGATGTACTTTCTCATCTTTGATGTTACCTGTAGTAGGATCATATACAATCTTATTACGATACTTATTCATGGTACTGTTGAGGTATTCCTCAGCCTTACCCTTAGGTAGATTACCTACATCAATATAAAATATACGACGTTCAGGTGCTCTTGATATACGATAGATGACTAGTGAGTCTTCCATCATGCTTAATTGGTTTAAAGGTTTAAGTGCTTTGTTTAGATAGCCTACAACCTTATTACGATCATCATTTAATAGACCTGAGTTAACCTGTATAATAGAATCAACATTGATCTTTAAACCTTCTGCGTTATTAACCATTGCATCATCTTGATACAAGTAATATTCTTTACCTTCCTTTGTAAGCTCAGCTCCAGTCTTAGGATCTTTAACCTTCTCGACTTCTTTAATCTTACGAATCTTTGTAGGATCTATTTGTCTTAGTTCTAATATACCAGCGTCAGCTTTATTCTCATTGATAATGACATGATAGAATAGTCTACCGTCTATGTACCAACGTCTGAAGGTATCGTATGCTGTCATAGAGAAGTTAGTTAAACTTAGAATTCTATCGAACTCTTCCATGATTAGATCTTTAACATTGTCAGCCTGATCTAATTCATCTAGATTTAATTTAACAATAATACCGTTCTCATCAGTGATCGCTTCATTACATATGTCTTCAATCGCCATATCCACTTCAGGATATGAAGAGATCGCACGATACTTCATGATTAGATCTTTGTCTGTTTGAAATTTATCTCCACCAATATCCATGTATTGGCCAAAGTATCCACCTGTTGGGGATATTTCATACGCGCCATCCTCATTATCAGCTGCGAATGATACCGGTTTCTTATTTGTTTCTATTGCTTTTCTTTTAAACTCAAAGCCAAAGAAACTTCTTCCATCTTTATCTGCCATTTATATCTTGTCCTTTATTCACTCTTTCTTAAATATATTTATAACACTTAAGAAAGAGTGCCTTTCGGCACTCCTTGTGTTATGTTACGATGATTTACGTTGTCTTATCAGATTCCCAATATTGAACTTGTAATTCAACTTCAAACTCTTCAATAGCATTCTCACTATCATAACTTAGTTCAATTGCACCTAAGTTAGTAGGGAAAGTCCCACGAATGTTATAAGTTTTCTTTACAGTACCATCTTTATCCAGTTGTTGAACGATCATATCAGCCATATAAGAACTAGGCTGTGTTAAACCTGTGTTCTCGTTATGTTGATTAATACCATTCATCCACTGTTCAAAAGAGTTACGTACATTAAAGTCCGTATCGTTGATTACAGTAACCGACCATGGATCAAACGTTCTGTCACCAGCTATTTGCAAATTACGACCTCTAAAAGGAACCGCAATAGCTGCAATAGTACTTGCTGGCATACTTGTTGCCTTACACATGTATGATGCCAATTCTACATTCGCTGTAACATAACTTGGAAAAGCCATTGTTACTTTGAATAGATTAGGTCTAGCACCGCCGCCAACTAGTTTGGCTTTCATATCATCTACGCCTAAAA
>Ga0307999_1000304_pt1 | contig 13962 bp, 9 predicted proteins | sample Neamet1_FD_203158 | JGI IMG/M metagenome (GOLD analysis project Ga0307999, IMG submission 203158) | Marine microbial communities from water near the shore, Antarctic Ocean - #1 | ecosystem: Environmental > Aquatic > Marine > Unclassified | place: Southern Ocean | collected 2014-06-04 | reverse complement strand
AAGAAACTAATGGAGACACCAAAAAAAATAGAGTTTAGAGATTACCAAAATAAAATAATAGTTCAAGGATCAAAAACACTTTTACTATACAATTTTTTGTACCTTGCTATGGAAGTTAGAACTGGAAAGACGTTAACAAGCTTAGGAACAGCACAGTTACTTAAGTGTAAAAATGTTTTATTCATCACAAAAAAGAAAGCAATCAGTAGCATAGAGGATGACTTTAGCTTACTGAGACCAGACTTTAACTTGACAGTTATAAACTACGAGTCTCTTCATAAGATTGAGGATATTAAAAGTTTTGATATGTTAATATGTGACGAGTCTCATTCAATGGGAGCTTTTCCTAAGCCAAGCAAACGAGCTAAGCAGGTTAGAGATATGATGCAACATAATCCATTTGTGATCTTATTGTCAGGTACACCAACTCCAGAGTCATACAGTCAAATGTATCACCAAGTGTGGGGTATTAAAAATAATCCATTTAAAGAGTTCACTAGCTTTTATAAGTTCTCTAAGAAATATGTTAACGTGACTCAAAGAAAGATAAATGGTATGATGATTAATGACTATAAGGATGGGTCTTTAGATATACTTTCTGAGATGAATAAGTACACGATATCATATACTCAGAAGCAAGCAGGATTTAAGATTGAAACAAGAGAGCATACGCTTGAGGTTACAATGTCTGATCTAACTTACAAGCTTGCGGCAAAGTTAAAGAAGGACTTAGTTGTTGAGGGGAAGGAAGAGGTTATTTTAGCTGATACTCCTGTAAAGTTAATGATGAAGTTACATCAGATGTACTCAGGAACTGTAAAATTTGAATCTGGTAAGTCAACTATTTTAGACCTAACTAAGGCAGAGTACATATACGACAACTTTGAGTATGCCAAGATTGGAATATTCTATAAGTTTAAAGAGGAGTTAAATGCTTTAAAGCAGGTATACGGAGATAAGTTATGTACTGAGCTTGATGAGTTTAATACCACAGACAAAACAATTGCATTACAGATTGTGTCTGGGAGAGAGGGTATATCACTTAGAAAAGCAGAGGCTTTAGTTTATTACAATATAGACTTCAGTGCTACAAGTTACTGGCAGTCAAGAGATAGGATGACGACTAAGGAAAGGTTAGAGTCAGATGTTTACTGGGTGTTTGCTAAGGGTGGTATAGAGAAGGATATTTACAACGCAGTTACAAAGAAAAAAGATTATACGTTAAACCATTTTAATAGAGACCATAAATTATGACACAAAAAAAGAAACACAGTTTAATAGAGGCTGTATCAGGAACAAGTATAGGATTAATAACATCCTTTATTATACAATTTTTTCTCTATCCACTTCTAGATATACCTGTAAGCCTAGGACAGAATGTAATAATAACAGCAGTATTTTTTACAGCAAGTATCGTAAGAGGGTACTTAGTGAGAAGAGTATTCAATAAAATATTTTAAATTAACAATATTGGTAGAAAATATTGTGTACCTTTGAGATTATGACGGAACAACAGATACAATCTAAAAGGATTAAACAGTTAGAGTCAGAAGGTTACTACGTGCTTAAGCTAGTTAAAACAAATAAGAACGGTATACCAGACATACTCGCTATACCACCAAATACTAATGTGATATTTAGTGAGGTTAAAACACTGAAAGGAAAAGTTTCAAAGTTACAAGAGTATAGACTAAAAGAATTAGATGGTTATGGATTCAGAACAGAAGTATATAGAGGATAACACACAGTTTGATATAGATGATTGGTTCTACCTTCAACTTACTGATTACAAGATAGATGACGTTAAGTTAATAATGAGTCAGCTAGTAGCAGTGATAGAGGTTCTTCCGTATACTGGATACCATAACTCAGAAGAAATTGCTGGGGTTATCAAAAGAGAAGAGCCATTGTTCTTTGCTGTTGAGTATATCAAAGAAGAAGACGAGCTTATAATGTTTATAAATATTAACCTTATAGAGGTAGATGAGTATCTAGACTTTATAACAGATGAAAAATCAATCAAATCATATGAAAAAAATAAGGAATACAACGGAGACTTCCAATAAGGAGTTCACGTATTTAAAGAGTGTCATACAAGATGTTCTTGGTGTTGACGTATCAGGAGATAAGAGACGTAACAGAGAAGTAGTTGACGCAAAAATGATATATGCATACATACTTCAAGATAAAGGTTACGGATGTAGTGATATCTCAAGGTCAATTGATATGCATCACTCGTCAATCCTTCACTACTTAAAAGGAATTGGTTTCTATATAAAAGTAGATAGAAAAATAAGCTCAAAGTATGAGATGTGTAAGGAAGAATACTACAAAGAGTATGACCCAATAAAATATTTATCATCAGTTGATCTAAAAAAAGAACTTATTTCGTTGAGAATTGAAAATAAATTACTATCTTCGACATCAAGGGAGTTAAGAGCTGAGTTAGAAGGTGTTAATGAAATGCAAAAAAGACTTGGTCCGCTATATAATATAGTGAGAGAACGTACTAGAATTGGTACTGAGAATAACATCGTTAGTGAGTTGAATAAATTTTATAACGGGGTGTACTTCTATAAAAATAAATAAATATGAGAGAGTCAGAATCGTATGATAAAGAAAGAATATCGCACATCAACTATGTAATGGATACAATACATAATTCTGCTGCTGAGATATATGAATCACTTATTGACAGAGAATTTGACTCACTTAATACTGAGATATCAAACTTAATATCTATCTTAAAAGACATTTCAACTTCGGTAGAGAATGATATATAAAGAAAAGGATTTATTTGATTACTTAAAGAGTAATTTTATACCAGACCTTGAGCAATCAGGGTCTTCTACGTCTAGGTATGACTGTTCGTCTACCGAGTATAACTTAGATATTGAGTTAAAGTGTAGAAGAAAACATTACAACGACCTTCTTATTGAGAAAGGAAAGTACCAGGCTCTAATGAAAAGATCTAAAGAGTTAGGAACTATTCCTGTATACGTTAACTCAACACCTGATGGTGTCTGGGCTTTCTATATTCAGGATATTGATTTCAAATGGGAAACAAAGAACCTACCAAAGCAAACTGACTTTGGCAAGAGACATTGGATTCCAAAAGAAATTAGTTACCTAAATATTGGGACGCAAGGGGTTGACATCTCTCTTCCTCTTTTTGGGATTTAACCTGTCAGGGAGATAGCCTTTTTTATAGCTACTCTCCCACTCCTTAGCCAGTTCAGGCTTGTTTATATACATCCACTTCTTTTGTGCTTCGCTTTTAAATGGCATAGTTATTCTATTTATTACCTCCAAACTTATTGCTACCAAAGCTATTGCTTGATTTTCCATTACCTCCAAAGCTATTTCTTGATTTTTTATTACCTCCAAAACCATTGCCTCCAAAACTTGTACTACCAGGTGTGAAGTTGTTTTTTAAGTCTCTTAAGTTTTGATTTTCTTCTCTTAAGTTCTTTTTAATTATCCTTCTAGCTTCTTCTGATTCCCAGTTTATAGAGTTAGGTCCAAATGTATCTTCCCATAACGAAGGGTTATATCTTTTCATTTGTGCTCTACTATCATATCCTTGTAGTATTTTTTCTTCTCTCTCTTTTTCAGACTTAGCTTGTGCTTTTTCTGAATTCATTTCATTGTATATACTTTTTAAAACTAATTTTCTAACATCTTTATACATAGGTACAAAACCAGAGTGACCTAATAACTCTAAAGGTAATCTGTATAGTAATTCTTTTTCTCTTTTTTCTATAGCAGTAGTAGTTTTCTTAGGACCTTCAGTCATTTTCGCTAATATAAAATCAATAGTTTTAACCGCAGGTCCTAGACCAGCTGTCATTGATGATGCGATTTCTCCTGCTGTAGTTGTTTCACCTTCTTTTACTTTTGGTATAACTTGATAAGCAATAGCATCTTTATATGGATCATACTCGCCCTCTCTAAGTTCGCCTAAGTACTCTTTATTGAACTCTTCTATACCATAGTTAATAATAAGTTTAGTTGCATTTCCAAAGTCTCTACCTGCTATCATAGACATCATAGATGACGCTACTGCTTGACCTAATTTTTTATCAAGGCTTTTTGTTTCCTCTGGTTCGTCTTCTGCTACACCACCTAACGCTTCGGCTAGTACTTGAGAAATCATAGTATACATTACCATACGGGTAGCAGATCCTGCTAGTAGCTGAGCTCCTTTTGTTTTTGAAAGATGACCTCTACCTATCGCATTAACAACACCTGTTCTTGCTGTTATGTATTCATATATTAAGAACGTAGTCATAAAGTTGTTGAATGTATTAAAAAACTTAACGTATCCTTTTTGATTAACATTGGAAGCACCTTTTAGTATTCCCATAAAAGGACTAGAAGACGCTCCTGTAATAACAGAATTTTCATCTGCTTTCTTACTAGAGACAGACAGAGCTTCTTTAAATTTCTCCATATATTTTTCATCTCCAGCAGCTATCTTTTTAAAGTCAGGATTAGTTCCAGTAATCTCTTTAAATTTCTGTTTAAATGAACCAAACCATATAGGTCTCATTATGATTTTATCTGGAGTTGATATTAATCCATCAGCTATAGTGGCTACTCCTCCCTGCCATCTTGCAGCAGTGTAGTTCCATACTTGGTTAGCTACGTTTTTAATTTTATTCTGAGCTCTACCGCCTTTTAAACCTTTATTTTGATTCATAATACTTGGATCTACCCACTTACCTGACATATCATTATTAGGGTATATACGTGTAACAACTTTACTATCTAGCATTTCCATAATACTTATAGCTTCTTCACTACTTAAGAATTTTGGTCCAAGTCCACTTCCTAGTGCAAAAGCAATAGGATTAGTTATAGCGACAAAGGCTGTATTAGACGTAAGCTCTGCAACCCATCTAGTTGTACTAGCTAATATGGCACGGTATCCATTCTTTTTTAGAAATTGTAATGCATTATCTCCTATTGATGTTTCTGTATAAGAATTGTCTAGTAAGTTTTTTAAAACCTCTTCATAAGAATCCTTAATAGCATTAAACTTTACTCTTTCATCAGTATCTATTCTAGATTTATCTCCCTTTAAATTGCTTTTAATTCTATTTAATGTTCTCCTAGCTGTTCTTATTGGTCTAGTCATATGGTAATCTAAAAGCACACCTTTAGCACTCTTACTAACAGATGCATACACATCAAAGTTTAAAGGAGAAATTCCTCCACTCCTCTTTACTAAAGACTTCGCTTTTGTAGATGGCTTTAAACTATTATTCCAATCACCAACGCTAGATGGGGTAACCGAAGAGTCAGTTTTATCTTTAGGTAATGTATTCAAATGTACATAGTTAACTCTAGAGTTAATTACTTCACCACGAATAACTCCTGCTGTAAATACTGCTTTCTCTGAAAGCTCTAAGTTTATAGATTTAATCGTATTGATAGACTCTATTTCTGCTTTGTTAAATGTTTTGTATAAAGCATCTATATCTATTTCACCAGTATTGTTATCTTTAAATTTATCATATATCTCTTGAAGCATAATAGCATCTTTAAAACTGAATGTAGTTTCATCAGAATCTATCTTCTCTATGGTCTCTAATATAAAACCTGAAGCTTGATTTACTTCTGGATTTCCTATGTTAGAGTCATACTCAAGCTGTATCATATATATCATTTGTTTAAATTTAGACATTAGTGTAGCGTTCCCGTTTCTTTTAAAAGATTTAAAAACTTTTAATTCTGCCTTTTCAATTCTACCAAATATATTTTTTAATCCCTTCTCGTATTTTTCAAGTGCAATTGTAGACTTTTCATATACTGAGTTAAATATATCTTTGTTTTTAAAGTTTCCAAAAACTTGATCAATATAGAATAAAGGGTTTCGTCTAATCATTTCAAGAACTACACCTCTTTTTGTTATAAGGCTTTTTAGTTTAGCATACATCTTACTAAGAGGTAAGAGTCTTGATACTTTTATTCCTTCAGAACCTAATTTAGCATCTATAATTGACTCCATTATTTCCACCTGAACCTCAACTAGAGCTGGTAAATATCCGTTATTAATATTATCTATTAACTTATCTATAGTTTTTAATTCGTTTATACTTAAATTATTTAGTACTTCTTTATTTTTATATAACTTCTCAAACTCTTCAGCTAATTTCCTTTCATCCTTTGATGGTAGGGGAGATGAATTTGTTTTTTGTTTTTTTAATATACTATCAATAGTGTCTTTTCTCTCCTCATCAAGTTCTTCTTTTGTTTTTTCTGTTTTACTTTCTACTTCTAGTATTTCAGATTTGTATTTTTTCATTAAGGTAAGCTCTTCAGAAACTATTACGTTTTCCTCAAACATCTTATTAAGTGTGTCCAAGTAGCTAACTTTTCCTTCTTTAATTACTTTATCTTTATACGAATCAAATATATCTTTTAGAATTGGTATCATAGATATCTCATTATCCATCTCTTTTAATATGTTATCAGAAATAGTTTTAATGTCATTTATCTCAGATGGATTAAGACTTAAACCACTTTTAGAAAACATATCTACTAGGGCTATGTATGAATTAAATACAGACTCTGGAATAGAAGCTGGATTAATAGATAGTACTCTCTGAAGGTTAATGTTTATAATCTCTGCTATACCAATTTTTGTTTTTACATTTTTCTTGGCTTTTGGAATTTGCTTTTTAACCTTTGATAGTTTGTCAGCATACTCAGAGTCATTAATTACTTTAGACATATAATCAATAAACCCTTCTATAGATGAAAGTTTATCTATATTAATGCTATTAAATTTATTAAGTATAGTAGTTGATTGCTTTAATGATATAACACCTGAGCTAATCATATCTTTAAGTTCAGATATTAATTTTTTACCAATAGCAACACGAGCTCTTATTGCTGATGTAGCACCTTTACGTTGTTCTGTAAGACCAATGATTCCTATCTTCTTTTCTGTAGTCGTAACCTTTTTACTTGTATCTGAAATTCCTAATATTTTCTTAGCGGTAGGTGCAGCTATTTCTTTTAAACCAAACTTACTTCTTACTTCTCTGTATAGCTCTTCCCTCTGAACGTCAGTAGCGTCTGCGTATACTTTACTTTGTGCCTGTAAATAGTTAATTACATTTTCAGGTATATTAGAGTACTTAGTTCCTCTAAGTTTTGATTTATCAATTATACCATCTACTATAGAGTTCATTACTCTATCGTACCCCTCAAGGTTTAGCTCAGTTATATTAAACTTAACCTTAGATTTGTTTTTGGTTTTTACAAATGCTTCTTTAATAATATCAACGTCTACTCCTCTGTTTTTTAATTTGATCTTAATTGCAGATTCATTTACACCTTGTGCTCTTGATTCTTTTATAAAATCTTTTATAGCATTTATTTTTTTAGTTCTTTCCTTTTTTTCGTCATTTGATTCTACTTTGAATTTTTTAGATTTTGATTCCTTTTTAGCATCAAAAGAATCGCTTAATTCCTTACCTTTAAATAAATCAGCTAGACCTGTATTTATAAAGTCATCAATTGTCATTGACTTTATATTACGATTAAACGATGACTTAATTTTTTTAATACCAGCGTCATACTTTTTTTGAGTTATTTTTTTAGATTTTAATTGATCAGCTAATTCTTTTATTTCTTCTTTAGCAAATAATCTTTCAGATGTAATAAACTTTGACTTTATGTATTTAAACACTGCGTTCATCCATTCTTTAAAGTCTGATTGCTTACCAGCTAAGACAATAGTTTCTCCTTTAGTTGCCATTAGCTCTACTAAAGCTTCTTCTCTTGCTAACGGAGTGTCTCCATACTCTTCGATAGCAGACTTTAAAGCGTCAGTGCCCTCTACTAACTTTAATCCTTTTTTTAATAGTGTAGTTCCTTTTTCTCCACTAGCTTTAGACCCAAGAAAATCAATCCATATGTGGGCAAATTCGTGTATTGGTGTAGCTAGAGAGCTTTGTTCAGGGTTTAAGAATACCTTACCGTCAGCAGTCATACCTAATATTACTTTACCTTTTGTTACTTTAGTACGTACTCCAGGCTGTTTTAGCATTGCATCAAATTCAGCCTTGGTATCAACAACTGTTACCCCTGGAAATGCAAACCTAAACTTAGCCGCAAGTTTTTGTATGTCAGTCATTTTAGTGTTAACTGAAGCACCTTGAAAAGCTTTATCATTAGCAGCAGTTCCCATTGACTGTGCTAATACTCCTAAGTCAGATGGTAGTTTACCGCTAGTATTTTTCTTATGAACCCTATTTGATTTTACTTTCCACTCTGGGAATATATTAACTCCATTTGTAGGATTTTTTATTAAAGCTATTAACCTTCCAGCAGGACCTGTACCGTAATTACCGTGATCAATATCTACAACTCCACCATTTAGAACATCAATACCAACTATAGAAACTACGTCTCCTTTTTTAGTTTTCATCATAGATGGTTCACCTACAGCGTTATATATATTCTTAGCAAGAAATACGCTTGGATTTGCATCGCTTACACCTTTATATAGGGCTTTAAGAATAGGTGGCTTTATTGAGCCATCTTTTGTTGTATTACTTTGTGTTTTTTCTGGTGACGTTATACTTTTGAATAACGCTGCTCTTTCGTCTAGAGATAAAAAAGCATCAGCAGCCTCTTTGTTTTTGGCTTTTGATCGTCCCTTAGCGTCTACAACTACTGCATCTAATAATCCTCCTAGTGTAGTTATGTTTTTATTTTTAATGAAATTTAATAAAGGCTTATTCCCTTTAAGTTTTTCAGTTAAAGAGTTTAAAGCAGCAACTTGATTCTCTTTAGGTTGTGCTTTTACTTCTGGAGATAAGTATCTAAATACTATTTCATTAGAGTTTATTGCATCGTTACTCATACGAACTATAGCCATTGGTATATGACCATTAGGAAGTTTTTTTTCTTTCCATAACCTTTCAAATAGAGGTTTGTTTTCTTCGTAAAGTTTTACTGCGTTTTTATATTGAGTCTCAGATTTTTCTCTTCCAACACCTGCCCAGGCTGCTTTAAATTTAGCTAGTGCATTAAACATAATTCCACCCTCAACCTTCATAGTGTTGCCTTTAGAATCTTTTATAGTTCCACCAGCAGCAATGTCAGATATACCAAATATCATCTTCATATCGTTAAAGTCTTCAATAGGCTTAACCATATCTTCTTTACTGTCAAATCCGTTATCCTGAGCGTCTTTATCAGTAAACTCTACTGTTGAATTACTTTCCTCTAAAGGATTCATTTCAGATACTTTATCTCCAGTTGGAGTTTTAAAGTTTACTTCAGAAGATTCCATTTGATTCATTTCATCTGTAACCTTCTCAATATCATTAAGGTCTGCACTTACTACACCCTCATTGTTTTCTGCTAAGCTAAATCGTGTTTCTCCTTCTAAGTCTGATTCTAAAAAATCTAATTCCTCATTTAATAGTAATTTAGATCTTTCATTTATTTGTTCTTCTGTAAATTCAGTTTCTCCAGTTTCCGTTTCTAGTATAAGTTTAGACTCTTCGTTGTATTTGTTTTTTTCTTCAATACTTAAATCATTGAATTGATCATTGATTTTCTTTTCTTTCTCTATGTTTACATTTTTCTCGTTAAATAATAACGCTGCTTTTTCTAAAACTTCTAAGCTTTCTGTGTCAGTATCATTAAGTATATTTGATGCTTCACGTTTATATGACTCTTGTTCTTCTATGCTTAGTTCGTCATAGTCTAGTTTCATTTGTTCAGTAAGCTCTACATCACTTCCTATGATTTTTTCTGACTCATTAACTGAGGACTCTTCTAATTGATTATTTTGTAGTTCAATTATTTGTGCTTTTAAATCAGCTATATATTTTTTACCTGTAACAGTTCCTAAAGTTTTCCCTTCCTGGATAGATACTTCTCTTTCTAACTTTACAATTGCGTCTAGAGTGGCTTCGTTTAAATCAGGTCTAGCGGTTAGTACAGATTGTTTTGTTCTTCCGTCTAGTATTTTGTTGTGTAATTTTAATTTTCTACCTTTATAATCGTTTTCAATTTTTATCTTTAATTTCGGATTTGTTAGCTGGTCATAAGACATATTATTAATAATAAAATCTATCTGTTCCTCTGTTGCTATTTTATTGTTTATTTTGTATTTTGCTTTACTATTTCTTATTGAAATTAAATCTTTAATAGATCCTGGTGCTTCAGCAATACCCTCAAGCATTATCTCTCCTACGTCATAGTCTTGACCAGTGTTTCCAAATACATTTGTAGCTGCTATACCTGCAGTTTCACCTACAGACCCACCTACAGCTTCTACTGCTGTTGCTACACCTAAAGCTTTTGCTTTTAATTTATTTGATAATACTTTTGTTCCAGCAGTTTCTGCTGCCTCTAAGAAAGGCTTAGCAACCTTACCACCTAATTTACCTGTAAATGCATCTATTGCACCTATAGCTACACCTCTAGCTACAGCATCAAGTCTAAGTTCTGTTAAGTCACTTTCGTTATTTAATACACTCTGTACGTTCTCTATGTTTAGCTCTAATCCTTTTTCTTCTAGTTTTGCTTGAAGTAACTCTCCAAAAGTTAAACCTGTCTCTAATAGAGTTCCTGCCGCTGCAAAAGCATATGGTAGAGACGCAGCCGCTCCAGCTAATGCTGCTGGTCCAGAAAATACACCAACACCAGCTACCGCACCAACAGCAGCTCCACCAGCTACAACCGTAGAGGCTGCTGCTAAAGAGTCTGGATTTGCCATAGCTGAAAAAGAGCTAAACATAACTTCAGGTATAACACTTGGATTTAATATTAATCCTTTTATTACACCCCACGCACTCATTCCTGCTGCTTTTTCTTCTTCGTAGATTCTAGTGTAATCCTGCATCTCGTCAGACGGTCCTAAGTTACCTGCAGCTTGGGTTTTAGATATAAACTCTTGAATATCTTCGTAAGACGTTTCAGCACCTCCATATAGCAAGTCATTACCACTCTCTGAAATTTGACCATTTTGAAAACCAACGTCAACACTTCTAGCCATATCATCTATAAAGTCACCTATACCTAATTGTGAAATAGAATCTATACCTCTTAATACGTCTCCAAATACTCCTGTAAAATAATCTTTTTCAGGTACTATTTTATTATCTAAATCTTGAGATTGTGTAGTCTGATTTAAAGGTGATTGAGTATCCGAAAAACTTGAAGTCTGTTCTGTAGAATCTTTTTTTTTTAACTGACCTTCGGCTAGTATTGAGTTGAAAGCCTCTACACCATATTCATTAATTAAATCTCCTTCAGTGTATACCTTCCCACTAGGGGTTTCGTATAGACTTCCTGAGATAGGAGCAGACATAGTGTTTTCTTCCTGTTCAATTTCTACTAACTGACCTTGGTTTATAAATTCCTCAAACTGAGAGTTACCATATTCTTCAAGAGCTTCACTGTAGCTAACCTTATAGCCATTAGGTGTTTGATAATAAACTTCGTCTTCCATTATATTTTTATATTTTTATATTCAATTAACAATTCACCATTAATCCGTTTGCTAGAACAACTTTTTTTCCATTTTTACAAGGTCCGTATTTTAATTCTTTTCCTGTAAACCCTAGTGTTGGTGATATTGATTCTAGTTTACTACCAAATGCAACTGATAACCATTTCTGAAATTCCACAGCTAATGCATTGGCTTTATTATTATCAGCAATGTCAGAGTCTAATTCAAAAATTGCTGGGTATTCTGCTGTACCAAGCCAACCATCAACAGTTACCTGTGTGTTATCATTCCCTGCAGATCCTGTAGGTACTGCCTTTAAACCAAGAGAACCTAGTTTACTTTCATTAAGAGATTTAGATAATGCTTTTTGTTCCATAGCTAAAAATGGCTCAGCACTTCCACTTTTTGGACCATATTCATCAAATCCTTCTGTTGGCATTAAATCAGAAAGATACTGTTTAAATTCAGGTACATATCTAATTTCATTACCTTGTCTGTTTGCACCTCCAATTCCTGTGAAATCAGGGTTATATGGTGTGTTTACACCTGTAAATCCTCCAGCTTCGTAAGCGTCATTTCCTTGTAAGTCTGTTACTTCAGCCCCAAGACCTGCCCAGTTTCTGTCGGTAATAGTTTTAGATACCTCTATTGTTTTGTTTTTTTGTTTATTGCTAGGGTCGTAAGTCCAGGTCCAAGATGAACCATCATCAGCAGGAACTAGTCCTATAAGACCTGCATCTTTTGCAGTTTTTGTTGATAAGAATGCTGTAATTAAATCTACCCTATCTGCTGCGTTTGCAGTCTTAATTTGATTCCAGTACGATTGAGCATCTTGCTTTATTATTAAAGCTTTATTATCTTTCCTTTCATCTAAAGTAGTGGTCTCTTCAAAGTTTTGTCTTATAGCTTTAGCGTCTTCTTTATAATCCACACCACTATTAATAGCTGATTTTAATATTCTCTCTGCGTATATCTGTTGGTCCTCACTTAATTCTGGAACCATCCTACCGTCAACATTTTTCATAATGACAATATTAGAGTCAGTCTTAGCTAATTCTCTTGCTTTCGGAGAGTCCATCATTGGCTCAAACTTCTCGTTTGTTTTAGGATTTTTATTTCTAAAGTCTAATATAACAGATGCTCCAGCTATACCTCCTGAACCTAATTGACCTTTTACCCAGTTGTCTTGGCTCTCTTGAAATAAAGATATTGCTTTTAACTCATTTATTGGTACACCAGTAACTCTAGATAATTCAGCTTTTTCAGAGGTACTCATAGATGCGTATCCTCCTTCTGTTTTTTTAGTTGTATCACTTATTGTTGTAAATATATCTGCTTTATATGCAGAGTACATTTTATCTTGAAATACTCTTTCATCAGTTCCTAAAGAGTCAAGGTAGTTTTCAGCCTGACCTAATACATCATATTTATCATATTGAGTCTTTAATCTGTTCTCCATATTCTGAACAGACATTAAGTTATTCATATCAGGGATTAATGGGGCTGGACCTGTTCCTTTAAAGTTAGGGTCTGGTATCATTTTAGCCATAGACATTATTCCTGTCCTAGAATCAATAACTAACTTACTGTCTTTGAAGTTTCCAAAACCCTCAACAAGTTCCATATTCCAGCTTTCTATAATAGATGCTTGCTTGTTTACTGGTAACGATGTACTCATTCTAGCCATCTTAATGTCGTACTCAGCATTATAATTTTCAAATAAACTAAACGCTTGGTCAGTGCCATCTGTTAAGTTTTGTCTCATTATAGTAAAGTCTCTAAGCTTTAAATTACCTGACTTTAGTAGTTTATCTTGTAGTAGCATCTGCTCTTGTAAATCAGCAGCAGCGTTTAACGCAAACTTATTTAGCTCAGTATTTTGACCTTTAGGAACGTCATTAAGTACTTGTGTGAATTGTCTAGTTGCCTCATCTATAGCTCCCTTCTTTTCTTCTCTTACACGGTTTTCTTCTTTTAGAACACCTGTTAAGTTGGCACCAACCTCAGCCCAGTTTATCTGGTCTTCAGCTTCTCTCTCAACGTATTTATATGCTGTACTCATAGTTTAGTTTGTTATTAAAATTTAAGATTACCCATTACATCTAAAGGAACTGGATTAAGACCGAATGGATCTGCATAATTAAAATTAAACTGCTGATTACCCAATTGAGGGTTTGCTGTGTTATTTTGATAATTAAAATTATAAGGATTAGGGTTGGGTGCGTTAGTCGTATCTTGATTCTTAAAATAGTCTGGACTATTAACAAACTCTCCTTTGTTATTTCTTTTTTTCATATATAAAGGAATAAGTTCTAAGCCTGATTGTAATGCTTCCGCTCCAGATTGTAATCCTTGCTGATTAGCCGCTGCCGCTGCTCTTTGAGCGTCTGATGCTTTCATTTGATTACCTGCAACCTCTTCTAAATCTAATGATACATCTAAATCTCTAAGTCTAGAGTCTTCTTCAAGAATTGCTG
>Ga0307999_1000301_pt1 | contig 14144 bp, 10 predicted proteins | sample Neamet1_FD_203158 | JGI IMG/M metagenome (GOLD analysis project Ga0307999, IMG submission 203158) | Marine microbial communities from water near the shore, Antarctic Ocean - #1 | ecosystem: Environmental > Aquatic > Marine > Unclassified | place: Southern Ocean | collected 2014-06-04 | reverse complement strand
CTCCGGATGGCAGTCTTATTCCAGAAGTAGACTTTTTTTCCTTTCACCTCAATGGTGGGTGAGTCAGGCGTAATGATGTGACCTTTATAAATCGGGCAAAACTTCTGAGGAAGTAATTCGACCTTGCCGAGCTCCAGCTCTTTCTCCATCCCCTTGAACTGCGGGAGAAGCTCGGGACTGGACTTGATGAAATACTTGGCTCGTTTTTCCCACATATCCACACACTTCTCGCAGCAGAGATAAACTTTCTTCCCGGAGAACTCGACGAACTCTTCGGTGTCAACCTCATCCTCGATCATGATCGGACACATTTTGTTATCGGCACTTGCGCTGGCCGTGGAAGCGACAAGGAAAAGACCAAAAGAGGCGGGAGTGATTGGGGCGATGAACTTCTTAAAAATTGCTTTCATAATTATTTTTAACAGGATCTATCTACGGTGAAATGGTGAATGAGTCTATCGATTTTTTTGACGGTGAATTACCTGCCTTTGGTGATCTCTCGAAAACTTGTCGCCCCATGCCCCAAAAATATCAGCAAATTGGATTTAAATTTGTCAGTTCTTCAAAGCCTCACCGCTCGCTTCGAATCGTCGATGTGACTTGCTCCGCCGATGGCGTAACGATCACATGGCCGAGCACACCCGGTGGCCACCTACGAGACACAGTTCAATGCCACCCCACAATGCTGCTGTAGAGGACTCCTGCCGCATTGTACGAGAGAGAAGATCCCTACGGCACTACTAGCCTGAAGTAACTAGCGGTCGGGCTGGCAGCGGGGAAGGTCATCTCACCTTTCCCCTGCGAGTCGGGAACTTCGACCCAGGATTCGGCGGCCATACGATCGGAGCGTTCTAAGATCGCGTTCGGGTTTTCCCAACTCACGGTGACCATCCCATCGACGGGTCCGGAGATATCGATCGGTCCGGCGGTCGACAGCGTCTCCGGTTCCTGGACCATGTCCCCGAAGATGTCGGTGGGGCACGAATAAGTCCCGGATTCGCGGACGTAGCGGACGCGGTTGACCTGGAACCCCGCTTCGTTGTCTTCCCCGTTAATGGAGTATTTGTATTCGGCCTTCCTCGCGTCGCCCGCGAACGATTGGAACGTGATGCTGTAGATCCCATCGCGAGCCGTGACGTCTCCCGATTCCGCTGACCCGTCGTCAACGAGTTCGAAATCAAAAGGTGGATTTCCCCATTCCCACCAGGTGGTTCCGACGAACGCACCATTGATATACACAGCATAGCTTTCGGGGTCGAACGGTGTGCCGTCCGCCGTTTCGGCTCCGTTCATATCGACGGTGAACAGGATCTTGGTGTCCTCGGGGAGAGCCGAGTCCGGGCCAATGTCATTGAAGTAGCGGGAAGGGATCGTCTGTGGGCTCTCTTTCGCCAGGATGAATGTTCGGTTGCTGCCATCTTCCCAGATGCCACCATTGTAGACATACTTGTATTCGACAGAGCTCCCGAGAGAGAGGGTTTTAATTATAGCGGTCCCTTGGAAGATGGTCGATCCCTCTTCGATAGGTTCGAGTTCGAAGCCTCCAGCCCAGTTGTTGAACACCCCGCGCGCTTCGAGGAAATCGGAACCGGGCAGGAAAGTTTCGGAAGCGATCAGCAACGCCATGTCCACCTGGAACGTCACCTCGATTCCAGCGCCGGGGGCGGACTCCAAATTGGCGAAGAAGGCCGGATCGAGAACCTGTCCACCTTCCTCGAAGGTGAGCGTTCGGTTGCCACTATCTCCGGCACCAACGTTCCCCTCCCACAGATCCCCAAACTCATTGCTACTAACAAAGAACTTGTACTCGATTTCGGTTCCGCCGGAATCGAAGATCTCGACCTCGGCCTCATAGACGGAAGTGCTGCCCTCCATCAAAGACATCGTCGTGCCAGCCCAGCTATTAAACGGGCCCCTGACTTCGACGAAGTCGTTTTCGGAATCGAAGCGACCGATCGAATCCTGCACAGACATTTCCACGCGGAAAGTTATGGTTTGGGCTGCGCCTATTCCGGAGAGAATGGCGGACACTGCGAAGATGGCGAGTCTGATTGCGAACGAGTGAGGTTTCATGAGGTGGGAGAATTACAGGAGTTTTATTTGAATGCTTTTGAGGTGTGGTCCCTCCAAAGACCAGCTCATTTCATCAATAAACCTCTCGCTCCGTTTTGCGGGTCCATTTCAGAAAGGCTCACCGGACTGGAATCCCGCCTGATCTAGATTTAACGAAGCAAAATTAGTCAGTGGCAATGAATTGCCGTGATGAATGGCGTTGGAATTTAAGGCTTGGACGGAGCAAGAGTGGGTCGGGTCGATGGGAGGGCTCTCAGAAAAGCGCTGAGGCCTGCTAGGTCATCTGTGTTGATCAGATCGACACCCGCTGCGTTGAGTTCTCGCCACACTGATTCCTTTTCTGGTGTGGCCCAGAAGCGCACTCGGCGGCCTGCGGAGTGCGCCGTCTCGACAATCGCGTGGAGTTTCTCTCGCTCCGGGGCGGGCATGTCGCCCTCACCCGACCAATTGAAGTGGCGGGCCCAACGATCGCTGATGAGTGGCAATAAGCGCTTGTCGAGATTTGAGTTGAGATCGGAAAGTCGTCCGTCGATTCCGGCGTGGCGAGGATCGTCCGCGGCGATGAGGTTCTTGGCGCGGTTGCCACTGATCACGACGGTGACGGCACGCTCGGTGTTCTGGTCGCTGACAAGATCGCTGAAACCGGCGAGTATTTTCGACAGGGCCCGGTAGGTGGTTTCTCCATCCGATTTGATGTCGATCAGGAGTGTGAAGGGGACAGCTTTGGGGTAGATGTGTCCTTTATTGGTCTTCGCGCGTTCGCGCAGCGGATCAAGATAGAGCGATTGCAGGGATCGCTCGGGGCGGATCTCCGTGGGGTCGTGGGCGATCAGCAGCTTTCCGTCGACCAAGTAGATGTCCGCTTCGACGCCGCAGAATCCATGTGCGAGCGCGTCCAATAGTGGGCGTTCGTGTTTGTAGTCGTTGTGGGCGTGCGCCTTCGGCAAAGGCTCCTGACCGATGGCCGCTGTGACGAAGAGAAGGAAGAGGAATTCCCTTACCACGATAGCTTTCCAGGTAGGAACTCGTTGATCAGTTCGTCATAGAACGGTTTGAGAGCATCAATATCGACGCGTTCGCTGCTTTTGGTGTAGAGATCGTAAGGGTTGAATTTACGCACCCAATCGAACAGTTCGCGGTCATGATCGTTCATGAGGTGTGTGTATTCTCCCTCCTTGTGAGCAGCGTAGAACGAGTGATAGCGGATCATGTAGAGCGCCGGATCGGGGAGTTTGTCTTTGACGACGTGGTAGAGGTATTCGTCGTGTCCCCAGGAAAGCGTTACACGATCGAGTCCGCATCCCTCTGTGTAGATGCCGTTGCGGGTCGCATATTCGGGGACTCTAGAATCCGGGTTGTCCCCGAAGAATTCGTGGAAGACGATCTTTTCTGAAAACCCACAGCCCAGCGGAAAAGTGTCGCCGACGACGGCCCACTGTGGTTCGTCGAAGAGGCAGAGGATTTTTCCGAGGTCGTGGATCAGGCCGGTGAGGATAAACCAGCGCGGGTGGCCGTCACGGCGGATCGCCTCGGCAGTTTGGAGGAGGTGTTCGATCTGTGGAAGGTCGATGTCGGGGTCGCTGTCGTCGACCAGGGTGTTGAGATACTCTAGCGCTTCCCAGATCGTCATCTGGCGTTTTTTGAGTGGCAGAAACTCGGCGTGTTTCGCCTGGACAAATTTCAGTGTTTGGTAGCGGTGGTTGAGCCGGTAGAATTCTTTGACGTTTGGCCGAGCGCCAGCGTCATAGTCGCGGAAGGCATCGGTTTCCTTCTCAGATTCGGGGTATCGTCGTTTCAGATCGTCCTCCCATTCGTCGAGGTCAGAGAGTGGTGAAGGATTGGTGGACTCGTGCATTTCGGAGATTTCGGAAATTTTAGTGATTCCTCCATCCCTTAGCAAGAGCGGACAATCGTATGGGTTCTAAGGGCGATCAAGCTAGCCCGCCGCCTGCCGCCGGGTCTTCCAGGTATCGACTGCTACGGCGCCGATGATGATGAAGCCGATGATGATTTTCTGGGAGTAATCTGGGACGTTAAGCATCGAGCAGCCGCTGACGAGCAAGGTCATGATCAGGGCGCCGGCGATACTTCCGATTGGGCTGCCCTGTCCGCCGCTGAGTGAACCACCGCCGATGACGACGGCGGCGATGATGTCGAGTTCTTTGGCGACGGCAGTCGTGGGGTCGCCACTGCCGAGGAAGGCGTAGGACATTACACCTGAAATTCCCATGAGCGTCCCGCAGAGGGTGTAGATGAGAATGCGGGTTCTGGCGACCGGGATGCCGCAAAGCCGCGCGGTCGATTCGTTGGAACCGAGCGCGTAGATATAGCGCCCAAAGACGGTGTAGCGCATCGTGATGCTGACGCCGATAAGCAGGATGATGGTGATCCAGACGCCGGGGGCGAAGATGATCCATTCAGGGTCCGGGTTGCGCTGCATGATGTTCTGGAGGGGATTCTCCGGTGTCCGAACCTGCGATTGCCTCGCGATCCCTTCGGCCGCGCCCCGCGCGATCATCATGGTGCCGAGGGTAACGATGAAGGGGGGGATTTTCAAGAAGCAGGAAATGCTGCCGCTGAACGCCCCGGTTGCGGCGCCGGTCGCCATGGCGACGAGTGCGGCTACCCCCATCCCGAGCGCTCCGATGGTCGCGGGATCGCCGGAGGCGAACGCGTTGATGGTCATGGCGCAGGCAACGGAGCTCAGGGCGATGGTCGAGCCGGCACTGAGGTCGATGCCGCCGCTGGTGATGACCATGGTCATGCCGAGGGCGCCGATGCCGACGATCACGGTCTGGGTGATGACGGTCTTGGCATTCCGGCTGGAAAGGAAGGCACTAAGGTTGTCCGGCTCGAAGGCGTAGATGAGAGCCGTGAACAGGCCGAAGACGAAGAGCAGACCGATGAACGGGAGCAGCAGTGACTTCCAGTTGGATGGGAGAGCGGGGAGTGTTTGCATTGGGCTATTGGGCGTCGGATAAGGGCTGGTGTTTTCCGGTGGTGGCGAATAGCAGGATCTCCCGCTCGGACCATTCTTCCGCCGGACGTTTCTCGCTGAGAGATCCGCGGTGCATGACGGCGATGTTATGACAGATGCCGATTAGTTCCGGGAGGTAGGAGCTGACGACGATGATACTTTTTCCCGCGGCGGCCAGAGAGTGGATCAACTCGTAGATCTGGTGCTTGCTGCCGACGTCGATGCCACGAGTCGGCTCGTCCATGAAGAAGATGTCGCTGTCGTGGTGGATCATGCGCGCCAGAGCGACCTTCTGTTGGTTGCCGCCGGAGAGTGCGCTGACTGACTGGCTGGTGCTTGCGCAGCGGATATCCAATTTTTTTGCGAGCCGGTCAGCGGTGGCTTGTTCCTCGTCTAGTTTTAGAAATCCGAGGCGGGAAGTTTTACGGATTGCGGAGAGCGTTGTATTCGCGGCGATGCTGAGGTTCTGCGCCAGGCCTTCGTCCTTGCGGTTTTCGCTGAGGTAGTCCAACCCGCCGGCGAGTGCCTTGATCGGCCGGAATCCGGAAAGGTTCATCTCGGTGCCACCGTGGAGTTCGATACGGCCGGTCACGACTGGATCGAGGCCGAACAGGCAGCGGGCGAGTTCGGTGCGGCCGGCTCCGACGAGCCCGAAGATGCCGAGGATCTCCCTGCTTTGTAGTTCGAATGAAACTCCGCGTGGGAGAGCGGTGCCGTGGACGGTTTTTACCGCGAGTACCACCTTGCCGGTGTCGTGGTCCAGGCGCGGGTACATATCATCGATTGTCCGGCCGATCATTTGCTCGACGAGCGACTCGGAAGTGGAATTGGCGACGAGGCCACGCCCGACAGATTCGCCATCGCGCAGGACCGTGTAGCGGTCGGCGATCTCATCGATCTCGTCGAGAAAATGGCTAATGTAGACGATGGCGAGTCCCTCGTTCCGTAGTTTTCTGATCACGCGGAACAGGGCCTGCTTGTCGTCTCCAGAGAGAGAACTGGTTGGCTCGTCCATGATGACGACCCTTGCCTCGCTGACGATGGCACGGGCGATCTCAACAATCTGCTGTCGTGCGATCGTCAGGCTCTGGACCTTCTGGGAGGGCAGGATGTCCTCCACTCCCAATAGCTGGAGCGCGGCTTCGACTTTTTTCGATTGCGAGCGCAGGAATCCGAATTTTGTCCGCTCCATGCCGAGCGTCATGTTCTCCTCAACGGTGAGATGTGGGGCCAGGGTGAGTTCTTGGTAGATCATCCCGATCCCTGCCCGGCGCGCGACACTTGGGCATGTCAGGGCGAGCGGTCGGCCTTCCATTTCGACCGATCCGGAATCCGGCTGGTGAGCGCCGCTTAGGACTTTCATGAGCGTGCTTTTGCCGGCCCCATTTTCGCCAATCAGGGCGAGCACCTCACCGGCGCGAATGTCGAGTGACACGCCGCGCAGCGCCTGCACGGGCCCAAACGATTTGGTGATCGAGTTGAGCCGAAGCAGCGGAACAGATGCTACTGCTTCAGCCACTTGTCGAGGTCGGGTGCGACCAGTTCTTGGATACGGATCTCACCTAGGTTGTCGGAGGTGAGGATGACGGATCCGGTATCGACGAGTCGTTCGACCTTTTCACCTTTGAGATGGGCGACGGAGTGCTTTACTGCGAGGTAGCCCATATTGAATGGGTCTTGAAGTGCCAAGGCATGGATCACCTTCTTCTCGATGCCCGCCAGCAGGGCATCATTGACGTCGAAGCCGACAAATTTTACTTTGCCCGCGATGCCGGCACCTTTCATTGCTGCCATCATTCCTTCAGTGGCCGACTCGTTCGGCGTGAAGATTCCGTCGACTGAATCGGCAAACTGGTTGAGCAAATTATTGGCTACCTCTTGTGATTCTTCGACGGTTGCGCCAGCATACTTATCGGAAGAGATGAGCACGATGTCCGGGCCGTGTTCCTTGAGGCCCTTGAGAAATCCTTCCGCACGTTTCTGGGTGCTGGCGGAGCCAACCATGTGGCGCAGCAGGATCGCGTTGCCCTTGCCTCCCATTAGTTCGGCGAGATGCTTACCGCATTTTTCCCCGGCAGCGAAGTTGTCGGTGGCGACGAAGCTGTCGAAGAACTCATCCCCAGCCGGAGCGAGTCCCGAGTCCCAGATGACTACCTTGATCCCATCATCGTGTGCTTCCTTGATTGGTCGGATCATCGCCTCGTCATCGAGTGGAGCGATCGCGATCGCATCGACCTGCTGAGTGACAAAATTCTGGACAACCTTTATTTGCCCTTCGCGGTCGCTCTCGATCAACGGGCCTTTCCACAGGATTGTGACGTCTTCCTCCTCGGCAGCTTTGATAGCACCGGCGTGGATGGTTTTCCAGAATAGGTGGTTCGTGCCCTTCGGGATAACGGCGATACGGAACCGTTCCTCAGATCCTGAGTCATCGGGTTTTCCACAACTGGAGATGAGCAGTACAAAAGTACAAATGGCGAAGCTAAGAATGAGTTGTTTTAGAGAGGGCATGGACGAGATGTTAGAAGCTTTTTGTTTGAATGGGTAGTGGGAGGGCGGTGATAAGTGAAACTGGCGGGAAGAAGAATCGGGCGAAACGGCGGCGAGCCTTTCTCCGCAAGGTGTTTTAATTACCAAAGAGCGTAAGGTTCCTTCTCACCATGCCAAGGATTGTTTTGGCGGCGCTCGGTTCTGGGAGTTCTGAGGTCGGTTGGACCGTTGGCGAGGGGAGCCTCCAAGAGGAGGAGGCCCCATCGATACCCCGACCAAGAATCTCTTCATCTGAGGGACCGGATTTTCCTCAGATCATTTCTTGATCTTATTCAAGTTCACGCTCATCCCCCTGAGGCCAAGGAACCTGCAAAGGGGGGCGATCGAGGGCCTGCCGGAACAGATCCCGCCGATGTTCGAGAGAGCACGGTTGCCTTCACCACCTCCGACAACATCGTTATTCAAGGTGCCCTGCGGCTTCCCGCAGCACGGATTGCCACCAAGCTGCCGGCCGTGATTCTCATTCATCAAGGCGGCCGTAGTCGCGCCGAGTGGAAGCTCAATCCGGCAGCGGTCTCCATGGGCTGCGTTGTTCCGGTCTTCTTTGTCATTGAGATACTTGGGTGAGAGAAACCCCACGCGCTGCGTGGGGTTGGCTTTCAACGGGACACTGTCCAAATAGGAATGAAATTCTTACTTTTGGAAGAGAGGGTTATCCTTGTCGCCTTTTGAGAGGATGTAGGCGAGGAGGTCGAGGATGTCGTGATCCTCGAGGGTGCTGAGGAGTCCCGGGGGCATCATGGAGAACTTGGTGGGTTGGGAAGATTTAATGTCTTTAGTATTAATGTTGGTCATTTCGCCGGGAGCCATGAGGTCGGTGATGACTTTGTAACTATCGCCGCTGAGGTTAGCGATACGGCCGATGATTTGCTTGCCGTCCTTCAGGGTGAAGGTGACGGAGCCATACTGATCGCTGATCTCCTTGCTGGGATCAATGATGGATTCTAGAAGATCGTGCGGGCTAAATTTTCCGCCGGCACTGGTAAGGTCGGGGCCAATTCCTCCGCCTTCCTGATTGAAGCGGTGACAGGCGTAGCAAGTGGCGGCGGCGAACATTTCGCGGCCGTTTTTGAAGCTTCGATTCCCTTCGAGCCCGGAACCAAGGAGAGGAGTCAGATCCTTCATGGTCCAGTGTTTGACGAACTTGACCTCGCGGTTGCTGGTGAGGGGATTCTTGGTGATGGGCTTGGCGTTGATGATTACAGCGAGTGCGTTTTTACGCTCTTCGCTGAGGCGGGCGAGGGAGTCTCTTTTGATCTCATTGATGAAGTTGCCGAAACTTGCTCCTCCCTTGTATCCGGCCGCGCGGGTGAACCAGGTAAAAAGTTGTTTTTCCAAGGCATCGTTCCAGCCGTCTTTTACGAAGCGGATGTTCTTGGCGATGGCAATTTGTTCTTCCTGGGTCGGGGCGGTGTTCAGGAGGTGGACGGAGCGGGCGATGATGTTGGGGGCCTGAAGGTAGCCGAGGACATTGGAGAGTTCGATGTTTTCCGAGCCGGAGTCACCAGGGTATTGAGGGTCGAGTTGCTGGACGACGGCGGCTTTTTGCTCGTCTGTCGGAGTGCCAAGACGGAGGAAGGTGAGGCCGTAGGCTCGGATGAGATCGAAGCGTTCCTGTTGCTTCAGGGATTTGTAGTCGAGAGCGAGAAGGGCTTTGATGACGGCGGATTGATGATCCTTTTTACCGAGACGGGCGAGGGTAAGAAGTCCGCCGAGTTGGGTGAAGGGGTCTTTTTCAGTGAGGGCTTTGTCGGCCCATTTTTCGACCGGGACTTTCTCAATTGCGGTGCGAGCCGCGAAGCGGAGGGCGCGGTCGTCGCTGCCGAGGTGCTTCCAGAGTTTTGTAACGACAGCGGGGTCTCTCTTGAGGTGGTAGGCCTCAATCGCGAGGCGTTCGGCGCGGGCCTCGGATCCTGCTTTCTCAACGGGAGCGGGAGCGGTGCTTTCGGAGCCGGTGTAAGTGACGCGGTAGAGGCCGGACTGGACCTTGCGACCGCCAACCGCGAAATACATGGCGCCGTCTTTTTTGCTGACAATGAGATCAGTGAGAGGCAGGGGCTGGCCGGCGATGAATTCCTCAACTTCTCCGGTGTAGCTGGAGCCGTTAGGCGTGAGATGGACGGCGTAGAGTTTGCCGTAAGACCAATCACAGGCGAAGAAGGCACGCTGGTATTTGGCGGGGAATTTTGCTCCGGTTCCGAACACGACACCGGTGGGTGAACCGGGGCCGACATTGACGACGGCACCGAAGCTGTCGCTGTAGTATTCAGGCCATTTCGCGGAGCCATTTCGCCAACCGAATTCAGCACCGCTAATGACGTGGTTGATGCGGGTGGGGCGATACCAAGGGGTGTTGACGTCCCACTCCATATCAGCATCGTAGGTGAACATTTCGCCTGCGGGATTAAAGTCGATGTCGTATTGGTTTCGAAAACCGGTGGCGATGACTTCCCAAGATTTCCCGTCGGGGTCGGTTTTACAGACCCAGCCGCGGGGCGCTTCGACGCCTTTCATGAAGCCGCGCCCGTAAACGCGTGGTTGGAGGGAATCCTCACCCCAGACTTCGGAGACGCGGGATTTCTGATATTCTGGGAGAGTGGTTTGGTTTCCGCAGGCGACGTAGAGAGATTTTCCGTCGGGTGAGGGGACGACGGCGTGGGGGCCGTGCTCGCCGCCGACTTCTTGGAATTTTTTGAGGAGTTCGACTTTATCGAACTTATCGTCGCCATTGGTGTCTCGAATACGATAGAGACCGCGGCCCATGTGCTTTTTCTCATTTACTACGGCATAGAGGGAATCGAAGGCATAGCAGAGCCCCCAGGCGTGTCCGATATCGAGGTCGATTTTTTCAATTTGAGATTCCTCGAGAGTTTTTCCAGCTGCGGGGCGGGGAAAGCGGTAGAGAGATCCGTATTGATCGCCGGCAATGAGGCGGCCTTTGTCGTCTTCGGTCAGAACGACCCATGACCCGAATTGGCCCTTGGGGACTGAGTAGAGGCGTTCGACATTGAAGCCTTCTTTGATTGCCAACTTGTCTGCGGGAGTCGCTTGGGAGAAGAAGTCTTCGGCGAATACGGAGCCGGCCGACAAAAGGGCGCCAATGGTCAGAATGGGTTTGAGGAGAGTTTTCACGATTGAGAGGGGGCAACTAATACGCTGTCTGTGGCGCCACAATTACAAATTTCGCGAGAATAAGAAACGTTTCTTATCAAATTCGCTGATTGAGTAGGGAGAAGGGGGTGGTCAGGGTGAGGGAATGCTTAAACTCCTTCTTTTTGTTCCGCTGATGGTCAGTGCTTCACCGACTCTTCACGATGGTAAGACTTCTCGAAGTGAAGTGGTGAAGGGTGATTTCTCGAGCGGGAAAGTTTCGTTGAGAACCCCATCGCCAAACTTTACCCAAGCCTACTTTACGGATGATCCGGAGCGGGAGCCGTTACAGATTTCGTTTAACGAGGATGCGACCGAGGTGACTTTGGAGATTCCTAAAGAGAAACGTGGTGAGGTTGGAACGGTCACGCTGGAAGTGGCCGAGAAGTCGATTTCGTTTCCAGACGGGGAGATCATTTTTTCGGCACTGGATTCGCAAGTGGAAGGGCCTGGGAAAGCGAAGTTGGAAAGTCATCCGGGGAATCACCGGGTGGGATTTTGGTCTGATCTCAACGATTCGGTGGTGTGGGATTTTAAGCCAACAAGATGGGGGATGTACTGGGTTGATGTGACGTATTCGCTGGCCGGAAAGGGGAGCGAAGTGGAGGTGAAACTCGCGGACCAGGCCGTGATGGGAGCGCTTGAATCAACCGGGACGTGGTATCGCTATACGACGAAGAGGTTGGGGCGGATTTATTTGGCGGATGACCAAAAACCGGTGAAGCTTTCCGTCAAGGGAACAAAAAAGCGAGGTGGGGCGGTCATGAATTTGAAGGCGGTGACCTTGAGGCCGGCTCCCGAGGGCGATACGCCCATTGCCAAAGCGGCGATGGATGGAAGTGTGACTTTGATGGCGAATCAGGCGACCGTTTATGGTCAGAAGTTACGGTATGAACCGAAGCCAAAGAAGTTGTGCATTGGTTACTGGACAGTTCCAACGGACTACGTGACCTGGAAAATGGAAGTTCCGGCCACGGGAAAATATAAGATCACGATCTATCAAGGATGCACTGAGGACAATGCAGGGAGTCTGGTGGATGTCCTGATCGGAGATACCAAGTTAGCATTCAAGGTGAAGCCGACGGGGCATTTCCAGAAGTTTGAGCCAGTGGAAGTTGGGGCTCTGATTTTGGGGAAAGGGGTTTATCCTCTTGAGGTCCGACCCCAGGCTAAGACCAAGCTCGCAGTGATGGACCTTCAGAAGATTGTGCTGACTCCAGTCGAGTAGTCTTTCGACAAAGCACCCCATGCTTGCGCATGGGGTGCCTTACTCAAAACTGATCGTAGAGACGGACTACATTGTCATGCCGCCATCGACGGCAAGGACCTGACCGGTGATGTAGCGGGCCTCGGGGCTGGCCAAAAAGAGGGTGGCATTGGCGATGTCCTCGACCTGTCCAAGTTCGGAGAGAGGGACCTTGGAGATGATGCCTTGCTTGAGGTCGTCGGAAAGCTGGGCGGTCATGTCGGTGGTGATGAAGCCGGGAGCGATGGCGTTGCAAGTGACCTTGCGACCGGCAAGTTCGCGGGCGATGGACTTAGTTAAACCAATGAGGCCTGCTTTGGAGGCGGCATAATTGGCTTGTCCGGCGTTTCCGATGAGCCCAATGACGGAGCTGATGTTGATGATGCGGGGATCGGTGCCTTTCATGAGCGGGCGCTGGAGAGCTTTAACGAGGTTGAAGGCCCCTTTGAGATTGGTGTCGAGAACGGTATCCCAATCCTCGGACTTCATGCGCATGATAAGTCCATCGCGGGTGACTCCGGCGTTGTTGACAAGAATGTCGATTCCGCCGAGGTCTTCGACGATGGTTTTGCCAATCTCCTGAACAGAATCATAGTCAGCGACATCGAGCGCATAAAAGCGGGACGAGTCGGGGTAGGCGGCGTTGATTTCCTTGGCGGCGGCTCCACAGCTGGTGGGGTTCCGCGAGATGATGGCAAGCTTGGCTCCTTCGCGGGCAAAGGCGTGGGCAATGGCGAGACCAATGCCTCGACCGGCACCGGTGATGACGACACGTTTTCCTGAAAACTTGGACATGGGGAGAGGGTGGCGAAGAATTTGGAATTTGAAATCACGAATTGGTAATTTTGAATCACGATTAGGTTAAGGGGATCCTAGAGTCGGATCCGTGATTCCCGGCCCCTATGGCACTGCTGCGCTTGAGGGGAATTCTACCGAGTCCGCTAGTGCGGGATTGATGGCGAAAAGCGTGTGCGGATCATGGGGCCAATGCCGGTGATTTTTGGGAGAGTGACCCAAGGCGATCAGCGAGGGGCTTCCGGAAGCAGTAGGGCGGCCCGTGAAATTGGCCGGGGATGGTGGTGACTAATAGTTAAAGGGCTTTCAAGAGTTCTGAGATCTGGGGAACTGTGTGCGAGGAGCTCAGAGTGATTCGGAGTCTGGCGGTTCCCCGGGGAACCGTGGGGTAACGAATAGCGGGGACGAGGAATCCTTTTTTGAAGAGGTTGATTGAAGCGGCGATGGCTTCATCATTTTCTCCGATGATGCGGGGGACGATGGGAGTGGGGGAATCGAAGAGTCTGCAGAGAGAAAGTAGGGTGCGACGTTTTTCCGCTCCTTCGGGTGAGACTAAGATTTTAAGGGCGGCGAGGCTTGCGGCGGCTTGGGCCGGTGGCGGGGCGGTGGAGTAGATGAACGAGCGGGCTTTATTGATAAGGAGATCGATCCAAGCGCGAGATGCAGCAAGGTATCCTCCGGCCGAGCCGAGCGCCTTCCCCATCGTGCCCATCTGAAAGTCGATTTTCTCCTGGAGGCCGAGTTCTTCGGCCAGGCCGTGTCCGTTCGGACCGAGGACTCCGACAGAGTGCGCTTCGTCGAGAAGGAGGAGGGCTCCGTATTTTTCCTTGAGAGAAACGATGTCAGCGAGAGGGCAGAGATCACCGTCCATTGAGAAGACCGACTCTGTCACGATCAACGTACGACCTTTACTGGAGTTGAGAAGTTTTGCGAGTTTGTTGAGGTCGTTGTGGGGAAAGATGCGAAGGGTGGCTCCGGAGAGCTTCGCGGCATCGATGAGGCAGGCGTGGGCGAGTTTATCGAGAATGATGGTGTCGTTTTTGCCGACGAGAGCAGGGATCGTGCCCATCGCGGTGGCGTAGCCATTGGCGAAGGTGAGAGCGGCTTCAGTTTTCTTTCCTGAGGCGATTTGTTCTTCGAGTCGATGGAAGAGATCGAGCGAACCGCAAACGAGTCGGGAGGCGGTGGAGCCTGTTCCGTAGTCCCGGATCGCTTTTGATGCAGCCTCGACGAGGGCGGGATGTTGGGAGAGGCCGAGGTAGTCGTTGGAAGAGAAATTAATGAGCTCGTGATCATTGATGACAACCTTGGGAGGGGACGGAGAAGAAATCTGGCGCAAAGAACGAAGGAGGC
>Ga0307999_1000296_pt1 | contig 14262 bp, 19 predicted proteins | sample Neamet1_FD_203158 | JGI IMG/M metagenome (GOLD analysis project Ga0307999, IMG submission 203158) | Marine microbial communities from water near the shore, Antarctic Ocean - #1 | ecosystem: Environmental > Aquatic > Marine > Unclassified | place: Southern Ocean | collected 2014-06-04 | reverse complement strand
ATAGAGGTTAGGTGGGTGAGAAAGCTATTTGGTAGATAGATAAAATTTATTATATTTACAGAATGTTTTGGAGAAAGAAAAATATATAGTGACAATAGATAGTAGAAAGAAAAAAGAGGGTTAATAATGAGTAATTATTTTTAAGAAAAACCCAAAAAGAATGTAAAATGAAAAAATAAATAGAATAATGGCAAAAGGGAAATCAAAAAACGAAAAGCAAAGCGAAAAGAAAAACGAAAAGCAAAGCAAAAAAAAGGAAATTAAAGGGTCAATTAAGCAGCCAATTAAAACAAAGGGTACAAATAGTAAAGTAAAGAGTAAAAAGCCCTTAAAAAGCCCCAAAAAAGCCTTAGCGAGAAAAAAAACGACTAAAAGCAAAGCGAAACAAGTCCTTTCAAAGCAAACTTGGAAACAAACAAGGGATAGCAAGGGAATTATAAAGAAAGGTCGTAAGAAGTCACTTAAACTAAAGACACAGGGAGATAAGAATAGGTATCAAACTATTGTTAAGGCTATAAGTGATTATTATAAGAAAGCAGGAACTGATGAGGCTTGGTTATTAATGTTTATTTATATTGTTGTATTATTAATTCTGTATTTAATGGGATATTACTCATTATAAGACCTATAAATAAATAAAAAATAAGATATGAATCATTTTGCAAATAATGGTAAAGAATACCTAAAGAAAAAAAGACAATACAGAAGCAATCAAGGTAGAAGTCCGGAGAGAATGGAATCAACCTACAAAGGATGTCTTTGGGTTCTTTTAATTTTTTTAATAGTTTTAGCTATTGTATTAATAATGAACTAACTAAATAAAATAATCAATATGAAAACTAGATTAAAAGCCAACAAAGAAAACAATTCCTACAGATTAGATGTGATTGATAAGGGAGAAATACTACAGTTTTACTTTGTTGAATTAAAGAAAGCAATAGAATTTCAAAACAAAAAAATAAAGAATTATGAAAATAATAAATGAGAGGTATAAACAATATGAATATACCGAAGAATTAAGAAGTGAACTAGATAATAAGTATGAGTATAACGAAAAATTAAGAAGTGAAAAATATCCTCAATATGAAGATACTAAACAATTAAGAAATGAAATAAAATGAGCCAACCTTATATAATTGTAGTAGAGAATACTACCAATAATCACATAGAAGATATTAAACTATTTGACACCTTTAAAAACAATGGATTACCTAATTTTGGTTTACCTGCCGGTGTAACCGTTACTATGGGAATACAAGGAGTTACTTATGGACAGTTGTTATTTCAGAGTATGTCTATGCCCTTCCTTACCTCTTGCACTTATTTGAAAGCAGATTCTACTGAACAAGTAAATCAAACCTTTAGTATTAAGGCAAAAGATACTAATGGTAATATGCAGAATATACCCTGTACTTCTTTGGTTAGTCCTTACCAACCTCAAGGCAATGTTTTACAAGCTAGTTGTGAATATATAATTGATGGAAATACAGTTTTCATTATTAATAATTTATTACCAAATAGTAAGTTCAAAATTTATATTTATCCTTCCCAAATATCCAATATTTCTAACTCTTTTTTCTAAAATATTTTTAGGTTTTTCATAAGTTTTTTAATGTTTTGATGTAACTATTAAAAATAGTAAAAAAAAAGCGACATTTCTTTTGTTTGTTGAAATTAAATGTGTATGCAAATAGTGCATTCCACATAAATTTTCTATAATTTTGTTTATTATTATATTTTTTAAAATAAATATTAAGAATAGATATGTTAAATTTTAAACATCCTAATGACACTAAAGCATTCCTAATAGGTATATGTGCATCTATTACAGGTGTTATACTATGGGATATATATAAGTATAATAGGAAGTTGTTTGAATTTGAAGATAAAACTAAATAAAATTAAAAGTTATGAATGAATTATGGTTTAATGCAAATCTGCCTTCTACTCCTGATAGTGAAGAAAATCAAGATGGAAATATTGATGCGGTTTCTACCCCAATAGATACAGGTAATACAATGTCTAAAGCTACTTCACAAGTAGATTCTCAATTCACTTATGATAATAACTTGCTACCATCAATAGCTGAGGGAGGAAGAGATTGGAGTAAATACCCTAATGGAGGATTACCTGCAATAAATAACCCTGATAGTTCTGAATTTGACCCAAATGCAGAAGGAAGTAGAGATGGTTTAGGCAGAGTTCGTTGGGGTTCTAAAGATTGGGATGTATATAATAGCAATAAAAGTTCAGGAGATAGTTTATCACAAGGAGTTACTTTTGGTGGAGGTGGTGGTTTCGGAGGCGGAGGACAAAGTGTTTCTGTTGGTAGCCCAATGACATCTCAAGCAGGTTTAGGTGCTCAAAAGAAATTCCCTTGGCTATTAGCAGGAGGAGTTTTAGTTGCAGCAGGTTATTACTTTATGGTTTATAAAAAATAAACAATGAAGGTCAAGTCTTATAAAACACCTTTTAATAAATTAATATTAGATGATTTAAAATCTAATAATATAAAGTGTTGGATAGCAGGTGGATGTTTAAGAGATTATTTTTCAGGAAGAGATATAGTTACTGATTGTGATATGTTTTTCCCTAGTGATAAAGACTATGCTAATACAAGAAAGTTTTTACTAGATAATGGTGGAGAGAACATATGGGAAAGTGATAATGGTGTTAAGATTAATTATAAGGATAGCACATTTGATTTAGTAAAATTCCACGCAAAAGACCCAACCGAAACAATAAAGAAATTTGACTTTACCATTTCTCAATTTGCTATTGATGGAGATAAACTATATTATGGTAACACTTCCTTTGATGATTTAAGAGAAAATAAATTAGTTCTTAATTATATTACTAATCCATTTAGCACACTTAAAAGGGCTTTATCTCACTATGGTAAAGGTTTCTTTATGGATAGTGATGAGATGGCTAAACTATATACTGATTCTTACTTAATGTCTGATTTCAATTTGGAAGCAATTTCTCCTTATGAAGCTGACCAAGTGAAAAGAAGTTTATATAATTTTAGTGGAGTAACAGATGAAAAAGTAGGAATGATTATGTCTAAATGGGCATATATAGGAGTAGGCTTAGGTTTAATAGGTACTTATGCTTACTTAGGATTATTAAAGTCAAACAAAAAAACATTATTAGTTGGTTCTTTATTTACTCTTGGGGGGCTTTCAATAGGTAGTTATATAGGAACAAGAGAAGTAGAAAAATTAAAAAAATAAAATTATGGCAATTAGGAATAGCACAATAAACAATTATGTAGATAGACCCTTATCAAAAGGAGAAAGAAGAATGTTGTTAAGAGCACAAAGAGGAGGTATGGAGCCTAGAAGAGATAAATATACACAAGAAGAAAAGCAGAGGATGATTAATCAGAGAATAGCTGAACAAAATCAGATAATAGCTGAACAAAAAAATAGAGTATTAGAATGTGGTCAAGAATTAAACTCTGATAAGAAAGCAATTGATTTTTCAATAAGTCTATTGGATTCAGCTAATAATAGAGATGAAGTTTTTAGACCTAGAGAGAAAATGTCTACTATTTTTGGTATTACACCTCCTGCACCTTATATGTGTGATTCTGAAGAATGTCAAGAGCAGAACATAAAACATAGAAGGAGTGAAATAGACTTTCAAAATAGCAGAATAGGTAAAGAAATGCAATGTTTAACAGACTGTATCAAAAATAAAAAGCAAAATGAAGAATTGGATTATTTGCTTCAAGAAGGTAGGGATATAGATTCAGGGCATAAAGCACGAGTAATACAAGAATTAGATACTATAAATTATGCTTATAATTCTAAATGTGGTTCTTTTAAAAAAGCTAATAAATCAGAAGCTGAAAATAAGAATAAGAATCTTTATTTGATTTTAGGTGCGATAGTAGTTTTATTAATACTAAAAAAATAAGATTATGAAAATAGACAACAAGACATTATTACTAATAGGAGGAGTGTTATTCGCCTACTTTATATTTAGAAAATTGAAACCTACAAAGTATGGAGGAAGAGGAAATTGTGCCTCTTCTTATGGACCTCAAGGTCTTATATTTGAAGGTAAATGTCAGAAATGTCCTGAAACAGTCCTCGAAAATGGAATTATGGCTCCTACTTCTTTTGAAAATGAATGTATGAAAACAGGGAGAAGTAGAGGTAATTTGGAAGGAACAATGGATATTGGAAATACAGACCCAATTAAAGAATGTCCAATTGGTATGGTTAAAAAACCTATTCGTGGTCCACAATACGGAATAAAACCACTTCCTCAACAAGAAGAAAGAGATAGAAAAAGGACAGAGTTGGCACGATTAAATGCACCCTGTATTTTATCAGAAGAGGCAAGAGCCATAAGAGAAAGATGGAAAAATGAACCATTAAGGCAATAAAATTAATATTATGAAAGAAGGACACGAGTATTTTGCAAGGCAAGAAGAAGAAATATCTAATAAGTATATGAGTGCTAATGGAGATGGTAATATGCAAATTGACATCCCTAAAGCTACCGGTTTAGATTCAATTACTAATAAGATATACTTAGGAGGAGCAATACTCTTAGGAATAGGAATTGTCCTATTTATATATAAAAAAAATAAAAAATAGAAATTATGAATGAAAAGGTATTATTATTTATAGGAGGGTTTATTTTCGCAGTTGTTACTGCAAGAAAGGCTTATGCTCCTAACAGAGATAACCAATTAGGTACACCACCAATACCTCAACCCAATTTAGCTAATAGAGAATGTCCTGAAGGACAATATAAAGACTCTATTGTTTGTACTATGGGTATGGATGCGGGTTCTCTTGCTTGTGCTGAAGAAAGTAAAAGATTAGGAGGATTTAGGTGTGTAGAATATAATAGACCTCAAAGTAATAGTCCATCGGATTTAAGTTTTCTAAGACCTCAAAGTCAAAATGATTGCTCTTTAGGAACATATTTTAAAGAAAATGAATGCCTTACTTCAGACCAAATTATTGACAGAAGGACTCCCCAAAGTCAAGAAGTTTGTCCGGAGTCAGTTGAACTTGGTTGTGGTATGCCGGGTCCGGGAAGATTATGCACCAACCAAATGAGGAGAGGAACTCCTTTTATACAAGATTGTATTAGTGCAGGTTTAACGAGAAAAATGTCAAGACCTGTATAGTGTCATATTCTATAACTGCATATACAAAAAGACAAGCTACCAAGTATGGGGTTAAAGTAAAACCTTCTAAAGTAAAGGGTAAGAAGATAGATGTATTTAAGGGAGATAAAAAGGTAGCAAGTGTTGGAGCATTAGGATATAATGATTACCCAACCTATATAAAGAAGAAAGGAAAAAAGTATGCTGATGAAAGAAGAAGGCTTTATAAGAAAAGGCATACTAAAGACAGAACGAAAAGAGGTACACCGGGATGGTATGCCGATAAATTATTGTGGTAAAATAAAATAAGATGAAGATAAATAAACCTTTAATTTTTATAATAGGCTTTGTAGTTGCTATAAAAATTATTAGTAAGAAAGTAGAAGCTAGAGAAACAAATAAATTATGAAAGAATCAGTTTTTGTTTTATTTGGGGTAGCATTAACATACTACTTGTTAAAAGAAAAAATTTGGGAAGGACCAAAAGGAGGAACTATTAAGTGTAATTCTTGCTCTTGGTCTTGGAATGAAAAAGATGGTGGAGATGATATGTATGTTTGTCATAAATGTGGAAATGATAATTCCAATATGTATAATCAAGATAAATAATGGTAGAAAGAATTTTTGTAAATAGATTTGATAATAATAGTTATACTCTTTCAAAAAAAGAATTTGAAGAAAACATAACTGATATTGCAGTCGTTTATGATTATTATAAGCATAATCCCCTAATATCAATTTCAGGAAAGAATAATTTACACGATATAAGAAAAATCATCTATTTAATTGATGAGCAACAAAAAGATATTGATATGTTTGGTAATGTGGTTATACAATTAAATAATCAATAAAGCTATGAAAGGATATTTAAAACATATAATAAACATATTAAAGTTTTATGATGTTCAACCTTTATTATTGTTTTGGTGTGTTTCTGATATATTAAATAATCAAATATTATGGACTGATTATCAATATTGGGCTGATTTAGGACAACCTAATACATATTATTTGTATTGTGTTTATATGATAGTTAGTATAGGGATTTTTAGTTCTATGTATTCTATTAAAAGGTGTTCTTATTTCGTTACAGGTTATCTTTTTTTAACTTTGTTCGCTACAGTAAGATACTTAGTTAATTTAATAACTGATGACACACAAAATTTTGATATTGAAGCATTTAGAGCACTCACTATAACTTTCTTTTATTTATTAATATGGGTTTGGATATGGGTAAAATTAAAAGCAGAAATGTTTCATAGAAAATTAAAAAACAATTAATGGCTAATTTTGATAAGGCACATACATATATTGTAAAAGAAGAGGGAGGTTATCAGCAATTACCTAATGATACGGGTAATTATTCTGATGGAATACTTATTGGTACAAACTATGGTATTAGTGCTGATACTCTTAAATCTTATTTAGGAAGAACACCTTCAAGAGATGAAATGAAGAATCTTTCTTTTGATGATGCAGTTATTATTTATATACAAAACTATTGGAATAAGATATTAGGTGATAAAATAAAAAATCAAAGTGTTGCTCTAATTATATATGATGGTTCTGTAAATCACGGAAGGGGTGCTATGAAGTCTGTAGTAGGAAATGCTATGAGGAATTTAAACTCTGACATTTCTAATGATTATGTTTTTACGGAAGCAGGAATCAAAAAGTTAAATTCATTAAATCAAAAAAAACTGTTTCAAGAAATATATAATGGCAGAAAGAAAAGATATGAAAGTGGACAATTAGCCTTTAGAACAGGTCATTTAAAAAGATTAAATGGAATTGTATTTTATCAAGTTAAAAAACTTCCCACTTGGGCTATCATATCTATTTCACTTGGAGTAGTTAGTTTATTAACCCTGTCAGCATATAAAATATACAAGAAGTAAAATGAATGAAAATGTAACAACAATAGTTATAAGTTTAATAACAGTTCTGTTTGGTGGTGGGGCTTGGAAATTTTATGAGTTTATAATAAATAAGAAGTCCGATGATAAAAAAATTGAATTATCCGAAAAAACTATGTATCGAGATGATTTGAAGAGTCGTGTTTTTAAATTAGAAGAAGATAAAGAAGAATGTATGAAATCCCTTATGGATATAAGTAAGTCTTTGTCAGCTTTAGAAATTAAAGTTGAATATATAGAAAAAGAAAACAACGAATTAAAAATTAAATTACAAAATAAATAAAATTATGATACTAACTAAAAAATCAACAACTATACTATCAGGGGTGGCATTAGCATCCGGAGCCTATATTTTATATAGAATGATGGTAAGAAAGAATAATAATCCTGAAGTAATAAGAGGAGTAATACAAAATTGGATAGATACTGTATGTAGACACGATGCCAATGATATAGTTTCTTTATATGCTCCTGATGGAGTTTTATTAGGTACTGTAGCAAAAACTATGAAAGTTGGGCAAAAAGAAATTATAGACTACTTTGATATGTTTGTAGGTAAAAAACCTTGTGGGTATTTAACAGAGATGAATGTTCAAAATTTTGGTTGTGATTATGCAGTTGCTGATGGAACATATACTTTTGAACTAACTAATGAAAAAGGAGAAATAGATATAGTACCTGCTCGTTACACTTTTGTTTTAAGAAGAATTAATGGTGTTTGGAAAATTGCTACTCATCATTCATCTGTTAATCCTGAATAAAACTGATGAGTATAACATCTAAACAATAATATAGATTCGATGCAAAACAGTATCTTTGCTATATATAGAGAAAATAAAATACAATTATTTTGTGTATCTTAAATAATTGATTATAAAATAAATAACATTAAATTATTGCCACCCCAATAATACTAATAAATAACTAATAATGGGTAATTTAAATGGTGGTCTAGGAGTAAGAGCCGGTGGTACAGGAGGCGGTGGAGGCGGTGCTCAAGGTGCAACAGGAACGCAAGGTCCTTCAGGTGGTGTTCAAGGAGCATCAGGAAGCCAAGGTAGTACAGGTTCAGGAACTCAAGGTGCAATTGGAACTCAAGGAACCATTGGAACCCAAGGAACAACAGGAAGTCAAGGAACTACCGGAACTCAAGGTACAACAGGAACTCAAGGAACCAATGGAACTCAAGGAACCAATGGAACTCAAGGAACAAACGGAACTCAAGGAACAACAGGAACTCAAGGAAATACAGGAACTCAAGGTGCTCAAGGTAGAATAGGAGGCAATGGTTCTCAAGGGACTACCGGAACTCAAGGAACAACAGGAAGCCAAGGTGCTACAGGTGCTACAGGAAGTCAAGGTGCTACAGGAAGTCAAGGAACGATAGGTGCTCAAGGTAGAATTGGAGGTAATGGTGCTCAAGGTACTCAAGGAACAAATGGAAGTACAGGTGCTCAAGGTACAAATGGAACTCAAGGTGCAGATGGAAGATTAGGTAGTCAAGGAACAACAGGTGCTCAAGGAACAAATGGAACTACAGGTGCTCAAGGAACAACAGGAACACAAGGAACAAATGGAGGAGTTGGTGCTCAAGGAACTAATGGTGCTCAAGGTACAACAGGTTCTCAAGGTACAACAGGAACGCAAGGAACAAATGGAACACAAGGTTCAACGGGTGCTCAAGGTAGAATTGGAACAACAGGTGCTCAAGGTGCTACAGGAACACAGGGAAGATTAGGAACACAAGGAACTAACGGAACTCAAGGTACAACGGGAACTACAGGTGCCCAAGGTACAACCGGAACTCAAGGTGCAACAGGAACACAAGGTAGAAATGGAACTCAAGGAACTAATGGTGCTCAAGGTACAAACGGAACTCAAGGAACTACCGGAACTCAAGGTACAACAGGTACTCAAGGAACAAACGGAACTCAAGGAAATACAGGAACGCAAGGAACTACCGGAACTCAAGGTACAACAGGAACACAAGGTAGAAATGGAACGCAAGGTACAAATGGTACCCAAGGAACTACAGGAAGTCAAGGAACTCAAGGTACTATAGGAAGTCAAGGAAGATTAGGAACTCAAGGTACAAATGGTGCTCAAGGAACGACAGGTCTTACCGGTATTCAAGGAACTAATGGTGCTCAAGGTGCTCAAGGTACAGATGGAAGATTAGGAAGCCAAGGTGCTACCGGAACTCAAGGTTCTACAGGTGCTCAAGGAATTAAAGGAGATTTAGGAAGTCAAGGAATACAAGGTGTTCAAGGTGAAAGAGGTGTTGGTGCTCAAGGAACAACAGGTTCTCAAGGTGCTACCGGAACTACGGGGAGCCAAGGGTCGGCAGGAACTCAAGGTACAAACGGAACACAAGGAACTCAAGGGACAACCGGAAGTCAAGGTGCTCAAGGTAGAATCGGAACTCAAGGTGCAAATGGTACTCAAGGAACTAATGGAACTCAAGGAACAACAGGTAGTCAAGGTGCTACAGGAACACAAGGTAGCCAAGGAAGAGCAGGTTCTCAAGGTACAAATGGAACACAAGGAACAACCGGAACACAAGGTACTACAGGAACGCAAGGAAGTACAGGTACTCAAGGAACTACGGGAACTCAAGGTGTAAAAGGAAGCCAAGGTACAACAGGAAGTCAAGGTGCTACAGGTAGCCAAGGAACAAAAGGTGCTCAAGGTACAACAGGAGCCCAAGGAACAACAGGTGCTCAAGGAATTCAAGGAGCCCAAGGAACTACAGGAACGCAAGGAAGCACAGGAACTCAAGGAACTACCGGAACGCAAGGAACTACCGGAACTCAAGGTATTCAAGGGGTTCAAGGAAGATTAGGAACACAAGGAAGTACCGGAACTCAAGGAACTACCGGGAGTCAAGGAACAACAGGAAGTCAAGGGATTCAAGGGATTCAAGGAAGATTAGGAACACAAGGAAGTACCGGAACTCAAGGAACTACCGGAACTCAAGGAACAACAGGTAGTCAAGGTGCTACAGGAACGCAAGGAACTACAGGAACGCAAGGAACTAACGGAACGCAAGGAACAACAGGTTCACAAGGAGTCCAAGGAATTCAAGGAAGAGGTGGTCCTCAAGGTGCTACCGGAACTCAAGGAACTACAGGTGCTCAAGGTACAACAGGAGCCCAAGGTACAACAGGTGCTCAAGGAAGAATTGGAACAACAGGTGCTCAAGGAATTCAAGGAATTCAAGGAGTTAAAGGTGATGTGGGTGCCCAAGGAAATACCGGAACTCAAGGTGCTACAGGAACTCAAGGAACTACAGGTTCTCAAGGAACAACAGGAAGTCAAGGAGTCCAAGGAATTCAAGGAAGAGGTGGTCCTCAAGGTGCTACCGGAACACAAGGAAATACAGGTACTCAAGGTACAACAGGAGCACAAGGTACAACAGGTGCTCAAGGAAGAATTGGAACAACAGGTGCTCAAGGAATTCAAGGAATTCAAGGAGTTAAAGGTGATGTAGGAGCCCAAGGAACAACAGGTACTCAAGGTGCTACAGGAACTCAAGGAACTACAGGTTCTCAAGGAACAACAGGAGCCCAAGGTACTACAGGAGCCCAAGGAAGAATTGGAACAACAGGTGCTCAAGGAATTCAAGGAATCCAAGGAGTTAAAGGTGATGTAGGTGCCCAAGGAACTCAAGGAATCCAAGGAGGTAAAGGTGAAACAGGAGCCCAAGGGACTACCGGAACACAAGGAACAACAGGAAGTCAAGGTACAACCGGAACGCAAGGAACAAAAGGTGCTCAAGGTGCTACAGGAACTCAAGGAACTACAGGAACTCAAGGTACTACAGGAGCCCAAGGTACAACAGGAGCACAAGGAAGAATTGGAACAACAGGTGCTCAAGGAATTCAAGGAGTTAAAGGTGATGTAGGTGCCCAAGGAACTCAAGGAATCCAAGGAGGTAAAGGTGAAACAGGTGCACAAGGGACTACCGGAACACAAGGAACAACAGGAAGTCAAGGTACAACCGGAACGCAAGGAACAAAAGGTACTCAAGGAACAACAGGTACTCAAGGAGCAACAGGAAGTCAAGGAATTCAAGGAATCCAAGGTAGAATTGGTATAACAGGAGCCCAAGGAACTACAGGAACTCAAGGAAGCACAGGAACTCAAGGTACTACAGGTTCTCAAGGAGTACAAGGAATTCAAGGAAGAGGTGGTCCTCAAGGTGCAACCGGAAGTCAAGGTACTACAGGTTCTCAAGGAACAACAGGAACGCAAGGTGCAACCGGAACTCAAGGAATTCAAGGGATTCAAGGAGGTAAAGGTGAAACAGGTGCACAAGGAACTACCGGAACTCAAGGAACGACAGGAGCACAAGGAAGAATTGGAACAACAGGTGCTCAAGGAACAAAAGGAGATACAGGAAGTCAAGGAGCAACCGGAACTCAAGGAACTACAGGAACCACAGGTACTCAAGGAGCAACAGGTTCACAGGGAACAAAAGGAGATACAGGAAGTCAAGGTGCTACAGGAACTCAAGGAACAACCGGAACGACAGGAACTCAAGGAGCAACAGGTTCACAGGGAACAAAAGGAGATACAGGAAGTCAAGGTACTACAGGAACTCAAGGAACAACCGGAACGACAGGAACTCAAGGAGCAACAGGTTCACAGGGAACAAAAGGAGATACAGGAAGTCAAGGTGCTACAGGAGCACAAGGAAGAATTGGAACAACAGGTGCACAAGGGACTACCGGAACTCAAGGAGCAACAGGTACTCAAGGAACTACCGGAACTCAAGGTACAACAGGTGCTCAAGGAAGAATTGGAACAACAGGTGCTCAAGGAATTCAAGGGATTCAAGGAGTTAAAGGTGATGTAGGAGCCCAAGGAACAACCGGAACTCAAGGAGCAACAGGAAGTCAAGGAACGACAGGAGCACAAGGAAGAATTGGAACAACAGGTGCTCAAGGAATTCAAGGGATTCAAGGAGTTAAAGGTGAAACAGGAGCCCAAGGAACTCAAGGAACTCAAGGAACTACAGGAGCACAAGGAAGAATTGGAGCCCAAGGAACTACAGGAACTACAGGAACTCAAGGTGCAACAGGAGCACAAGGAACTACGGGTGCTCAAGGAACTACAGGAGCACAAGGAAGGATTGGAAATACAGGAGCACAAGGAACTCAAGGAATCCAAGGAATTAAAGGTGAAACAGGTGCACAAGGGAATACAGGTGCAACAGGAACTCAAGGTGCAACCGGAACTCAAGGAACTACCGGAACTCAAGGAGCAACAGGAAGTCAAGGAACGACAGGAGCACAAGGAAGAGTTGGAACTACAGGAGCACAAGGGACTACAGGAACTCAAGGAATTCAAGGAGTTAAAGGTGATGTAGGAGCCCAAGGTACTACAGGTGCTCAGGGAACAAAAGGAGCCCAAGGTGCTAGAGGTGCTCAAGGAACAACAGGTGCCACAGGAATTCAAGGAATCCAAGGTATTCAAGGAACTACGGGAACTCAAGGTGCTACAGGTGCTCAAGGAATAAAAGGAAATCAAGGAGTTCAAGGTGCTACAGGTGCTCAAGGAACAACGGGTGCTACAGGTGCTCAAGGAACTCAAGGAATTCAAGGAGTTAAAGGTGAAACAGGTGCTCAAGGTAGAACAGGAACTACAGGTGCTCAAGGTACAATAGGAGCCCAAGGTACAACAGGTGCTCAAGGAAGAATTGGAACAACAGGTGCTCAAGGAACTCAAGGAATTCAAGGAGTTAAAGGTGAAACAGGTGCTCAAGGAACAACAGGTACTCAAGGTGCTACAGGAACTCAAGGAACTACAGGTTCTCAAGGAACAACAGGAACTCAAGGTGCAACAGGAACTCAAGGAATAAAAGGAAATCAAGGAGTTCAAGGTGCTACAGGTGCTCAAGGAACAACGGGTGCAACAGGAACACAAGGAACAACCGGAAATACAGGTAGCCAAGGAACTACAGGTGCTCAAGGTAGAACAGGAACTACAGGTGCTCAAGGAACTCAAGGAATCCAAGGAGTTAAAGGTGAAACAGGCTCTCAAGGAACAACGGGTGCAACAGGAACACAAGGTGCTACCGGAGCCCAAGGTACTAAAGGTGCTCAAGGAACTACAGGAGCACAAGGAAGGATTGGAAATACAGGAGCACAAGGAACTCAAGGAATTCAAGGAGTTAAAGGTGAAACAGGAGCACAAGGAACTACAGGTGCCACAGGAATTCAAGGAATTCAAGGATTAAAAGGAACAACCGGTAATACAGGTTCTCAAGGTGCAACCGGTACTCAAGGAATAAAAGGAAATCAAGGAGTTCAAGGTGCAACAGGTGCTCAAGGAACTACAGGTGCTCAAGGTAGAATTGGAACAACCGGAAATACAGGTTCTCAAGGAACAACGGGTGCAACAGGTGGTCAAGGTATTCAAGGTATTCAAGGAATAAAAGGAACAACCGGAAACACAGGAAGCCAAGGAACTACAGGTGCTCAAGGTAGAATTGGAACAACCGGAAATACAGGTTCTCAAGGAACAACGGGTGCTACAGGCGGTCAAGGTATTCAAGGTATTCAAGGATTAAAAGGAACAACCGGTAATACAGGTTCTCAAGGTGCTACAGGTGCTCAAGGAATAAAAGGAAATCAAGGAGTTCAAGGTGCAACAGGTGCTCAAGGAACTACAGGTGCAACAGGTGGAACAGGTGGTCAAGGTATTCAGGGAATCCAAGGAATAAAAGGAACAACCGGTAATACAGGTTCTCAAGGTGCTACAGGTGCTCAAGGAATAAAAGGAAATCAAGGAATTCAAGGTGCAACAGGTGCTCAAGGAACTACAGGTGCAACAGGTGGAACAGGTGGTCAAGGTATTCAGGGAATCCAAGGAATAAAAGGAACAACCGGTAATACAGGTTCTCAAGGTGCTACAGGTGCTCAAGGAATAAAAGGAAATCAAGGAGTTCAAGGTGCTACAGGTGCTCAAGGAACTACAGGTGCAACAGGTGGTCAAGGTATTCAAGGAATCCAAGGATTAAAAGGAACAACCGGAAATACAGGAAGCCAAGGAACTACAGGTGCTCAAGGTAGAATTGGAACAACAGGAAATACAGGTTCTCAAGGAACAACGGGTGCTCAAGGTAGAATTGGAACAACAGGAAATACAGGTTCTCAAGGAACAACGGGTGCAACAGGTGGTCAAGGTATTCAAGGAATAAAAGGAACA
>Ga0307999_1000293_pt1 | contig 14304 bp, 6 predicted proteins | sample Neamet1_FD_203158 | JGI IMG/M metagenome (GOLD analysis project Ga0307999, IMG submission 203158) | Marine microbial communities from water near the shore, Antarctic Ocean - #1 | ecosystem: Environmental > Aquatic > Marine > Unclassified | place: Southern Ocean | collected 2014-06-04 | reverse complement strand
GCTTTTTCGATCTGCTCTATTGGGAGTCACGGTCGCAGAAATCTTGTTCTGGACTGTCGTCATCTTAGGTCTGTGGATTAAAAGTGAATTTGCGCCTCATGTCGACCTTCACAGACCAAATTGGATCATCTGGACCGCCATACTACCCTTGACATCTGTCGCCTTTTTAATACATTTAAAATGGAAGTCAAGGGCTGTAGAAAAGTTAACCGAGTCACATCTACAGGACATTACATTGCCAGGATTTTCTCAAGCGCGGGAGGCATGGAGGTTTGTGGTTTGGCGATTGGCAGTTGCTGCAATCCTCCTGGGATTGATCGGCCCAAAAGTAGGCAGCCGTCTTCAAGAGGTCGAAACAAAAGGCGCAGACTTTGTCATTGCATTAGACGTCAGCAACAGTATGCTCGCAGAAGACCTGGGACTTGATCGCTTGACACTTGCGCGACAAACCGTTGAACGGATCTTAAATAAGTTATCCGGAGACAGGGTCGGTTTGGTCGTTTTTGCTGGTGAAGCATACGTTCAATGTCCGCTTACCTCAGATTACAGTGCCATCAAACTGTATCTGAATTCAATTACACCAGGGATTATTGCGAATCAAGGAACAGCTTTGGGACAAGCAATAGAAGTAAGTGTCAAGGCCTTTGAAAATGCCCCCGCATCCAGTAGGGCAATTTTACTCATTACAGACGGCGAAAATCACGAGGACGACCCCGTTGCAGCTGCTGCAGTAGCCTTTGAAGCTGGAATTACCGTACATATTTTAGGCGTCGCGACTCCCGAAGGTGCGCCCATTCCAAACATTGACAGCAGAGGCAGACAAGTTGGCTTTATTCAAGGACCAAATGGACAACCGGTTGTTTCACGCCTGGACGAAACTGTATTGGTGACAACGGTCCAAGCAGGTGGAGGTAGCTTTTCAAGAGCCAACCGCAACTACATCGATATCTCATCTGTTCTAGAAGCGCTCAACAAAGAAGAAAAAACAAGAATATCACAAGTGAAATTCACAGACTACGATCACAAATTTCAATTTTTCCTCTTGGTTGCATTGTGCCTCATACTTATTGAATCCTTCATCCCTCATCCCACAACTCGCAAATGAAAAATGCGCGCACCATCATTTGGAATGCAATTATTCTCATCAGCATCCTTTTCTCTTCTTCGAAGATATGGGGCCAAACTGATTTGGAACTTAAACAGCATTTAATCAATGGGATGTCCTCGTTTGAAGAAAACATGAACGAAGATGCTGCCAGTTCGTTCAGCAACGGCAGTACGCTTAAAAATTATGAAGACATTGCTGCATACAATTTGGGGAGAAGCTTAATGGAAACTGAGGATTTGGAGGGTGCCGCGTCAGCATTTAAACAAGCCATTGCCTCCTCTGAAAACAATGATTTAATATCTAATGCGTGGTACAATTCCGGAAACATTGCGCTTAACTCCGACGATCCTTCTACAGCGGTTGAAGCGTATAAATCATCCCTTCGTTTGAATCCCGATTTTGCAAACGCGAGACACAATCTCGCAATCGCAAATAAAATGCTACAGCAACAAGAAGAGCAAAAGGAACAAGAACAGGACGGAGACGAAGATCAGGACGGCGACGAAGAGAAGGAAGGCGATGACGAGAAGGAAGGCGAAGGCGAAGAGAAGGAAGGCGACGAAGACGAGAAGGAAGGTGAAGAAGACGAGAAGGAAGGTGAAGAAGACGAGAAAGAAAAGGAAGAAGAAAAGGAAGGCGAGCAGGAGAATAAAGGTGAGGAGGGAAAGGAAGATGAGCAGGAAAAACAAGTGGCAGGTCAAATCTCAAAAGAAGAAATGGCACGGATTCTAGAAAGCTTAGATCAGGAAGAAGAGAGAATCCTGTCTAAGTTGCGCATGCAAAAGGGGGACGGAAAGAAAAAGACGATCGAAAAACCTTGGTGATGACTCTAATTATGAATCAAACGATACAACTTAAATCCCTCAATCGCATCGCGATTGCTGTACTCATGTTGTGCAGTAGTTTTTCTATGTGTTTGGCCCAAACACCCAGTGTAACTGCTTCTGTAAATGCAAACCCGACTCGGATGGGTAGCCGCATTCAAATCGCAGTTTCTTTGATGAATTGCACATCCAATTCCGGCAACATACCTATGCAACAAATCGCAGGTCTGACCTTCGTAGGTGGACCCTCAACATCACATAGTACGAATTGGGTGAACGGTAAAAAAAGCAGCAAGCATGTTTATACATATTCCTTTTCAGTAGCAACTGACAAAGACATCACCGTTCCAGCAATTAAATTGGCGACATCCGGAGGCATTTTGTCGTCTAAGCCATTTATAATTAAGGTGCTACCTCAGGGGGCCAAAATCTCAAATACAAATAAAAGAAACGAATTAGATCAACTTTCTACTGTCATTAAGGTGTCAAAAAACAAAGTCTATCTGGGCGAGCCCGTGATCATTGAATATAACATCTACAATCAATACAATGGATTAGAAGTCCGAGAATACAATGTGCCAGAGCTCAAAGGTTTCTGGCAAGAAGAAGTGAAGGCAGAAGAACAAGTTTGGAAAACTCAAATTATAAACGGCAAACGATACAACACGGTCACCGTGAAACGTATTGTAGCATTTCCTCAACAAACAGGCGTGTTTACGATAGAAGGTTTTGATTTAAAAGGATATGTCCGTGTCAATTTCTTCAGTGGACGAAATGTTGAGGCATCTTCAAAACCAATAAAAATAGAAGTCATGCCTTTGCCAGAGGCCAAACCGGCAAAATTCATAGGCACTTTCAGTAATTTATCTGTCGAATCAAAAATCGACATTGACACCATTAAAGTCAATGAAGCGTTTAATATGACAGTCGCATATTCTGGAAATGGAAACCTGAAATTACTGAGAAAACCAGAAATCCTTTGGCCTTCGGAATTTGAAGTCTTCGATCCAGAAGTCAAGGACAGGATCAACATTAATAAAAATGGAGAATCCGGAGAAAGAGTCTATAAGTACGTTATTATCCCTAGGGCACCGGGTGACTACAAGCTTCCCGAATTAACGACAAGTTATTTCGACCCAAGGGGGAAGCGTTACATCAGCACGCGCACTTCAGAACAAAACATCGTCGTTGTGAGGTCTGACGGGGATGAAAAAGGTGGGACGACGTTTGGCACGAAAACAGATGTCGCTATTCTTAATCACGACATCAGGCATATTAACACCGAACACTCACATTGGGGTTCTAAACATCATGGCAACAAGAAAAAATACCTGTTTCTATTCCTTTTCCTACTGGGTCCTATTGCCGCTGGCGCTGCTTTTCTATTTCGCGTAAACCTGAATAATGAATTACGTGACCCCACAGGGTTTAAGAGTAAAAAAGCAAAAAAGATTTTGACAAAGTCACTCGCAAAATGTGCGGGTGCGGAAAACAAGGAAATACAATTCACGAATCTGGGAGAAGCACTTGAAATATATCTCTGTGCAAAACTACAAATGGGAAGAAGTTCATTTAGCCGAACGTCTGCGGTTGAGATTTTACAAAATCTCTTGGGTGAAGAAGAAGCCTCGAAATGGGATCAACTGCTTAAGACTTGCGAAATGGCAAGATTTGCACCCGGAGCCTTGCCAGATGTAAACACGTCAATTTCTGAAGCAAAAACATTAGCCGACATTGGCGATGATCGGATCTATCCTTCAAATCGAATGGGCCTCATTGTAGTGTTAATGCTCTGCTTTACATCTGCAACGGCGACAGCGTCATCAAGTCTTGAAAATGAAACCTTAGATAAAAATTTCAAACTTGCAAATGCAGCATATGTTGAGGGAGACTTCAGTGAGGCAGCCGTATTGTATGAAGAGATCGCACAACATCATCAATGCTTTGAGCTTGAATACAATCTTGGAAATGCGTATTATAAGCTTGATGATATAGGAAAAGCGCTACTTCACTATGAAAGGGCATTGCTTATAAAGCCCCTTGATGCTGATCTAAGAGCAAATCTTCTCTTGGCTGAATTGCGCGCAATAGATAGAATAGAAGAACTTCCGGGTGTAGGTCTCGACAAATTGGCTGCTGTTATTTTTGCTGGAAATATGTATCAGATTTGGCTTATCCTCAGCCTCATTACTTGGACTTGTGCATTTGTTTTTATTGCAATACGATTGAGATGGAAAAACCGTATGATCGCGCCATATGCAAGAGGAGGTGCCTCGGTGAGTTTTATTTTGGCCTTCATTTTTATTGTATTCCTTTATGCGACAAATGAAAGGATCTCAAAAAGTTCCTGCGCAATTATTATGGAAAGTCGCGTAGAAGTCAGGAGTATGCCAGGGGAATTGGGCGTGAGTTTATTCCAACTCCATGAAGGCACAAAAACGTGTATTCAAAGTACACAAGACGAATGGACAGAAGTCCTTCTTGAAAATGGAAATGTGGGATGGGTCCCTACTTCGGCTTTAGAGCTGATTTAGAAATTCATAAGGACAAAACAATTTACAAAAGACGTCTATAGCACCTCGAATCTGAGTGCCGATCTGACTGCGTTCACATTGCGAAGTTGTATGTTATAGAATCCCGGGGAAAAAGAACTGATGTCAAGAGATAAATCTCCTGTAGAACGTGTCTTCCCTTCATAAATGAGAGAGCCCTTCATATCAAATATCTGAACTGGCGTATTTGCAAAACTTCCCTCTATGTATATTGTGTGAGACGAAGGATTGGGTGACACCTTTAATGAAGAAAGCGCCAAAAGATTTGTCACATCGTCAACGAGTGGAACGACATCGTAAAGAATGATGTCATCCAGGGCAGCTTCAATTAAGCTTCCACCATCTAAATACTCACCAATGGCTGTACTGTCTGATGCAATAAAACGCATCTGAAACGCATCTGTTAGCTCTACATAATCAACCAAACGGAAGGCCTTTCGTCTCCAGCTGATATCCTGTTGAAGTGTGTTCTCTAGATATTGCCAAGAACCTCCTCCATCACTTGAAATCTCCACCTGCCACCAATCAGCCGCAGGATTTGCACCTGTTGCAGGAGCGTTCGCATACCAACGCCAGTAAGACATCACAGGGTTGTCGTACGCCGTAAGGTCTATCACAGGTGACAACAATGTGGTATGCCCCGCATCCACATCATTTGCACCAATCCCAGCATCTGCTCCTGGACTTACACCCGTTAAAAAGGCATAACCAGCAAAACCTACCGTATGATCGCTGTTGGGAGCTGTAATCGTATTGGGGTCACCAAATTCACCATATGATCCGACAGGAATTGCTTCCTCCCAATCTCCCGTCGAATTGTTGTCTGTAGGCAGACCCAATTCCCAGCTACCGAAATCCGAATACTCATCAGAATCGTTAATCAAATGTGGGTAGCACCCTACGATGATATAGTAGGGGAGGTTAAAATTCGCGGTTTTATCAGCCGCAAATGGAGTGACTCCACTCACACCTCCGAAAACATCTCTGATTTCGAGGTAATACTCTACAACTGTTCCTGCTGGCAATCCTTCGAGTACGGCTGTGAAAAAATCACCGTCCTGATCCATGACAACTTCTGACCAATCATCTGAAGATTGTGTTCTATAGGAAGCGACTACGTTTTGAAAATACAAACTGTAAGGAAATACGATGTCTACCTCAGCCTCAATTTCGATTGTAGAAGCTGCATCAACAAATTCTAATGGAGCATGGTCCACCGTCGCATAACTAAATAATGTAATACCGTGTATCGCAAATCCTTCAATAATAGCAGCTGCATGAGGTGTGCCATTCATCAAATCGTTGTCGTCGTCGTCAGCCTGTAATACATCAAGTAGCACATCTGTAAAGGCTTGGCCTTCATTGCCATCAGCAGCTGTTGCCTGTAAACCTGGGTAGGCATCCACAAACAAGGACAGAGTGGCAGCCCAATCACCCCCCATTAACAAATGCGTGTCATACCAAGCTCCGGCGATAATTTCGCCATCCGCATGAACTTCGCCGACGAGATTGTCTGGATAAACCTTAGGATCCAAATCATACCTCCTGATTCCATCATTGTTTTCCTCATAAAATCCTTTTCCTATCTCTGCAATATCTCCCAAAGACATCGCCCAAAAGTCGGCATACCCCTCTCCCATTGCGCCATTGTTAAAGCCAGCACCTAACGAGTTATAGAAATAACTGTTGATCGCATGACCATATTCGTGGTAGACCACATCCGCAATCAATGACGTGGGATTACATCCACCACCTGTGTCAAAGAAATTAATACTCCCGCCATCAAAAAACGCATTGCACTCCCCCTCAACATCGATATTCGTCGTCAAGGAAAAATCTAGTGCCGTGAAATTTGTGAGCCACTCACGCATGTGATCATGAATCAAATTAACACTTCTGTAAGCACTTGCTTCTTTCACGTTGTCAGATACATCAAGAATGTTATAACCTTCCTGAAAATCAAGAGAAACAGAAGGTGTTACCCCATTCGTAAATACAGTACTCCATTTGCCTTCAAGCGGAATGTTGACCGCAAAAATGCCACCTGTTTCATTTGTAATAAACCCACCATTCTCATCGGTAAAATATACATTGGCACCTAGATCGAGTTTTAAATTCGGCATACCCAAAGTTTCTTCTGCTTCAAAAGGGTACATCGCATGCGCTTGTGCATTTGTTTGGCCTGAAATAACAACTAAATTATTCTCATTCAGTGACGTAACTGGATGAATCGGCGCCATAGATTTTACCTCAGGTCGCGATGGCAAACCCATTTGATGCGTTGTATGCTCTCCGAGGTGATGGACCACTTCATTTTTCCTAAGCCAAACCCTTCCTGTGATCGCATCTACCCAAATAAGATCGTTTCTCAACAGTCCATCTGCTTTGCCTTTGACATGTAGAATCCGTACCAAACGAAATTCCCCTTCAGCATAATCATCTGGCAATATTCCCCATCCATCCCAGGAAACATTTGTGTTAGAAAACGGAACACCCTCTATCGCAGATGAAAAAAGTGCATCGTCATCTAAAATTTCGCCCACGGGAACATGCGCATCTGACCACCAATCAACGCCCCACATCACGAGCTTTCCACCCTTCCATTTTGTTTGGATTTGGCTTAACAACACATCATATCCATCTACCCTTTGAGATTGAAAAACACGCGCGTGATTGTTCTCACTCATTTTATCTGAGAAACGAGCATCAGCAAGATGTTCAGAGCTCACTCCGAACATGCTCAACCCCTGTTCAACAAAGGTCGAGTGCCTGTGACCAAGATCTACGCCATTTACATCAATTCCAGGACCCCATGCACGGTGAGGCAACCCCGTCTTTTCATCCATCAAAGCCATCCACCCTTCGTGACCCGCTTCCCAGGTCATCCATTCCGAAGACAATCTTAACATCGCCTGATTGTCCTCATTGACGACAGAAGACTTCGACACCAAACGTACCTCATATTGATCGCCACCGACGTCATTTGAGGCAAAAACATGACTTAGTAACACCAAGTAGACAAAAACAACTGAAAGTAAATTTTTCATGGAAGCAAGGTACCACTTACTACCTGAGTATTGCATTCTTTAGTCTTGTGATTCGCTTCGTGCTTCACGCGCCCATTTCTCTTTCAAGCCTTCTGTGAAAATGGAATCTCCAAGAGTATGTTCAACATGATTAGAATCTAACACCTCGTGCCAGTATGCAACTTGAAGTTCCTTTAACTGGACTCTGAACTCAACACCTCCGCCTCCAGGTGTCCCCGGTTTCGGATAATTTGACAAAGCCTCTTTGCTGGCTTTTTTTTCGGCGACTCTAAGTTCCTGAAATACTTTTTTGCGTTTTTCAAGTGACAAACCATTTCTTACAGTGGCGTCTCCTGAACAGCTAAAGAAAATTGAACTTATTAAAATTGACACGAAAAGATTGTTATTCATTTGGTCTAAATTGAGTGACTATTGACAGATGGCACCAAAGTTACTTAAAAGCAAGAGAATATCATTTATCGTCACGCTAGAATCACCATCGACGTCTCCATCGCACCCATTGTTACACGGAGCAAACAAACAAGAGCCATCATCTAAAGACGCTTCAGCCTGGTAATTAAGGGCTTGCATGTAAGTACACCCAAGCAAAGTAAAGTCACAAGACCCAGACGTCCAGGAAGTTACTCCGCCGTAATTGAGCGCATAACAATCATTAGAATAAGTCACTCCATTACATCCACACACAGGCTCCCAAAGGTCATAACATGCCGCGTTTGGATCTATCAGATCTGGATCTACACATTCAATGGTGCTGTCACATGCAGAAACACATTCTTCAACAGACATATAAAAGGCAGGACTATAATCAATCGATCCTATCATCGTACTACAACCACTTACATATGTGCAAGAGCCATTCACAACAGCAATGCCCAGAACAGCTGTACAAAGTCCAAATGAGACACCCCCTACATCACTGCATGGTTCAACGGTGGTCGTTTCACAAATACCTTCAGTCCAGGATGTTACTCCACCATAATTAAATGCTTCACATTCATTGTCATACGTGACGCCATCACATCCGCAAACAGGAATGAAGGCTAATGGGCAGGCAATAGACGCATCGATTTGAGCAGAATCAACACACGCAACAGCATTTCCGCAACCGCTATTACACTCAGTCATTGAATTGTAAAAGGCGGGGCTATAATCAACGCCATTCACGTCCCAGCCACATCCACTTATGTTTGTACAAACACCATTAATAATTCCCACACCCATATACATGTCACACTTACCGAAATCCACTTCAGCCATCTCATCACAAGGCATCACAATGGTATCCTGACTGAGAATAGAAGGAAGAGAGATGAATAAGATCAGAAGTGAAAATAGTAGTTTGTAGTGGTTCATCATAGGGTGATTTACAAGTTTGACTGAAACAAGGAGGCATACCTATTTACCAACAACTCTAAATGAGCTGGCGCAAAAGGTTTTACGATTAAATCATCCATCCCTGCATTGATTGCTTTATGTTTTGTTGTCGGCTCAGCATCTGCGGTAAGAGCTATGACAGGTGTTTTAATTCCTCCAAATAATTTCTCTTTGCCGCGCAGCATTCTGGTTGCTTGATAACCATCAATATTTGGCATTTGTATATCCATAAATATTAAGAATGGATTCGCATCCTCGACAACATCGAGCACTTTCATGCTATCTATCTCAGTAATGGCATTAAAGCCTAATCTTTTTACCATCTCACAAACGACAAAAGAGTTCAATGGATTGTCATCAACGATTAAAACTGGAGCATCAAAATGAATGACCTGTGTGGGGCTACTTGTAGAAGGTGTCATTGATTTGGGCTTTTCACCCTCACCAAACGCCAATTCGAGTGTGAAAGTGGACCCCACTTTCACCTTACTTTTTACAGACAAACTGCCACCATGTAATTCTGCGATTTGTTTTGAAATAGCCAACCCAAGACCGGAACCTGGATCTCCTATATTTACTTCTTGATCGTCTGATTGAACAAATACATCAAATATTTTTTCGATGTTTTTTTCAGAAATCCCCCGGCCAGTATCTTGAATTTCAAACTTGACGTTGCCCAGCTTATCAAGTGCTGACATGCTTAAATTCACGTGCCCCTTGTTTGTGAATTTTAAAGCATTATTGATTAAATTATTTAACACTTGGGTTACTTTACCCACATCACCCCTCACCCACATAGGTGTAGATTTATCAATCTTGAGTGAGAGTACATTCGATTTACTTTGAGCTTGTTGGTTGAAGCTTTTTACGATCAGTTTACACAGTTTGTGAAGATTAAAAACGGTGCGCCTGATTAATGTTTTTCCTTCCTGAAGTCTGTTTAAATCAAGAATATCTGTCACCAAACCATGGAGCTGTTTTCCGGAAAACTCAATTGAAAGCATATATTTACGAAACTCTTCGTTAGATAATTTTTGATTTAGCATCAAATAATTCAATCCTATAATTGCATTTAGTGGTGTCCTAATTTCATGACTCATGGTAGATAAGAAGTCAGACTTCGCGCTTTCTGCCCTTTTCACCCTTTCCTTCTCCTCCATTAAATCTGTGACCTCTTTTGCGTATACATTAAAGTATGATTGAGACCTGTTGGGACAAACATCTAATAAATAATGCGCATTTCCAGAAGAAATTAGCAATTGCTCTTTCACACCTGTAATTGAATCTAGAAACGCCTTTGAAAGTTCAGGAATTCCTATTATTTGACCAATTTTAATTGAATTTCCAAACACATCATATGTTGATTCATTTGCCATGATGACGACACCATCTTCATTAATTCTAAATACTGCATTGGGATTTATCTCATAAAATCTCGCATAAGAAGCCGTTCTTTTCTCACTTAAAGCGCGTCCGATTTTTTGGCCACAAATGTTTGCAACACTTTGAAGAACCCGCAGATGTTCGGATGTGAAAAAGTCTTTTTCTTCATGCTCACTGTCAATAATGCCAATGACTTCATTGTCGCACCATATGGGAACCGTTATTTCAGAAGACCTGACATAGTCATCTGGAAGATACCTTTCATCAATAACTGTGTCTCTCACGACTTCAGCCACCCCAGAATCACCTACTGAACCGACGATCCCTTTCCCAAAAGGTATGTTAATCGGATCGTGTATCTCCCGGTAATTAAGCTTTTTAGAACCGTAAGCAGCAATTTGAGCCCAAATTTTATTTGGAGTGTCTTTTAAGTAAATAACACAGTCATTGAACCCCAAAGACTCAATGCACTTCTCTGCGATATCCCAAACAATATCTTCAGATGAATTTTCTTTAAAGAGACTTTTTGAAAAATAACTTATAATATCAAGCGCTACAAGATCACGTTCGTTGTTTTTCTTCATTGACATTATAGCCTAATATACAAAAAGTTTAAATGATGTAACTTTTATAGTTAAAACAACGTTCATGAGTACATGTGCGCTATTTAACGTCAAAATATTCGGTTTAATCGATGTTTTTCACTATTTTAACGCCCTACATGCGCGCGCTTTGTTGCGACTTTTAACATCAATCGATATATATAGCCTTCCATGACGTTCCCCTTCATACCTCAGCTAACTCGATGTCGCACTTCAATCTTACAATTGATTTCGATTTTCACCTTATTTATTGCGTGCCAAATTTCACCATTACAAGCCCAAACCCTTTGTGATGACCCTTTAGCTTGCAACTTCACCCCATCTGCTTCTCAATGTATCAGGGTTGAAGCAATCGCTTCTCACTCGGGCATGGTAGGATCGGAGGACTTAACAGGCATGACTACGTACCGAGTGTATGCTGTCCTCGAAAACACTGACGATGTTCTGAGCGCTATCATTGGAGACAGTGAATACCATACTTTTTTCAATTCTAGCACCTCCTTTTTTCAACATCCATCAGGATCAGTTACACCAAATGCCTTAAACCCTACTTTTTTCCAATTCGCACCCTCTCTTGAATTTGACAGTTGGGTCACCATAGGCATAGATCAAGCCCCTGAAGGTGACGAAGGACTCGTAAGTATTATTGAAGACAGCTCTGCTTCTTGGACATCTCCTTTTGAAGCTGGAAACAACTTAGATATTTCTAGCGCTGATGGAGGTGGTTGGTATGCCTTTGCTGATGACAGCAATACTATTGCAGGCTCTGACAATGAAGTTCTTGTGGGACAATTCACTACGTCCGGCACACTTTCAGGTCAAATATACATGCAGATTTTCATCCACGGAGACTCTGAGAACGAAGTCCGAACCCTCGTAAATCTTGCGGATGCTTGTGGATTAGGTGACTCTGAAAATTGTGTTTACGCGCCTGAAAACTATGATTGCTTTGGTGTTTGCACCATTGATACAAATTCTAACGGAATCTGCGATCTGGATGAAACTGGATGTACAGATTCTGCAGCTTGTAACTATGACATTTCATTTACGATCGACGATGGTTCTTGCGACTTCTGTTCTTGTGGCGGAAGTGATGCTGGCGGACTGACTTTTACAACCACTCATTCTCAGTACGGTCTTGAAATCGAACCGTTAACGACACATACTTCGGGATCGATGGACGGAATGACAACCTATCGTCTTTACCTAAATATGGAGTTTGCGGATGATGCGGCTACTTCATTCACGGGCAACGACATATTCCCATTGTCTCTAAACACGACATCAAGTTTTTTCCAAGAGCCCATATTTGGCGGAGCAACTCCCTCAAACGCTTCATCGGCAGCGCTTGGCTATATTCCTGAGCTAGCATATGATTCTTGGGTTACGATAGGCCTTGACGGCCCCGCATCTTCTGGTGAATCAAATGTCAGTTTGCTTCCTGGAACATGGGCGTCTGACTTTGAAGACGGGAATGGTTTTACGGTCAATGACGGTGTTGGATCAGGATGGTATGTCCTTCCAAACGTGTCAAATGGAATGGCCGATGCGAATCAGCGTGTCCTATTTGCACAACTCACTACGGACGGTGATATTTCTGGTTCTCTCACAGTCCAAATCTTTCCACATGGCGATTCTTCATCTGACAACCGTGTCGACTTCACGTTCTCTATGTCTAGCGGATCGACTGGCAACGCTTGTGGCTGTACCGCGATTATCGCTTGCAATTACGATCCTTTGGCTCAGTACGATGATGGTTCTTGTGAATTTGTTTCTTGTTTGGTCTTTGCTTGTACAGACCCAATTGCATGTAACTATGACCCACTGGCTGATTACGACGACGGATCATGTACCTACCCTACTCCTCCCTACGACTGTGACGGAAGTTGTATCAATGACACCGACGGCGATGGCATTTGTAATGAATCTGAAATTCCTGGATGTACGGACACGAACGCATGTAACTATGCTTCCGGTGCGACTGACGATGACGGATCTTGTGACTTAACCTCTTGTCTGGGATGTACGTCTCCTCTCGCGTGTAACTTCGACCCAACTGCAACAATTGAGGATGGGTCTTGTGACTATGTTTCTTGTTTGGTCTTTGCTTGTACAGACCCAATTGCATGTAACTACGACCCACTGGCAGATTACGACGACGGATCATGTACCTACTCTAGTGCTCCATACGCCTGTGACGGAACTTGTATCAATGACACCGACGGCGATGGCATTTGTAATGAATATGAAATTCCGGGATGTACCGACACTAACGCATGTAACTATGCTTCCGGTGCGACTGACGATGACGGATCTTGTGACTTCACATCTTGTCTGGGATGTACTTCACCTTTCGCTTGCAACTATGACACCAGTGCCTCTATTGACGACGGTTCATGTGACTTTACTTCATGTATTGCATTTGGATGTGCTGACTCAAACGCTTGTAACTATGACCCACTTGCGGATTACGACAACGGCTCTTGTAACTACGCAAACTTCCCTTACAACTGTGATGGAAGCTGTATCAATGACAACAATAACGACGGCGTATGTGATGAATTCGAAACGTTCGGATGTACTGACACAACAGCTTGCAACTATTCTTCGGGCGCAACTGACGACGACGAATCTTGTACCTATGATTGTTACGGATGTACAGACCCATCTGCTTGTAATTTTGATTCAACTGCTTCGATAGATAACGAATCATGTGAATTCACTTCTTGTAATGTTATCGGCTGTACGGACTCAATTGCTTGCAACTACAATCCAGAAGCAGAATACGATGATGCATCTTGTTCTTATATCCCAGCAGGAGATTGTGACTGTGACGGAAACGTATTAGACGCGTGTGGGGTATGTGGTGGAGACAATTCAACTTGTTTGGACTGTTGTGGTGTTGTCAACGGAAACGGAACGACTTGTGACGGAGAGTGTGGACCTTGTGGAGAGAGTATCCCCGCCGGCGATTGTGATTGCGACGGAAACGTACTCGACGAATGTGGCACGTGTGGCGGATCAGGTATCCCAGAAGGAGACTGTGACTGCGATGGAAACGTACTCGACGAATGTGGCACATGTGGCGGATCAGGTATCCCAGACGGAGACTGTGACTGCGACGGAAACGTACTCGACGAATGTGGCACATGTGGCGGATCAGGGATTCCAGAAGGAGACTGTGACTGCGACGGTAACGTGCTCGACGAATGTGGCACGTGTGGCGGATCAGGTATTCCAGAAGGAGACTGTGACTGCGACGGAAACGTGCTCGACGAATGTGGCACATGTGGCGGATCAGGGATCGCTGAAGGCGACTGTGACTGCGACGGAAACGTACTCGACGAATGTGGCACATGTGGCGGATCAGGTATTCCAGAAGGAGAATGTGACTGCGATGGAAACGTACTCGAC
>Ga0307999_1000288_pt1 | contig 14394 bp, 29 predicted proteins | sample Neamet1_FD_203158 | JGI IMG/M metagenome (GOLD analysis project Ga0307999, IMG submission 203158) | Marine microbial communities from water near the shore, Antarctic Ocean - #1 | ecosystem: Environmental > Aquatic > Marine > Unclassified | place: Southern Ocean | collected 2014-06-04 | reverse complement strand
CTTTTTGTATGCACTCAACACTTGTAGTGTGCTTCCTTTTTGCACGGAGCAAATATGTGGTGGCAGTACCGATATTGTAAGATAAATCAAAATCCTCAATTACTTTCCTTGCTTCATAACCATATACTTTACCAATGTAATAGTTAGGAATCTTATCTTTACTGTAATCTATAGATGTATCAGATGAAGTATAGCCATTCCTTGAATTATCGTAATAATGTTTACTTTTTCTTTCTTTCATTTATTCTATCGTGTGCTAATCCTCCAGTTCTAGTTTCAACTTTATCCATCTTATAAAACAATTTCTCATTCTGTCTGTTTTTAATCCTACCTTCTATAATAGTCATAAAAATAATCATAAAAAAGAAAAATGCTGTTATAACTCCTACTAATGTAAATATAATCATTTAGTTAAAAGTTTTAAAAGTTGGTTGCTAGTGTAAATTCTATCATCACCTGCATAGTTTTCATATATCATTGTAAAGTTATCGTCCTTCCAAGTCCAAAGACTTTTTACATTCTTTTTGATATTGTCTTTCAATATCCATTTAATTGTTTTGTATGTTCTTTCTTCTTTCATTTTATTTTGTATATATTATAACCATATCAACATCACAATCATCATTATTACAAGTACTATTAGACACTATACCTTCGCCTTCTTCCCCGTAATCTTCATAGTCGTGATCTCCACCCCATATTAATTCTTTTTCACAACTTGGACATTTCATATTTTTGTTTTTTTAGTTGTATTGGGGAGGTAACCACACCCCCCCTCTACTACACAGGTCTGTAAAATTAAAAGCCTTTAGGTCTTACCCTTTATTTATTATTAATTGTTTCCTGTGTATCCTTTTAATCTTCTTGTATTTTAAACGTATCTTTATAAATGTTTTTTGAATATTTTATTTGCTCTCTTTTAAAATCTGATTTGTCCTTCAATCTCTTCCATCCAAACTGCATATAATATGTTAAGTCAGTGTTAATGATTTTTGGAATACTAAAAACAACACCACTATCATCATCTTTTGTTTTTTTCATTAAACAAATATATAAAAATAATTCAATTTTATAGTAATTAGTTTCTAAAACTTTTACCCTTGATTACCACTACTTTACACTTCCTTAGCCTATCTAAAGTCCTCTCATCATATCTTTTCTTTAAATCTTCAGCATCTAAATTAGTAGTAATAAGTAAGGTCTTTGAACTATCCTCAGCATAAGATATAGCATCAGCTACTGCATCTATCTTAGTACCATAGTCATTCTTAATACTCTCAGTACCTAAGTCATCAATTATTATAAAAGAAGCATTACTTCTCTGTATTTCTCCAAGTTCTTTTGCTGGTGTGCTAGTAAGCAGCTTATTTGTTTTTGTTCTAAAGATTGCAGGAATAACATAGTTAAGAATAGTAGACTTACCCAATCCACAATCACCCATTAGCATTAAACCTCTACCTTTATTATCTGATAACCAATCTATTACTTCATCATAAGAATCAAGATGATCATACACATCAATCGTTCTGTCGTAATGCTTAAATGCCTTAACAAACATTTCTTTCAGTTCTTCTTTGTTACCCAGCTTATACCTATTATACATCTTAGGTTGCAAAAAGTTTTCTATTTTAAATGTATCTTCTATTGTTCTCATATATTAAAATATATCATTCATTATACACTGATACTGAAAATCCCCATCTTCATTTATTTCATCTAACTGCTTATCAGTCATTGGTTTCCCATCATAGTCAGCACTAACTATATAAGCATCACAGAAATCAGGATAGTCTTTAGTATCTATTCCATCTATTTCAATATTATCAATTTTTTTGTAGTCCATAGTTTTTTAGTTTTTAAAAAGAACCATCTCCATAGTCTTTACCTGACTTATGTCTATGTGATGTAGTTCTATCATTAGTATTATTGTTTCTACTGCTTTTCTCCCAAGTCCTTACACAAGCCTTCCAACTCTTCATTTTGTTTTTACCAACCATCCAGCCTTTACTTTCATAGAAATCAAAAAATGTTTCCGCATCTACATTATTCTTTCTTTCACTACAATATTCTTTAATCTCAATTATTGTTGGTATTTTAAAAACCCCCTTAGTATTAACTTTCATAGTATTAATACTTGTAGTATTACTCTTTGAAGTTTTCTTATAGGGGGGTAAAGACTTTTCTTCAATACCCCCTTTAAGTATTCTTATATGCCTGTTAAGGATTTCTTTAGTACCTTCCTTGTAAGTATAGTGTACTTTAATGTAACCATACTTCACCAATTCACTTACCCAAACTGATATAGAAGTTTTACTTTTACCATAAAGATCAGAAAAGTATTTATTAGTTGCAAAACATTCAGCGTTCATATTACATAGAGCAGTTATTTCTGCAAATAATAATTTTACATTAGCCTTTAGCCTATTGTCATATCTAACCTCAGCAGATAGAATTGCATAGTAGTTTGGTTGTTCTTTCATTGTGTTATAGTTTTAAAAAAAGAAAGAAAGACCTCGCTGGTTAGCGTATGGAGGTTTTAGCCGCAACTCTCTAACTTATAATTAATTTTAGAATGGCAAGTCATCACTACTATCACTACTAGACTCTTGCTTAGGAGCTGTATTAGCCTTCTCCTTTGGCTCAAAGTCATTTACATAGGCATAATGTGTCGCACCTTTTTCTGATGGCTCTCTTCTTTCTGAAATAACCATAGACACCCAACCATTCTTTGAGTTCTTTTGTAGTTCATCTAACTTAAAGTTAGCGACCATCATTGTTCCATACTTCGTTGGAATGTTTTTAATACTACTTGGTAAGTAGACCTTCTCTTTCTTGTCTGTCATTTTTTAGTTTATTTATTTTATATAATTTAGTTAATGAATCCTTTATTTTTTTTAATTTATTTTCTAATCCTAATATCTCTTCATCTATCTCTACTTCAATGATCTTACTTTCAACTCTTTTAAATAATTCAGACTCTTTAGTATAGTTTTTGTAGAAAAAATCAAATTTTCTAGTGTGATGTAATACAGAAGCGTGATGTAAATTAGTAACATCAGCTATTTCTTTAAGAGTTAAATCAAACATATTTCTTAGTATAAATATATACATTCTCTTAGCAAATATAATGTTTTTCTTTCTACTTCCTAAAAACATTTTATCTCTTTCTATGTTATATATTTCTGATAATTCAGTTACAATTATATTATGATAGTAATCGCTAAATTTTAATCTTCTTCTTTTCATTTGTTTATTTTATTTTAAGTCGTACACTATTGTATCAACTACATCTTGAACTGTTAAGCCTATAAAGTCTGCTAATCTGTGTGCGTGTATAAATCTAAGGTTGGATGGTATCTTTATAAAGTTCCTACTGGTAGCATAATTAACTCCAATTACCTTACAGAGAGTTGAATTAGATATACCATAAATTCTTAGTAGTGCTTCAAACTCATTCCTAGATTGTCTTATCTTTAGTAGTGAATACTTCTTAGTCATTGGATTGTAAGTATTTTTCAACCTTATCAGCACTTACTTTAAAGTTTGTTTTATCAAAGTGATAAAAGTCAAGCATTTGCTTTTCATCCAGCAGTTTCATAATATTATCTTCAGAAATAAAACCCAATATACTTTTATTATTCCACACAATATATGTGTAAACTTTTAGGAAGTGTTTAAAAATCTCTATGTTTAAATACTCCATCTCTAAACATTTTGAGCCATTGCTTTTGTGTGTCTTTTTCATATCTATTGTTGTATAGTTTAGTTATTATTTCTTCTGCTTCTTCTTCTGATAAATCATTTAGTTTGTTTAGAATATCAGACTTCATTGTTGTTGTAAGTGAAGTGAAGTCAATGTTACCCTCAATGGTCAGCCATTGTGAGTTTGTTATCTCACTAGGCTTTCCATCAAGTGCATCATCTATCCAGTCATAATTAATCATTCATTTCAAATGCCATCTCATCCTGACTGTACATTCCTTGCTCGTAAAATCCTGCTAAGGTTAGAACAACTCTACCCATTGCTCTTTTTTTAGCCATAGAAACAAGCCACTTTTTACCACCACCAGTTAAGTTATTGGAAACACTAGCCTCTCCAAAATCCATTACATTCCTAACTTCATTTCCTACCTTCATAGTTGCTGCTGCTTTAAGAACACATTCTCCTTCTTTCACATCTAAAAGTATAACTTCATAACCTATAGTTATTCCATTTTTAGCAGCAATTTTATCTACACCACTTCTAGTTATTGTAGAGAATCCTCTTTTGTCTTTATACACATCCTCTCTTACCAACCCATTCTCTTTATAAAGCCTTGTTAAAACTTCTTTTCTTGTTTCTTGGATTGGTTCTGGTTGTTTTTGTAATTTTTCCTGCATTGTTTTTTTTGACATTTTATTATTTAATTGATTAATACTCGGATTTTGTGCAATATCATGCATTGCATCTATTATTTCATTTCTTTCATGCTCTGCCTCAGCCACATATCTTTCTTGTCCTATTGGATGGTGTTTTTCCATAATATCTCTTGCTTCTTGTTGCTCTTGCATTTCCATGTGCATTTCTTTCATCTTTCCCATAATTGTTTATAGTTTAGTTATTAATTGAGGCAAATATATAAAATTGGAATTACCTACCAAAACTTTTTTAACAATTTTTAGAAAAATGTTTATCTTCTAGAGATAAAATGTATTTATATTGTGTGTTATTTTAGAAGTAATGTACTAAACGAGCCACTTGACCACTGTCTTTTTCGTGTAAAAAACCTTCAACTGCTTTAGGAACTCCTGTAAAACCTTTTCTTGAATGCCAACTATCAGTTCCAGAGGGTGATCTCATGTACTCAACTGTTACTCCAATAAAATCTTTAGCATCTAACCACTTATGCTTAACTTTGTGATGTAAATGATGTAGATACCAATACCTATGAGTTGTTTCTGACCATAAGTGAGGTCTTTCTTGAGCCATTAATAAAGGTAGCTTATCCATCTTAGCTCCATCTCCATGTTCTAAACCTATTAAATTCTTACCATACTTATAATACTTTCTATGTGCTACAGATATATCAAACGTAACTTCACTGTCATTCCTAAACCAACTCTTTAATGCATGTGCTAAATGAAAACCACTTTGATAATCATGATTAGACATAGAATGAATTACATCCACAGGAGCTATCTCTCTTAAAACCTCAACACACTTGACGTATAACGCTAAAGCAATTTCAAAATGCTCCCACCACTTACCATCAACATCCTGATTAGTACCAGCAGTAGTAGTGTTGTAAACATTATCTATATGCAGTATATCGTTTCCTATGCAAAATAAAACCCTATCTACATCAAAACCTTTAGACTTATCAATAAGCCCTTGTAGCCCTTCTAAGACCCTCTCACAGGCAATCTCTACATTGTAGCCATCACCAGTTTCAAGTTGGTTTGCATATTTCCCTATATGTATATCTGCTGGATTTATAACTAATAAGTGATTATTATATTTTACATCTCTCTTAACTGATGGATAGTGTGGTGAATGTTTTTCTATAAAATTACTTACTGTTTTTAGTATGTCATTTTCATTAGCTGTTAAATCTTCTTTAGTTACTATGCTAAACCTAAACTCTCCACTGGCAGATTGCCAATGCTTTACAGAAACTACATCCTTTTTCTTAATGCCTCTTTCGGCTAAGTTAATATCTAGTGCGGTATTTCCATTAGTGTTAGTGGTTGATTCTGCTCTATTTTCATAAACCATTTCAACCTCTTCTTCAGACAGTCTTAATCTTTTACCATATTCTTTCATTGCTTAAAGTATTAGTTATTAAGCAATATTACGAAAAAAAAGACCTATATAATACAAAAGTGAGATGTTTTTAAACATCCCACTCTTGAAAACTATAAACAATTGAAAACAAAGAAAGGCACAACCCTTTCTAAGTCTTTACAAAGTTAATTATTTTTTACAACTATCATTGCAATTATTATTATTTTTTTCAAATGCTGAAAAACATAAAGGTAATATTCCTAATCCTGTTAATATTAAAGCGTTAGTATCAATACCATTCTTTTCTATATATAAACTTGCAGCTAAAACTATCACACCACTAATAGTTCTTTTACTACTCCACTTTCCTTTAGTGTCTGTAAATAAATCCTTAATAGCCTTTAACAATTCTGTAATTGGTGTTATGCCTCCCTTCATTAGCATAGATCCTATCCATTTCTGTATCATTATTTTTTCTTTGGGTAGTTAGGAATTATAGCATCAATAACTCTATCTAATAATCCGAAGATTTTGTTATCTTTATCTGATGGAGTTAAGTTAGTAATAACTTTAGCTGCTGCCATTAGTCCAATTAATAATTCTAGCCAATTTTCTGTAATAAAATTCATAATATATATATTTAAGTTAATATTCTAATTTGTTGGGTATCCCCAAATAGTTGGAGTTACCTTTGTATCATCTAAATCTGCGTGTATAAACTTATTCTTAAAGTCTATACCGAACCTTTCAAACCCTGCACCTCCTAAACCACTAAGTATAAGTGCCAGGTTATTTCCATCTGTAAATCTAATGTCTGCTGCCACACCTTTAATATGAGATGATGTAGGACTTTTTATTGATAAAGGGTGTTTTTGACATCTATAACCACTATTTACCCTATATGGTACTCCTGAAATTCTCCTAGCTTTATCTATTAATGATAAAAATTCATCATCTATATGGTTAGTATTACAGCCACACTTACAGTTAAACTCACTTCTTTTAAAATACTTTAAAGTCATAATATTTTTATTTTTTAAGGTCTTTAATAACCTTATCAAAATATTTACCAAATTTATCCTTAATTTCTTCCTCTTCTTCTGGATTGTATTCTTCTTCTTCTCTTTCAGAATCATACGTAAATAGTATAAGCATTTCTTTACCATCTTCCTCTACTTTAACTTCTAGTCTTCCATTATCATGCAATTCTTCCATCATTTCTTTATCAAAATTAAAGTGATAATCATGATTTTCATCATCAGCATAGTATTCTTCATTTTTCAAATCACACTCTGATTTAGAGGAGTATTCGCACTTACCAGTTTCTCCAAATCTCCATAATCCATTTTCACATTCGTAGCAAGGCATTTTAAGCTGTAACAATTAAAAACTCAACATCAATTCCTGCTTCTGCAGAGCTTGACTGACCAGCTATTAATGTAATGTCTGAAAATGCAATTACTGTTGTAGCTGTAGCAGGAGAATCAGTACCAGGATCTTGCAATAAAAATGTACTTCCAAAAGCTACTTCAAAAGCCATATACTCTGTTCCATTGTAAATTCTGAGATTTAATGTATTAACAGTATCTAAATTTGTAATTCTAAAGTATTTGTAATCAGTCTTTTTTACTTGTCCCTGTGCATCTGCAGCTCCTAACGCTAATATACTTGTCCAAGCAGTACCTGAACCACCCAGAGAAGCTATATTCATAACTCTTTGTGAAACTTGACCATTATTTGCGTATGTTTTAGTTAAACTATTTCCGTATGTAACACCATTAATCTCATAAGATTCTGATATTGTAACATTTAAGTTTGCTGGTACTATTGTTGTTGCCATTTTATTTTATTTTTTAATTGTATGTAATATGTTATAGTGAAGAAAGTCTATTATTTATCTCATCATTTAATGCTGCACTTGTTGAGTTAAAAATAATAACCTCTTTTAATGATCCTGTAAAAAATGTACCCCCATTATTAGTCCCCATATTATCTATTTTAATAGTTCCTGAACGTGTTTGAGGTGATGAAATAGCAACTCCATTTCTGTAAGCATTTACTGTATTTGAACTATCCCTTGTAATAACTAAATAATCATCACCAAAAGTACCAGAAGGTAATGTAAAATCAATAAGACCTGCTGTAACTCTTAACCTTAATATACTTGAAGATTGAAACTTAATAAAAGCATTAGAGGTTTCATCATCACCTAAAACAGTATCTCCTGATGCTAAATTAAATCTACCTCTTAAAGCTATAGTACAAGCTCCTGTTAAATTAATCTGATTAGATGCTAAATTGTCATTAACTCCATCAAAATTTAATACACCTAAATTATATCCTGGTTGAGATGATGCAGTAGCTTGAATCATATTGTGATTATTACCAGAACTATCTGCCCATGCAGTAACATTTTCTGAAGCTACAGTAACTCCCACTCCAAATTGATACCAAGCTTCTAATGTAGCATCATCAGATGGACTCCAGTTACTTAAACTCTTAATGGTATTTAAACCAAAACCTTGTCTTAAACTTAGCATATTATTATTATTTATGAAGCAATATTACCATCACTTTCTCTATAACCAATACCAACACCAGAAGTTAATTGAATAGCTGTAGTTCTCATAAATAATGTAGTTCCTGCTGGTAAAGTTAAACCAACTAAAGCTTCTTCTCCTGTCATATTAGCAACAGTAAGAGAAGCTATAACAGAATTTACTGGAAAGTATATGCAGTACCAGTCTTTAGATGTTTGTGCTAATGTGGTAAAGATTTCACTACCTCCGCCTTTTCCAAGCATTTCAAGTAATAGTGTATTGTCTGTATCAAATGTACTCATTTTTTTATTTTTTTTATTGTTATATTTTAAATATTTTTATTATTGCTGCTAATGCTACACCATAAATAACCCACATTGCCTTAACTAAAACCTTCCTCATTGCTGTGTTTCTATTTACTCTGGCTGTAACCCCTGTGTCAGGATTTAATAACTTTTCAGTTAGCATATCTAATTTTGCATCTATACCATCCATCTTCTCATTAATTGAGCTTATATCTTTTTTCATTGAAACTAATTCTTCTTTAGTTGTCATTAATAAGTAGTTGTTTGTACGCTTAAAGTTAAGTGAAGAACAGATCCATCACCAGCCTGCTTTATCATAGGAAATAAAATATCTCCTGGTGCTAATTCAGGTACAGTCATAGTTTTTTCGTTTATCCTAACACCTTTAGAGTTGCTACCAAGTCCTGTAGCTGTAAATTCTTTAACTGCAATAGGAGTAATAGGTGTTACAACACCTTCTACAGGAGTTATCTTACATAACGCTATAGTAACCACAGTACTTTGATTATTTGTTATCCATCCAGAAATAGAAACAACTTTAGAGTTTTCTGGTATAGAAAAAGCCTGTCCAATTTTAAAGAAATTCTGAGGAGTTATAGTATCACCAGAAACGGAACTACTTCCAAAATCAACAACCATTTCATAGGGAGATTTAGTATCTTGTATATCCTCACCATAAGCATAATTAGAAGTACCATCGGTTGTATATCCTTGAAACTTGTAATTTGTAATTCCCATTAAAGACTTTTTCTGCCAAAGTAAATTACCATCAGTTCCACTTTCATTAGTCCCTAACCCTTTAGTTAAAACAGTTTCATTAATAGCAACTTCAAATCCTAATGGATTATGTCTATTTATATCGCTTAAATTCTTATGTTCGTTTGCAGCCATTTATATATTTATTTTAACATTCTGGACAAAAATCCTTCCAACTATTATAATTTCTTATAGGTCTTGAGTATATGCTATCGTACATTATCATTCCATGATTTTTATAAGTTGAATTATTGCATGGAGCATTAGCAGTATATGTAGGGTAATCAGCACTATTATCGGAATCATTTAAAAAACCTAACATATCTTGTAAGTAAATCTCTGCCTTTCTGTATGTATCTTGCTTATAAACATTTAATTCTGAAGGGTCAATAACAGTAGAAAATTCATCAATATTATTTACAATACCCATACTTGTACTATTGCTTTGAACTTCATTTATAACCTCAAATCTAGCAAACCAACTTAATGTTCTAATTAAGAAATCATCCATCAAGGCTTGATTAGCTAAAGTAAGACCACCTACTGTTGGAAAATCACCAACATTATTCTGTGTTTTTAACTCAGTATAAAACTTATTACCTATCGCAGTCTTTAAGTGTGCTAACTCAGAAAGCAATATAGTGTTAGTTGATATTAATGCAGTATCAGTATTAGCATTAGTAAAACTATTACTTATAACTTCTGCAGCAGTTGCTAGTGTCTTAAATTTATTTGTGTTTGCCATAGTTAATCTTCTTTTTCAGTTACAGTTAAATCACCTGCATTGTCATCACCTACTCCATCAGCGTCATCATCCCTTGTTACAATTATTTGCTCTCTATCAGTTAAGAACATATCACCCTCCTCTAGCATTGGCAAATCTTCATCTAATAATCTTCTTTGCTCATTAATTGTAAGTATTTTAGATGGGTCAATTTGAGTAGCAAAACTAATTGGTGGATCATAATGAATGATTAAATCTTCAGGTAAAAAACCTAATTCATTAAACAATATAGTCTTAATTCCATTTAACAACAAGTCTGAAGTATCTTTAATTACTGTAGTCATTGCTAAGTCATAAGCAATTCTTATCTCACTACCAGTATTATTCATCTTACCACTTGAAACTAATCCACTTAAAGATGGCTGCCATCTATGAGCAGTAACAATGTTTTGGTCAGTTATTCTTTGTAAATCTATCCAACTACCTTCTTGGTCATCTTTTATTATAGAAACATTAGCAGGAGAAGTATCACCATTTTTAACGATAAACATAATCTTACCATTATTACCCTCCCCAACAAACTTTTTCTGTGCTTCGTGTACTAATTTTTTTGCTTCTTCCTCCCCCATATCTCCACTAATCTCAACAATAGCAGATGGCTGAAAACCATTTTTAAATTTTGTATGATTCCATTTTCCAATTTCATAATCAACAGCAATATGCTCTAAAGCAGCAACATAGTCTGGTAATCCATAAAATGAGAATGTAGGTTCGTAATCTTTAAATTGAAGTATAAATCTATTCTCCCTCGCATCTGGATACATAGGAATTACACTCAACTTATCTTTCATTGTATTGTACTTAGCCCAATCTGGATGCACATAAGCCTCCTTCTTGTTTTTAGACATCCTAACAGTAGTTGCATCTACATGATATAGATTTACCCCACCATCATATAAAACCCCCTCTAAGTAAGCATTTCCAAATGTATAATAATCTGCTGCTAATTTCTTAAAAATCATTCTTAATGATTCTCCATCAGCATTTACATCTTTTATGAAATCACTAATATCTTCGTTATTACTAACAAATTTAGCTCCACTTGTAAATATTGTCTTTTGTGCCAGTACACTTCTATGGGTAGATGACTTCCTTTTTAATTCAGCTAAATACTGAGGAAATAAGTTGTTAGTGCCAAATGGTATAAACTTAGTCCTAATCTTAGAGATGTCTTGAGGCTCTTCAATATTCTGAGGTACTGATAAGTTAAAAACCCCAAATTCAAAAGTATTACTTTTCTGAGTCTGAAGTTTTGCTTGACTTTTTAATTTTGACTGCTTTTTTTGACTCATCTTTAATTGTTTTTTCAATATAATCAGTTAAACCTAATTCCTCGTAACCATACGCTAATAATTCTTGAGATGTATTCTTGGTAAAATCAAAATAGACATTGTTTTTCCATATAACGAGAGGAGTTTCTTCTTTTTTTATATATTCGTTCATAAGTAAGTATATATTTATTATTTGTAAATCTACTGTTTTATTTCTACAATCACACATATTTATTGAAAGATATTAATAGGGAAATGTTATAAACTTTTTACGAGCAAAGCCAACCTATTGATATATCTTTTTTTTTAAGTAGTTGTAGCTGTTAATCCAGTAGCTCCAATAGTTATACCAGCACCAGCAGCTTCAGTGTAAGTGTAAGGTAATTGAAATTGAGTACAAGTTAAAGTTACAGTTACTCCTGTTTTATCAGAAAAAGCAGCTCCAGTACCACCCTCTATTGATGCTATACGAGCATAAGTTTGATTTCTTCTATAAGCTGAGGGATAAACATTTGATCTAACATCACTAATACCCAAAACAAAGTTTTGAATGAAATTAGTAGCAGCATTATGAATACTACTAACATCAACTACTATAGCCATTAAACACTTACCTTGCATTTCCTGTAATCTTATCATTTTAACTCTTTCAAGATTAGGAAGAAAAAACGATAAAGTTAATTCATATTCTGTATTGTCCTTTCCTTCATTAACACCATTAATCACTAAAGATGATGATTCTATTTCAGACTCATAAACACCCCAGTCTGCATCTGTACCACCATTATCTCGTATTCTAGTTACACGATTTGCAGCTTGATCTGTAATCACAAGATCACCAGCTTGCCATTCTCTTATTAATATGTGCCTTACTCCACCAGCAGCTTGAACATCCGCACAATCTATTTCTAGTCCGTCTTGTATTGCCATTTTATTTTATTTTTTATATTATTATGTAGTTGTAGCACCATCTGTACCTGTCAATGCAATAGTTCCAGAATAAATTCTTGGCAATTCATATTGCTTTGCCATTAACGTTACAGTAATACCATTGTCATCATTATACGCTGCTCCACTTCCTCCTTCTACTGTAGCTATATTAGCAAATGTCTGGCTTCTTGCTGCTACTGATTCATTTCTGTACAACTCACTAACACCAACAACAAAAGACTCTCCAGAAGTAGTAACTACTATTGCCATAATACATTCTCTAAGCATTGCTTGAATTTGATGAAACTTATCAGAAGTCATTCTTGGTAACATGAAAGAAAGTCCTACCTCAAATTGAGTTGAACCATTTTCTTTAGTACCATTTATTGTCATGGATGGTACTTGATCCTTAAAGTCATAATTAAACCAAGCTGCAGTAGAAGCTCCTCCACTTGTAATTGAAGATATTTGATGCTGTGCAGTAGGAGATGTACCTGCATTTGCATATGTTATTATATCTGTAGTTGCCCAACTCCTTAATAAGATTTGTCTTATTCCTCCTGGAGCTTGAAGGTCTAAACAATTAATTGTTACTCCACTATCTATTGCCATTATTTCTTATGTTTTAAATTTATTAAAAGTAATTAAGAGGAGAAGATTTTTACACCCTCTCCTCTATTATTACATTATTGTTTATACGAAGTCTGCCATTACTCCCCACTGAACAAGAGAAGGATATAAGAACTGTACTCCTAATTTAAAGTAACCTCTGAAGAACATTTTTTCTTCTAAATCATCATAAAATACTTTGAAACTTCCTTCTGGGTCAGTTACATCAGAACCAATAATTAAGTTCTCTACTGCACAGTAACAAGCACCTTGAGTATTTTGAGTAGTTGTACCACCTTTAACAGACTCAAATAATGCAGGAGCTACAGCACCAGTTAAATCAGCTAAAGTAGTGTCCCACTCATACATTGCTACAACCTCAACACCTCTAAACATTACTCTTTGCATCCCATCAACTTGATTAACTAATGCTAAATCAGCACTACTACCCTCTAAGTTTGCTAAGTAAGCATTAAAGATTCTTGGAGTTACAAACAATTTCTTGTCTGCTGCTGCTACTTGCTGTAAAGCTGCTGGAGCTTCATCATACATAGTTCTTAAAAGATTAATTGCTTCTCCTGCTGTTGGTGCTGCTGGAAGAACTACATCTAATTCAGTTCTTGCTGCTAATACTACTGCATCTGCACCCATTAATTTCATCCAACCATCAAATGCTCTGTAAGCTATTGGAGTTGCTGCTGCTGAATCACCACCCCAAGCTAATCTAAGTACATCTGAAGCGATACCATTTACTGCTCTGTTTACGATTGCGTCTGCTAATTGAGTCCCTTCAAGATTATTTACATCTAATCCATTTCTGTAAGACTCCTCAATGAAAGTTCCGTAAAACTCTTGACTACATTGCTCTAAAGCAACTCTACATCTACCTGCTGTAATTACTTTTTGGTCTACATTAAATTTTACTACTGGGTCTTGACTCAAAGGAGAACAAGCTAATTGAGCCTCTACTATTTTTGTTAATTTTGCTGAAGTGTAAACATTCATAACGTGCTTTACGTTAGGAATAACTCTATAATTACGCATTATATCATCACTTCTAAATACTGGTTCGTAAAATATTTCGTTTAAGTTTGCTCCACTATATCCTGCATTTGTACTATCAAATGCTACATTACCTATTGCCATTTTTTTTTATTTTTTAATTATTAAATTTGCTTCTAATTCTTGCAGCCATTGCATCATAAAATGCTGAATTGCCATCTACTATTTTGTTTTCAACTATTGCAGGGTCGCTTGAAGTTTCTAATTCTGTACCTTTAGCATCTGCCTTGTTGATTTTTGCGTTCAAACCTTCAACCTCTACAATTAAAGTTTCATTGTTTCCTTTTTCAGAAACTAATTCACCCTCTAGTAAAGAAATCTTGTTTGATAATTCAATGTTCTTAGCTTCAAATTCAGAAATCTTATTTGTAAT
>Ga0307999_1000287_pt1 | contig 14396 bp, 14 predicted proteins | sample Neamet1_FD_203158 | JGI IMG/M metagenome (GOLD analysis project Ga0307999, IMG submission 203158) | Marine microbial communities from water near the shore, Antarctic Ocean - #1 | ecosystem: Environmental > Aquatic > Marine > Unclassified | place: Southern Ocean | collected 2014-06-04 | reverse complement strand
CGCGACGACCATGCCCTGGGTTTCGGGGGCGATTTGGACGAGGCTGGCCCAGGCTCGTTCGGCGGTTTCGTGAGAGAGGAACTGGTCCTCACAGCCGTAGCCGGTGATGGCGAGCTCGGGGAGACAGAGGACGGAGACGTGGGCGTCGCGGGCGTCAGAGATGCTTTGAAGGATGCGGCGACGGTTGCCGGACCAGTCGAGGGGGATTTGGTTGAGGCAGCCTGCGCCTACACGGATGGTGTCAGCCATGGCGTCACTCTAAGCGAGATGTGGAAGAAAGGGAAGGCGGAGTCAATCGCGGGGCCTGTGCTTTCGGTAGTTTCATCGGACTTCTCTTTTCTTCCGGCTTCTTTTCGGAAAAGTTTCCATTTGTTTTTGTAATCTCCGACGGTTTATGCGTCTTGTGGTCAAGATCGCCCAATAGAAAACGGCGCTTGAAATTTAGTTGCGTGCAATTAATATGGCAAGCGTGAGCATCCTCTCCAGAATTGAAAAACGAACTCCGGGCCGGAAGCCGGAGGGGATGGCGGCCTGCCTACTTCCATATGAGGAAGGCGGCGAGATCGCACGCGAAGCTTTTCAAGGGGCAGTCGCCCGAACGGAGGAAGCTGGTCTGAAGTGTGCCGTCAATATGGATACCGGTTATGCTGATTATTTGACTGATAGAGAACGCGCAGACGTCCTGAACTGGACGCGTGAAGCCTTGGGCGAAGGGAAGCCTTTTGTAGCGGGAGTTTTTGTTGAAAATTTGGAAGGTGATCTTCTGGACCTCTATCGCCGTGGTGCGGATGCCATTGCCGAAGTCGGGGGAACTCCGATTGTCTTTCAGGCCACTCGTTTTCATGATTGGCCGGCTGAAAAAATCGTGGAGCTCTATCAGCAGATCTGCGAGCCCTACGAATCTGTTCTGGGATTCGAACTGGGGAAAATGTTTGCCCCCAATGGCATGATTTATTCCGAGGAGATCATTCGAGGACTGATGGGGATTCCCTCCTTAAAGGGGCTCAAGCATTCGTCGCTTAGCCGGGGAGAAGAGCTCAAGAGGTTGGCTTTGCGGGATGAAGTCCGCCCTGATTTTAGAATCTATACGGGGAATGACCTCGGCATCGATATGATTGAGTATGGTTCGGACTATCTCCTTGGGCTCGCCGCCTTTTGCCCGGAAAAATTTGCCGAACGGGACCGCTTTTGGGCCGAAGGAAACGAAAATTACTTTGAGTTGAATGATGCCCTCCAATATCTGGGAAACCTAGCCTTCCGCGATGACGTTCCAGCCTACAAGCACAGTTGCGCCGTTTTCCAGCATCTGATCGGGCGGATACCCTCAAGCGAACCACATCCCAGTTGTCCGCGCCGTCCTGACTGGGAAAGGGAAATCATGAGTGATTGTGCGAAACGTTTGGGTTACCTTAGGAATGTCTAAAAACTCGCAGAAAGTGACGATGGCGAAAATCGCCGAACTTGCCGGGGTTTCCAAAGCCACGGTTTCCCGAGCCCTTGGAGGCTCATCATTGATCGGGGACGATGTCAGGGCACATGTCGGAAAGGTGGCCGATGAGTTGGGATATGTTCGACGAACCCAAAAGGGGCACGCCGAGCGGTCGATCCTCACCGTTAAGGTGATTTTACCGGCAAGCGACCAGCGAAGCACCCAGCTTTTTTACAGCTTCATAAATCTCGCCGATGGGTTAAGGGAGGGATTGTTGCCTTCGGGGGCGAATATCATCGTCGAGACCTATCACGATGATTACCGGCCCTTTCCTCATAAGAAAGGAGGGGAAGTGAATGCCTTCGTTTTCGCCTTTCACCGGCCATCAACCGAAGTGATTAATGAGATCAAGGCTCGAGGAGCGGTTTGCGTTGTTCTGAATCGAATCGTCCGGGGTGTTCGCCAGGTGGTCAGTGACCACTGCGATGCTCTTCGCCAGATCGCAGCCCATCTTGCGGAGCGTGGCGTGACCGGAAAGTGTTGTTTTGTAAGTTACAGCGGGATCGAGGATGTCTCGCGTTCCCGAGTGCAAGGTTTCAGCGAAGGGTGCGCGGAACATCAAATTGAGTTTGATCCGGACATCGACTGTTGGACGGCGGTGACTCCCCACGACATCACGCGCGACGAAGTGAAGGCTTGGTACGACCGGGGGGTGAGAACCTTTGTGGGGGTGAACGATGTGGCGGGGATTATTTTGATGCAACAACTCCGAAGCCTCCGTTTGGAAATTCCAAAAGACGTGCGAGTGACAGGCTGCGACCGAGGCCCAGTTCATGAGATTACCCATCCACGGCTTACCACCGTTGATCTCTCCATTCATAATCTTGCGAAAGAAGTTGGTCGATCACTGCAAGCCGAGATTGTCGAAAAACGGTCGACTCGAAACGCCCTTCTAATCAAGGGAGACCTTCTTGTGGGAGGAACTACCTAACAATAATGAGCTACCAAGATCTGGCCGTCCATACCTTCACTACCAAACCTTGGTCCATTGACGAATGCATCGAAGGCTATGCCCGGCGTGGGATCGGAGGCATTTCTATCTGGCGGGAAACAGTGGAGGGGGAAGATCTTTGTTCCGTCGCCAGACAGGTGAAGGATGCCGGGATCAAAGGAATCTCCCTGGTTCGCGGCGGATTCTTTACCGGAAAGACCGAGAAGGAACGCTTCGATGCCCTAGAGGAGAACCGGCAGGCCATCCGGGAGGCCGAGATTCTGGACCTGCCTTCTCTTGTTTTGGTTTGTGGGGCTACGGTGGGGCAAACGCCACGTGAAAACTATGAGCAGATTCGCGACGGAATTGGGGCCCTTGCCGACGAGGCCCGGAATCATGGTGTGCGACTCTTGGTCGAGCCGCTGCATCCCATCTATGCCGGTGATCGTTCCGGGATCTCCTCACTCAAAGTCGCCAATGATCTCTGCGAGGAGTTGAATCATGAAAATGTCGGGATTGCGCTCGACGTCTATCATGTGTGGTGGGAGATGGATCTCGGCGAACAGATCGAACGTTGCGCCGACGGGGGGTGGCTTGATGCCTACCATATTTGCGACTTCAAGCCGGACCAAAGCGATATTCTCCTTGATCGGGGAATCATGGGGGAAGGGTGTGTCGACCTCGTTGGAATCGACCGTATGATGGGAGAGGCTGGCTTTGATGGCCTCCGCGAAGTCGAAATTTTTTCCTCAAAGTGGTGGGAAAGAGATCAAGGGGAGTTCCTTGATGAAATTCTTTCCTCCTTCGACCAAATTTACCGAGACTAATGAGCACAGAAAATACCGAGAGAATCGGCATCATCATGAATGGCGTCACCGGACGCATGGGAACCAATCAGCATCTTGTTCGATCTATTCTTGCGATTCGGGAGCAAGGAGGAGTCCGTCTCGAAGACGGCACTTGTTTGATGCCTGATCCGATCCTCACGGGACGCAACGAAGAAAAATTGAAGAAGCTCGCGGAGCAGTATGGAGTCGAGAATTACTCGATCGATTTGGATGCGGTGTTGGACGATGACTCTTATTCCGTGTTTTTCGATGCATCGGGAACCCCTTATCGGGTTGGTTTTTTGGAGCGTGCCATTGCGGCAGGAAAGCACATCTATTGTGAGAAGCCGACGGCTGTTGATCCGGTGGAAGCGTATCGCATTGCTGATGTCGCGGAGGCAGCGGGAGTGAAGAATGGCACGGTTCAGGACAAGCTTTGGCTTCCGGGCATTCAGGCATTCTTAAAGTTACGAGACGAAGGTTTTTTTGGGGAGATTCTTTCCGTGCGGGGAGAGTTTGGCTACTGGGTTTTTTCCGGTCACGACGAGAATCAATCTGCCCAGCGCCCAAGTTGGAATTACCGGGAAGAGGATGGGGGCGGGATCATCATCGATATGCACTGCCATTGGAGATATATCATCGACAACCTCTTTGGGGAGATTACCGAAGTTTTTACTCATGCCGCGACCCATCTTCCTGAGAGGGTGGGTGAGGATGGAGAGCCCTATGCCTGCACCGCAGATGATTCGGCCTACGCCTTGTTCAAAACCAAGACCGGAGTTATTTGTCAGTTTAACTCGTCATGGGATGTGCGGGTTCGTCGCGATGATCTGTTGACGATGCAAGTTGATGGCACGAAAGGGAGTGCCATTGTCGGGCTCAGAAAGTGCTGGGCCCAGAGTTCAGAAAAGACCCCTCGGCCCGTCTGGAATCCGGATGTCGACAGCCCCATCGATTATTACGCGAATTGGGAAGTTATAGATCCCGGACCTTACGAAAATGCCTTTAAAACCCAGTGGGAGATCTTCCTCAAACACTTGGCACGTGATGAATCATTTCCCTGGTCTCTTCGTGAAGGAGCAAAGGGAGTCGAATTGGCGGCGAAGTCCTGGGAGAGCCATCACACGGGTTCGTGGATAAAAGTTTAAGAAGTTTTCTTTTCGAACTTGCGTGAGCCCCTTGGAATTGAAGAAGCTTTGGGGAGCACACATTCATTCATGGAAACCGTCCTTCACCTGCCCGACACCGAGAAAGCCTCTTCAATCAAACAAGTTGTCTCCGCGCTACAAGATGCTGATCTTGAGGCGCAACACGACAAGAAGGATTGGGGGGACTGGATTAATCTCCCCCCTAATAAAACGGTGATCAGCATTGCTTCCGAGCGAGGAATGGCTCGTTCTGCAACGGTGGAGTATGCGGAAGGTGAAGATGACCATCTTGAGATTCCCATCATCACGGCTTTTCGTGATCTGGGTTGGTATGGAACTGACGAAGACGGGGAATACCAACTTTAGATGACGGTCGCCGAAGTAGACCCCTGATGCTCTCGCCGACATCTCGAAGATCGAGAAGATGGGCCGAATTGGGAAAAAGGGGAAGACCGCCCGTTGCTAGAAGCGACGTAGCACAGTGTCCTGGTCAAACCGTTCTTCCCGGCCGGGATAGTCGAGGGTATGATGTGATCCTCGTGACTCTTTCCGCAGAAGCGCCGAGTCAACGATGAGTGACGCTGTTGCAACCAGGTTGCGAAGCTCGAGAATGTCGGGAGTTAAGGTGTATCCCCAGTAGAATTCTTTCACCTCGCGGCTAAGGTTCTTGAGGCGATATCCGGCCCGGCGGAGGCGGTTGTCGGTGCGGACGATGGAGACATAATCCTGCAAAGTACGTCGTAGTTCATCCCATGCGTGGTAGATGTTTACGAGTTCGTCCGGGGGAGCGGCATTGCCACTTTCCCATTTGGGAATTTCCGGAGACGAGGGGACTTCCTTTCCCGGAGGATAGAGTCTCATGATCTCGGCGAGAGCCCGGCGAGCCATCACGTTCCCTTCCAACAGACTGTTTGAGGCGAGGCGATTGGCGCCGTGAAGCCCGGTGCAGGCGACTTCTCCCACGGCATAAAGTCCACGAATGGTGGATTTTCCGTGGAGGTCGGTCACCACACCACCACATTGATAATGGGCGGCTGGGACCACCGGGATGGGCTTTTCAAGCGCGTTGTGGCCGTAACCAAGTAGGGTCTCGTGAATGAAGGGGAAACGCTCGGTGAAAGTTTCTCCAAGCGGGGAGACATCGAGGAAGACACAAGGAGCGCCGGTGCGCTTGATTTCGGTATCAATGGCCCTGGCCACAATATCCCGGGGAGCAAGAGAACCCCGCGGATCGTGATCATTGACGAACTGGTGTCCCTCACCATTGATTAAAACCGCTCCTTCTCCCCGAACTGCTTCGGAAACGAGGAAGGATCGTGCTTCCGGCCCGGTCGCAGCTGGGTTGTAGAAACAAGTGGGGTGGAATTGAATGAACTCCATGTTGGCAATGGAGGCTCCGGCCCGCCAGGACATGGCCAAACCATCTCCCGTCGCCGAGTCCGGATTGGTGGTGTAGAGGTAGGTTTTTCCGCAGCCGCCTGTCGCGAGGATGACTCTGGGAGATTCCATGACCCTGACCTCCCCGGTTTTTGTTTCGAGGACATAGGCCCCGAGAATACGGTCATCGGTCACAGATCCCAACTTGCCGGTGGTGATGAGGTCGATGGCGTAGTGGTCTTCGAGAAGGGTGATGTTTTTTGTCTGCTTGGCGGTCTCCACGAGAGAGGTCGCGATTTCGCGCCCGGTGGTGTCTTTGGCGTGAAGGACACGTCGCTCCGAGTGACCTCCTTCTTTTCCCAGGGAGTAACGTTCGGGATCATCGTTGTCCTTGTCGAAGTCGGTGCCCCAAGTGACGAGTTCATCGATGGTTTCGGCGCCTTCATCAATGATGACGCGAACGACTTCTTCGTTACAGAGTCCAGCCCCGGCATCGAGGGTGTCGGAGACATGCTTTTCGCAGGTGTCGTCAGGATCCCGAAGCCCGTGCGGCAGGACGGCCGAGATCCCTCCCTGGGCCCATGCGGTATTGGATTCGAGTAGTTTTCCCTTGGTGATGACGGTCACGCTGCCGTGTTCAGCAGCTTTGATGGCGAAAGAGAGTCCGGCCACACCAGAGCCGATCACGAGAAAGTCAGACATTGAAAGCACGAGGATCGGTTTGAAACTGTTGTTTGGCAATGCGTTTTCTTTTCAACTAGCGGGACGTCCTGTAAGCCCCTAAAAAATACAGAACCTGAAGGAAGATTGTTTGAGCCAATCATATGCAGACCAGGATTCTCCTGCAGATATGCTGAGCTTGATGTTGATTCGTTCGGGCAATGAAAAAGATTTCTATTTCTGCATTGGCGCTTTTCAGCAGAACATCGCTACCGCTTGACACGTCCGGGAACCTTAATCTTGGTTCCCTTTTGAGGCTTAAGGAGTTTGACCTGGCCAACCGGACGAGCTGTTAGGGGCCGGGCCCTAACAACGACGACCGGAGTGTTCTTTCTCTGGGTGAAATTACCGTTCCGGGGGGATCAGTTCCCGAGCCTTTTTCCTCAGCTCTCGCGTTGCGGAGACTAGGGTTCGGTCTCCGCCGGCGGAGGGAGGGATGGGTCATCAGGTTTTCAGGCGAACGGATGTTTCTAGTCGCCTTTTTTTTGCCGCATTTTTCGGTGGCCTCCGGAAAGTGATTTACATGATTGAAAAATTCTCAGGAGAGACTATGACTCGAGCTCAAGCTATGAAGTTTTCAATTCTATCGAATCTCGTCGTTTTCTCCGGATTGGTTGCGGTTTCCGCAGGCAGTGAAACCGAATACCGGATCATGCTCGGAAGCTCCGAGACAAGCTCGGTGGAGGCTGTTGTCTCTCAGGTGCCGGCCTGACCGATGTGACCGGGCGAAGGCGGCACCGTGAGTGGCGCAGCAGAGAAAAACCGATTCGTGGTCAGTGGTCGCTGGATCCCTGAGAAAAGTGATGCTGGTCAGGCCTTTTTGAGTTTCAAGTATTGGGCAACCGATGATCTGGGACTTGGCTTCGATTATCGGCCCTTGGTTGATCACCTCAGCGTGACGGCCACCTATCGGCTCGTCGGAGAAGATCCAGGTGGCTGGAGACCAGCGGTGATTTTGGGAACGAGCGTCGATGATTTTTCGGATGGAAGTGATCAAGTGGAATCACGGTCTTACTTCGCGACGGTGAGCAAGGCCCTTCCGGAATTTAAGGTTGGAGGGGTCACACCGGCTCCCTATGTCGGGGCGGTTTGGATCGATAAACTGAATGAGTTTCGCCCCTTGGCAGGACTTAACCTTTCCCACAAGGAAGCATCGCTGATGATTCAGTATAGCGGAACCGACACGCATCTGACCTTGTCCCGTCGGATCAATGATAATCTCTCGGTGAGTGCGATTTACTGGGGAATGAAATACCCGGGATTGGGAATGCGATTGAGTTTTTAAAGGGGCGGTCCGTGGAGAAGCCATTTTTAAAATGAGCATTCCTCTTGAGCCAAACTTCGTGCAATGATTCTTTGATGATACGACGAGAAATCATTCAAAGGGCCATTTGCGTTCCTCTTGCGGTCGCTGTGACTTCCTGTGCCACGCTGGCTGATCTGGCGCTTCGATCGCGGTATCTGATTTGGACCGATCAAATTCTTCGCCAGTTGATACCCTTCTTCCCTTTTCCGCAACAGTATGCGGGAGTGGGACAGTTGAGCCTTTCCAATCTAGTTTTTTTAATGGCCCCTGATTTGGACAAGGTTCGCATTGGGTTGAGGGCCAATGTCTCGGCATCTTCCGTTCTGGGTGAAATGACTGGAATTCCGGCACTTGGTCGTGTTGCAGGGAAAAGCACTTCAGGGACCTGTCAGGTCGCTTGAGGCCTTCATTTATCCGATCTAAAACGATGATTGATCTTAGAAGTGACACGGTCACGAAGCCGACGTCTGCGATGCGTGAGGCAATGTTTCAGGCCGAGGTGGGGGATGATGTTTTTGGGGACGATCCCACGGTCGCTCGGCTCGAGGAGCTGGCTGCCGGGATGTTGGGGAAGGAAGCTGGGATGTTTGTTCCCAGTGGAACCCAAAGTAATCTATGTGCCCTTCTGACTCATTGCGGAAGAGGGGATGAGTATATTGTGGGGCAGACTGCGCATACCTATCTCTTTGAAGGAGGAGGAGCTGCCGTTTTTGGAGGCATTCAACCCCAGCCAATGGAGCAAGAAGCGGATGGGACGCTATTGCTCGAAAAGGCTGCCGAACTCGTGAAGCCGGATGACTATCACTACGCCCGGACCCGGCTACTTTGTCTTGAGAACACGACCTGGGGGAAGGTCTTGCCAGCGGCCTATCTTGATCAGGTCGGAAGTTTCGCGGAATCCAACGCACTGTCGCTTCACTTGGATGGTGCGCGAATCTTTAATGCAGCAGTTGCTTCCGGGGAATGTGTGTCGAAGCTGGCAGATCCCTTTGATTCAGTTTCGGTGTGCCTCTCGAAGGGACTGGGTGCTCCGGTCGGTTCGGTCTTGGTAGCTTCGAAAGCGTTTGTTAAGGAAGCGAAGCACTGGCGGAAGATGTCGGGAGGGGGAATGCGTCAATCGGGAATCCTGGCGGCAGCGGGAATAGACGCTCTGAAAAACCACGTGACCCGCCTGGCTGATGACCATGAAAACGCCCGGAGGTTGGCTGAAGGACTTGCGGAAATTTCCGGAGTTCATGTTGATCCCGTGCAAACGAATATGGTCTTTTATCAAACGACTCATGGTGATCCTGCAGTGGTGGCAGAGCAGCTTCGGGCAGTGGGGGTTCTGATCGGCGGATATATGGGCGGGAAGGTCCGCCTTGTGACCCATCTTGGAGTGACCGCTGGTGATATTGAGAAAGTGCTCCGTGTCTTTCGATCCGTTTTCGATTAGAATACCAAACAGTTTCACCCCATGGCCCCATGAAGAATCAATTGAAGTTCTTGAGCCTGTTTTTTTCCTTGGCGACCCTCTGGTCCTCCTCCCAGGCCGCGGAGCAAAAGAAACCGGTGAAGGTTTTCATTCTCGCCGGGCAATCGAATATGCAGGGCAAGGCCGCGGCCTATACCTTGGATGCAGTTTTAAATGATCCGGAGCGCGCAAAGCCATTTGAGCATCTCAAAAAGGATGGGAAGTGGACGAGTAGGAACGATGTCCGGGTCACCTTTCTTGATAATCCTGGACGCGGTGGATTTTCAACTTTTGGACCATTGACGGTAGGGTATGGATCGGGAAAGACGATTCGAAATGAAAGCGGCAAAAAGATTCCTCATCCGGGCATTGGGCATGTATTAGGAGACCACTTTGACGAGTAGGTTATACTGATCAAGGCGGCATGGGGTGGGCGTGCGGTAAAATATTCCTTCAGACCACCAAGTGCGATGCCGGATGATGAGGTCATTCAAGATTAGGTCGCCGCCATCAATTCCAAGCGCGATAAAGCGATTCGGAAAGCCGGGGAGAACCCGAATCCCAAGAGAAAGGCCAAGCCAATACCGCCAGTGAGAACCTTCGAGGATCACAAGGGTAAATACGGAACGGATTATCGAAAGGTCCTGTCCGAGACACGCAAGGTCTTGGGCGATTTATCGAAGTATATTCCTGAATACGATTCCGAACAGGGTTATGAAATCGCGGGATTTATTTGGTTTCAGGGGTGGAACGACGGTGTGGGGCAGGGAAATCCGGACTACACGGAGCAAATGGCCCACTTTATTCGCGATGTAAGAAGGGTCTTGAAAGTGCCGGGAATGCCCTTCGTGATCGGAGAACTGGGAACCGATGGAGTTGAAGCGGGCGGGTGGATTGAGACTTTTCGCAAGCAGCAGGTAGAGATCGCGGCCAAAGAGGAGTTTCAAGGGAATGTGCTCCTCGCCGGGACCGCCCAATATTGGCCGGCAAGTCAAAAGATAATGGAGGGGAAATGGGAGGTTTTTCGGGCCGCCGCCAAAGTGAACTCGGACAAAGCCAAGGATGATACCTCGCGGCTGGATCCGGGCGAGTATTACAGGATCAACTGGGAGGAAAAGTATCAGAAGGAACTCTCGTTCACTTCCGACAAACGTTACCACTATCTGGGTTCGGCAGCGTGCTATTACCAGATGGGAGAATCGATGGGAAAGGCGATGGTAGGGGTGGTGAAAGGGAAGTGAAAAGATCTTCCTTTAGGGTCGAACTTCCGGCCGTTTGATTAGGTGTTTTGGAAGGATGAAATCGAGGTCAATCTGTGAAAAAGGTTGGACCTTTCATCGAATGTGGATCGGGCGCGAGATCATTTTTGGCGTGAATGAGAGGATACGACCCGCTTCAGTCTGGGAGATGGGCCCTTCCGAAACGTAGTGTTTCAGAGAGGGGAAAGTCCGGGGTTTCGTTTTAACGTAATGCACCACGATTTTTTGGAGGCGGTCATAGGCGAGGGAGGTATCGTCTCGATCTCGCCAACATAGGAGCAGCGGATATGGGGGGCAGTTGTGCGGTTTTTTAAAAGCTCTAAAAAGTCGGTTGACACCTACAAGTCCGATGCGTTGTTAGCGCGTAATGAAAAAGTCATCTCAAATTCCAACTTTGGCTGCGGCCTGTTTTTCTGTTTTCCATCTTTCGGCTTCAGCCGCGGAGGATTCAATTTATGAGTTCGACCGTGAAGAGGTCAAGGCGGCGGGATGGCGTGTCGTAGACGACGGTGTGATGGGAGGGCGGTCGAAGGGGAATTTGCAGATCTCGGATGAAGGAGTTCTCACTTTCGAAGGAACTCTCTCTTTGGAGAACAACGGCGGATTTTCTTCGTTGAGGACCGATTCGCTCAAAAAGGATCTTAGCGGTGCCAAGGGATTGGTTGCCCGGGTGAAAGGGGACGGCCGGACTTACCAGCTTCGAATTGGAACTGACGCCCGCTTTCGGGGAATGGAAGTCTCCTTCATGGCAGAGCTGGTCACTGAGAAAGACAAGTGGACCGAGGTCAAGGTTCCCTTTGAGAAACTCAGCGGAAGCTTCCGTGGGATGAAACTGAAGGATGAGGCGTTTGACCCGGCGAAGGTCAGTCGTATCGGGCTTCTACTTGGCGATAAGAAAACTGGGCCTTTTAAGCTCCAGGTCGACTGGATCCGCGCTTATGGAGTCGCTTCCGGAGCCTCGGATGTTGTGGCCACCGCCCTTGCAGACGGACGCTTCGGGACTCTCGCCACAGCCCTGACTGAGGCCAAGTTGGTGGAGGTTCTTCAGGGAGAGGGACCTTTCACAGTTTTTGCGCCGACAGATAAGGCCTTTTCAGCACTTCCAAAAGGAACGGTTGAAAGTTTGTTGAAGCCGGAAAATCAGGATCAGTTGCAGGCGATCCTGAAATACCACGTCCTTGCGGGTAAAGTGGAACTTGCAGGTGCTCTTGCTGCCAAGGAGGCAAAGACGGTCCAGGGGGAGTTAGTCAAAATTGGCTTCTCGGAGGGAAAGGTGCGAGTGAATGAAGCTGCGATTATTGAGGCGGATGTCTTGTGCTCGAACGGGGTGATTCACGTCATCGATTCCGTGATCCTTCCTCCGAAACCAGCCAACGATATTGCAAGTGTCGCCAAGCGGGCTGGATCTTTTAAGACGCTGCTCGCTGCGATCAATGCAACAGGTCTCGATGATGTCCTTTCCGGTAACGGCCCGCTGACTGTTTTTGCTCCGACGGATGACGCCTTTAAGGCGCTCCCTAAAGGAACGGTTGAGGATCTCTTAAAGCCTGAAAATCAAGAGAAACTCCGGGATATTCTGGCCCTCCACGCGGTGTCGGGAAAGATCTCGGCTGGCGATGCTCTCAATGCCAAAAGTGCCAAGGCACTGAACGGAGGTTCCTTGGAGTTCACAATTGAGGGGGGCATGTTTCGAGTGAACGGAGTGACGATCTTGAAGACTGATATTGAGTGTGACAACGGAGTGATCCACGTCATCGATGCGGTGCTTCTTCCGTCAAAGCCTAAAGCGAAGAAGCAATCGGCCGGGGCAACGGCATCGAGCCCCGTGGAGTTGATTGAGTCGGCAATTGATCGTGGGGTTTCGATTTTCAACAGCGGTGATCATGGGCAGTGTGCCGAGATCTACCGTGCTTGCATGGTCTCGTTGTCCGAGAACGATCAATTGGATCCCAAAGTTGGCAAAGTCGTTCGGATGCTGGTCGAACGGACCAATAAGGTTGAGAGTGATACCGAAAGAGCCTGGTTGCTTCGGGGAGGGCTTGATCAACTCTACGCGCTCCTCGCGAAAAATTAACGAAGCCTGCCGAGGGCTTGGATCCCACTCCAAGAAAGAAAGCATCCGGGTTTTTACCGGATGCTTTTGTGTGTTGAGAGGGGCTGCTTGGCCGGAAAGAAGTAGGAGATACGCTTAATACTTCAGCCCGAGGTCGTTACTGCGAATTTCGGCGAGCTTGCCTCGCATCTTTTTTCGGAAGCGGGTGAGGGTTTCGGCATGGTTGGGATCTTTGGCGAGATTGGTGTATTGGAGGGGATCTTTCTTCATGTCGAAGAGTTCCTCCCCCTTGCTGCCACTCTTGCCATATTGAATGTAGGCCCAGTCGTGCTCGCGAAGGAGGAATCCTTTGCCGTTGACGCTGAAGGCTGCGTCGCGGACTTGGTACTCCGAATTGTCAAAGACCGGTGAGATGTTTTTTCCCTGCAAGCGGGAGGGAACCTCAAGTCCACACATGCTTGAAAGGGTGGGGTAGAGGTCGAGCAGTTCGACCAGTGATTGGCAAACGGCGGGCTTCTTACCTGGAACGCGAATGATGAGGGGGATGGCAGCAGATTCGTCATGCAAACTGACCTTGGCCCAAAAGTCGTGTTCGCCGAGGTGGTAGCCGTGGTCACTCGTGAAAATGACAATGGTGTTGTCATCAAGGCCGGCTTTGGTGAGGGCATCAAGCACTTGTCCCACCATGCGGTCCATGTAGACGACCGAGGCATAGTAGCCGCCGACGGCTTTCTTCTGACGGCGAACATCCATCTTCATGTTCTTACTCGTCTTGTAGTTGATACCCATCTTGGGAATGTCTTCCCAATCACCCTTCACCTTTTCGGGCAGTTCCATTTTTTCGTAGGGGAGGAAGTCCTTGTAGTCTTTGCGGGGAGCGACGAAGGGGACGTGGGGGCGGACGAATCCCACCCCTAGAAAGAAAGGTTTTTCAGTGTCTTTGTGCTTCTCAATGAGTTCCACAGCTTTGGCGGCGGTCCTGCCGTCCGAGTGGACGAGGTCGTCTCCGTCGGCTTCGACAACAACGAAGGTGTTTCCTCCAACGGGTCCGGGCTTCTTGCCATCGGGATTGTTTTCGAGGGTTTCGCCATCGCCAGGAGCACGCCATTCAGGGCCTTGGGAATTAAAGCGCTCGGTCCAGGAGATGGGATCATCAGCACCATCGGTTCCTTTCTCAATTCCAATGGGAACACCCATGTGGAAGATTTTAGAAACGCGGGCAGTGTGATATCCTGAATTTTTAAAGTGCTGGGCCCAGGTTGCGCGGTCACCGATGGCCGGCCGGGGAGATCCGTAACCGAGCATTTTGATGGCATGGGGATAGTAGCCGCTCATGAAAGAGGCCCGTGAAGGCCCGCAGTAGGTTCCCTGACAGTAGGCGTTGGTGAAACGCGTCCCCTGGGTCGCGAGACGGTCGATGTTCGGCGTTTTGCAGACTTCATTGCCATAACATGAGAGAGCGGTCGCGGTCAGATCATCGGAGATGATGAAGAGGACGTTCATCTTTTCTTTTGCCGTGCCGAGACACGTGAGCAGCAGGGCGATGACTGGTATGAGAGACCTCGATGATTTCATGAAGGCGAGCCATAGCAGTGGAGGGGGAATTTGCCGAGGAAGTTGATTTGATTTTGGAAGATTTTTTTGTGAATGTGACGCCTGCTTATGAGAGGTCCTACTTCATTTTTCTTTGCCTTCGTTCTTTTGTTCCCCGGCCCGCTTGTTGCGGTACCGCTTTTAAAAATGACCTCGCCAACGGACTATCAGGTGGTTCAGAGGGACTCCAAGGAAAGCGGGAGAGTCAAAGTGGAGGGTGAATTACCAAAGGCCGCAGCT
>Ga0307999_1000285_pt1 | contig 14410 bp, 7 predicted proteins | sample Neamet1_FD_203158 | JGI IMG/M metagenome (GOLD analysis project Ga0307999, IMG submission 203158) | Marine microbial communities from water near the shore, Antarctic Ocean - #1 | ecosystem: Environmental > Aquatic > Marine > Unclassified | place: Southern Ocean | collected 2014-06-04 | reverse complement strand
AGTAAGTGCTGAGGGGGTGAGCGGCATACCAGTATTATTTGGGATATTCCAAGGTTCCCAAGAAAATAAGTCTGTTGAAGTTTCCACAAATATCCTTCTCTGAGGAAAATTAGGCCGCTTGATGGTAGCTAAATTTCCTAGGAGAGAAAGACTGAAATCGTAACGATCAAAATTCGAGGACGGATCTGTTTTTGTCAGAAATTCATAGTAATTATTACCGCCATCAGCATCAAAGTCGAACTCAGGTTCCCCCTCAGGAGAGGTGCTGTTCCCAAAATGTGTGATACGCCATTCGTCGTAGGTTTGGTGATTGGGGAGCTCTTGTTCGATCCAGTCTCTGATGAGCTGAACACCTGCTTGGTCAACAACAGACGAGCCAAATGGAGGCATGCGGGAGTAGCCGTTGCCCTCTGAGGCACGGTTAAAAATAGTGGACCTGATGGCTTGTCCAGGAACAAGCAATCGGTCATCGGCATGGTGCGATTCACGGGTGGGGGCTCCGTTTACCATACCAGTGGCAAAGAGCTGAAGATGCGCCCGGGTGTCAAAATCGACGGGGGTATTGCCGTTGGGTTGGTGACAGAAGCTGCAGTTAACATCAAGGTAGGAGCGGGCACGCACTCCAAGCGTATAGTCGGTCTCGTTGGCCTGAGTATGACGTGGCATAGTGGAAGGATTGGCCAGTAAGTCCGTGAGATAACCTTTGGTATTGAGTAGATCGATATAATTCCCTGTGCTTCCTCCAAGTTGACCATGGCGATTGAGTTGCCGGGTGTTGAAAGATAGAGAGGAACCTGCCTGGGTGTTGTGGCAACTCATGCATTGGGCGCGTGACGGAATTTGCCAATGTTGAGTGCTCTGAAGTCCATCTTCTGTGATATCGAGATCAAATTCGACACCTTCATCGCTCACCAGAAAGGCTTCGGTTCCTTCTTCATTCCATCGGTATGAGACTCCGTATGCGGAGTCGTCGGTTTTCACAAAGGCGCGTGTTTCGATACGTTTGGAAGTGGAGGGGTCGCCCCGTGTCATTTCAAGATCAAAGTGTTTGATCCAGACCATACCGGATGGGAAAGTCCATGGGGCGTCTTTATTGAAACCAACAGTATCCACTCCATTGGGAATAGAGAACCACCGTTGTTTGTCAGCATGATCCGACCAAAAGGGGAGGTTGACGTCATAGGGAATAATTCCTGGATTGGGTTCGAGGGTGGATAGATCTGCAAAGAGCCCTGTTTGAGAGAGGGTCAGTGGCAGTGTGTTAGTGGGGGTAGTCACTACTAACTTGCGGATAAGCCGGTCATGATAGTCAACTAGCAAGATGTCCTTGTTGGATGGATTGATTCCCATGGAAACTATGCCGGCTTCGCCAGTCAGACGCTCCAGGCTGGAGGCCCCGATATCGAGGTCGATTGCCCAGATGTCACCAGTGACATAATCGCAAAAAAGATACTTACCGTATAGGTTAGAAATATGATCACCTCGATAAACGAACCCGCCTGTGACAGATTTTCTAGGGCTGTGAGGGTAGGCGAATGTTGGAGAAGTGAAGACGCTGGTATTGCTAGGAGGAACAGATTTCGGGCCGCTAATGTCGCCTTCGAAATACGGCCAACCATGGTTTTCTCCTTTGTTGACAATAGAGATTTCTTCTCGCGCATTTTGGCCAACATCTCCCACGATGAGGCGGCCCGTCTGTTGATCAAAAGTGAATCTCCATGGGTTTCTGAAGCCGATGGCAAAGAATTCCGTGCGCACGTCGACAGGAGTATTTGGCGGGGTGAAAAATGGATTATCCGAGGGGACAGAATAGTATGCCTTGTTCAATTCATCCAATTTGATGGCAGGATGAGGATTGGGTTCGACGTTTTCAAGTCGTTTTTCGACATCGATTCGCATGATTGACGACCAAAAATCTTGGTTGATCTTTTGGGCGTTATTATGGGCATCGTTGTCTCCGCCTTCGTCTCCCCAACTCATGTAAAGATAGCCATCCGATCCGAAATGAAGATCACCACCAGTATGGCTATTGGGCAATGCCGTCTGTTCGAGCTCGATAAAAACAGTCTCAGAAGTGGGATCGACAAAATCCGGAGATGTCTCAGACATTAAAAAACGAGAGAGCCTCTCATAAGTGAGATCATTGATCTTTACCGTATAGGAGATAAATAGCTGGCGGTTGGTGGAAAAATTGGGGTGAAAAGCTAACGAAAGTAGTCCGCGCCCTCCAATATCTTGGAACGTTTCTTCCGGGCGGCTATTCACTAGTAGTTTGAGCTCGAGTGAATTGATCAATGGTGAAAAGGGATTGCCGGCGTCTGGAATGAGAAGGATTCGTCCAATGAGCTGGGTAGCGAACAACCGTTTTGATTCGCCGGGAGGAAAGGTAATGGAGGTGGGGGACTGAATTCTAATATTTGGAAAGGCGATTTCAGCCGAGTATGAGTTGGCTGGTGGGGTTGGAGGGAAGGCGAGGGTGGTTGCTGGCAATCGTGAAGCATCACTAATCGTGAGGTTGACGGTCGCTGTTTCCAGCACATTGGATGAGTTTTCGACTTGGTAGGAGAACTGATCGAGACCAGTGGTGGTCCCTGTATGTTCATAGTGGATCGCACCATTGTGGATGGTGATATTTCCATGAATGGCATTGGTGGAAATGAGCAAGGTATTCGCCAGGATATCACCGTCATTACGGAGCACGGGAATGAGGATATTGTCTCCGATCCCCAGCGTTACAGCATCGTCCTCAGCGGCGATAACTATGGAGATTAATGTTAGGAACAATACTAGAACTTGGAGACACTTGGACATAACTAATGAATTGTAAGACCCGTTGGAGCGGAGCAAGGGCTATTTTTGTTCGGTTGTCTGCCAGCACTACAGCAAACAACTTTCTATGCAACGGCATTTGATTGCTAGGCTTTGGTCGGACCAAGCCGATGCACTTGCGGCGACCAAGGTCCAGCTGTCGAGAGCGCTTCATTGTCGCTGGCAGTCGCACTCCCCGCAAGCTCGGCATAAGAAGTAAACCGTCCCGCTCGATTCATCGTCAGCGCGCCCGTATCGGACTTCACGATGTGCCCAACGCTCGTTCGCACTCGAAAGAGCACTTCGCCATCGCCATTGGCAACGAGATCCTGACCCACGGCACCGCCCACCTGAGTGACGATCCCTGGCGCACTCACAGAAAGCACACGTCCCTCCACCACAATCGCTCCGACTCCAGAAGCGATCCCCTTTTCCCAGATTCCTTCGCGCATGACATCCAGTTCATCAAGCACGCTCCGCTGAAAGACACTCGCCGTGTAAAAAACACGACCTGCCCCTTGCGTTCTCACCCAAGACCAAAGCCGTATCGTTTCATTGTTGTCGAATTCCTGAATCAGCGTGATATCGGGATTAAAATCCTTTAGCACGTATGTCTCATCAAAAGCATTGATTGTGGGCGCTCCTTTGAGCAACGGGTGGGTATTCTCTTGGTAACCGAAGAAGAGAATTTCAGTCAGCGGAGCACTTGCCGACAGATCATGGATGAAAATGATCTCCGTGTTTCTCGGAACCCCAAAGGCCACGATGGGCAGCAAAGTCACTCCAATTAGTAAATGTCGCACCGACCCAGTAAGAATGAATTGCGCCATGAACTCAAGCCACGAGTATATTGGCGCGTGATGGGCCTGAGGGCTTCCGCTTCATTTCGAGATCAGGGAAAATGAAAAGGCCCGTCGCATCACGCGACGGGCCTTTTCGGTATAAATTTAGTAACCTGCGACCTTAAAGTGGCAGAGAGTTCATTTTTGAGCTGTCCGTAACGTTAAACTTCGCACGCTTGAGAACCTTCTCAACGGCTGCCTGATCATAATCGCTTGCAGAGCCGAGAAGAACCTCGATGCTACGTGCGCCTACGAAAGCAAAGCTAACACCATTAATTTTTGTAAGAGCGACACGCGCTCTCTCATTGGTGGTTGCTCATCCTCCTCCTTTTCCAACGAAACGGTAGCCAGCCTGTGGCTTATCGAATTCACCTTTGGTAACCTTTTCAAGCTTGAGACCGGCAGAACCAAAAGCCTTACGGATCGACGCCTTCTTAAGGTCATCCTGATCAGGGCTCAGAATTACGATGGCGTTAGTTCCCGAAACGAGGACTTTTTCCACACCTTCCATTTTCGACAAGGCCACACGGGCCTTACCAGCAGCACCTCACCCACCTCCACTGAAGGAAATCGAGTGAGCCATCATCTTTTCTGCCACTGCGGCTTCTTTAGCATCAGCTGCGAAGGCAACCGAGCCAAGAGAGCCGAAAGCGCACATCATTCCAATTAGGACTGTTGTTCTCATAACGAAGGGACAATATGGCGCTTTTATTGATCCGCAAGTGAAGTTTTTATAATAAATTCACAATGCAATACTATGCGCATTGTTGAAGATGCGACCTCTCCATCGTCACCGTGAACCATGGGTCCCAATGCCAGGAAGGATGCAGCGCGTCGGGGAAGGTCAGATGTTCCACCGGCACCTTCAGCGACTTGAGCTTGCTCATGAAAAGCGAATCTCGCTCCGGTGAATTTTCGCTGATCATGAAGCAGGGCGTCGTGGTCTCAATATTCCGGGCAACTGGCACTCTCTCTCGGGGGACTCGTTTGACTTTGTATATGATTCGGTCGCCGAGGCGGTGATCCCGAAAAGTAAGTTGTGTCGTTCCGGGATCCATCAGCGAAAATCCGCAAGCCGATGGAACAGGGATAATCTTCGGGATTCATTTCTTCGTAAAGATTTCTCTCCCTATTAGCGTAATGAGACCGTGTTCCGTCTCCTCATCCTCACACTCCTCTTCGTTCAGAGTTCATCTTCACTGTTCGCTGTTCAGAACTCACCGCAGCCCAACGTCATCCTCTTCGTCACTGATGACCAATCCCCCGTCGCAGGCTGCTACGGAAATACCGTCATTAAAACGCCCCACCTCGATGCCTTGGCAGCCGAGGGCGTCCGCTTCACCCAAGCCTTCGCCACCACTGCTTCCTGCTCGGCCTCGCGCTCCGTCATTCTCACCGGCCTCCACAATCACTTCAACGGGCAATACGGCCACACGCACGCCTTCCACAAGTTCGAGTCTTTCCCCTCGATGCGCGCCTTTGCTCTCCCTCCACAAATGGCGCAAGCCGGATACCGCACCGCCCAAATCGCCAAGCTCCACGTCGCCCCCGAATCAGTTTTCCACTTTGATCAATATCTCAAGGGGAGCGCCCGCAACACCCGCCAGATGGCCGAAAATTGCCGCAACCTCTTCGAGGAAAAATCCGAGAAGCCCTTCTTCCTCTACTTCTGCCCCTCCGATCCCCACCGCGGCGGTGGCGTCGACAAAACCTTCGACGGACCCCACAAACCCGACCTCTTCGGCAACCTCCCGAACAAGAAATCGCACAAGGGCGTCAAGGAAGTCTTCTACGACCCCGCCGAGGTCATCGTCCCTCCCTTCCTCCCAGACACCCCGGAGTCCCGCGCCGAGATCGCAAACTACTACCAATCCTGCTCACGCATCGATGATGGCCTGGGCCGACTCGTCGAGCTTCTTAAGGAAACCGGTCAGTGGGAAAACACCGTCCTCATCTTCACCGCCGATCACGGCATGGCCTTCCCCGGTGCCAAAACCACCGTCTACGAGGCCGGTCTCCGCGTGCCCTTCGTCGTCTATGATCCCCGTTTGAAAGAGCGCGGCACCGTCAACCAAGCCGTCATTTCCCACGCCGATATCACCCCCACCATTCTCCAAATTGCCGGACGCTACAGCGTCAAACAAAATGCCCCCATCGCAGCGGTCCCCTATGAAAAAGTGGGCAAGGGCGAGAACTCTGGCAAGCCCCCCACGCGCTATCACGGCCGCTCTTGGCTCCGTATCCTCGGCGAGACCAATCCGAAAGGCTGGGACACCGCTCTCGCCTCGCACACCTTCCACGAGATCCAGATGTACTACCCCATGCGCTCCTACCGCGACCGCAACTACAAAATCATCTGGAACATCGCCCACCACCAGCCCTACCCCTTCGCCTCCGACCTCTGGGTCGCGGCCACCTGGCAAGCCCAGTGGACCAGGGGCAAGGACGCTCCCTACGGCAAGCGCACCGTCGATTCCTACATCCACCGCCCCGCCTTCGAGCTCTTCGATATTTCCTCCGACCCCAACGAAACCCGCAACCTCGCGGAAATGCCCGAGCACGCCGAACTCCTAAAACGCTATCAGGAAAAACTGAAAGCCGCCCAAAAGGAAACCGGCGATCCCTGGATCATGAAGTGGAGGTACGAGTAATTTCTTATTCACCCACCACCGCCGGATTTCCCGCCAGCACCGAAAAGGTTGCGTGCTTGGTCATCTTTCCTCCCAGCTCCGTCACCTTATCGATGACCATGAAGTCCGTCTGATAACGCTCCGGCGTTAGGGTGCAGCGGAGATACCCTCGCTGACTGTTGTTGTATTTGATTCCCGGGTTGAAGGACATGAGATCATCAATCCCCTTCCACTTCGCAGACCCATCGCCCCCGCTCGTGAGAGAGCTCGCGATGAACTCAGTCGCGACAATTTTCTGATCGGGCTTCCGGTCGTCCACGCGCAATTCATTCAGCCAGTGCCGATGCACATCGCCGGTTAAAACGATAGGATTGGTCACCCGGCGATCCGCAAGGAATTTTAGAAGAGTCTCGCGCTCAGCCACGTAGCCAGCCCAAGCGTCCATCGAGTAGACCGCTTCGGAATCCTTCTTCTTGTGACCGTGCATGCCCATCATCACTTGCTGGGCGAGGACATTCCAGGTTCCCTTCGACTTCAAAAGTCCGTTGTAGAGCCAGTTCCGCTGCGGATCACCCAAGAGAGTATTGCGCGCATTCAAAGCGTCGGCATTGAGCGGATCGCGGCCATCCTTATTCGGCTGATCGGTGCGATATTGCCGTGTATCGAGAATGTGAACCTCAGCCAACCTCCCGAAGGAAGCCTTGCGATAAAGATTCATGTGCGGTCCATGGGGAAGCGAAGTCTCCCGCAACGGCATCATTTCATAATAAGCCTGATAGGCATTCGCCCGACGCATCAAGAGTTGCGCCGCGGTGATACCATCCCGTTCCGAGGTCTCATTCGCGTAGTTATTATCTACCTCGTGGTCATCCCAAGTCACAAACCAAGGACAGATCGCGTGCATCTTTTGCAGGAGCGGATCCAGTCGGTAAATGGCGTAGCGCTGACGGTAGTCCTCCAGCGATTCCGTCTCAGGCCCTTGCACCCGGCGGATCTTGCCGTTCGTGCCTTCGGCATACTCATAAATATAGTCGCCCAAGTGGAATACGAGATCCGGCGCATCCTCGATCATTTGCTCGTAAGCCGTGAAATACCCCTGCTCGTAATTCTGGCAGGAGGTCACCGCCATCACCAATTTATCAGGATTGGCATCGGGCAGCGGAAGCGTCCGCGTGCGACCCACCGCGCTCGCATGCCCACCACAATGAAAGCGATAGTAGAACCACCGGTCCGCTTCGAGCCCCTCAGGAGTCACATGCACCGAATGGCCCAGCTGAGGCGTCGCCACCGTCGTCCCGTGCCGAACTCCCTTCGTGAAACCCTCATCTTCCGCCATCTCCCAGTCGAGTTCGATCGCGTGGTGCGGCATTCCCCCATTGGGAACCAAGGGCTCAGGAGCCAGTCGCGTCCAGAGGACGACACTTTCATGATCCGGATCACCAGAAGCCACCCCGAGAGAAAAGGGATTACGCTGAAACTTGGGCGCCTTCTTCCCTATCTCCCCCCGTCCAAGATGAGGAACAGCAGCAATCGAGGCCGCGTAGGCCAGAAAAAGTCTCCGTGAGGTCATGTCCAACAACCTACCCACCCTCACTTCACCCCACCAGCATCAACTCCCTTCCTCAACACGCATCATCCGTCTCGTCATGCCTCAAACGATAGTATATCGCATCGCGCGTCTCCATGCTTGATCGCCCAGATTAGAAAGCCGAAAACCTTTTCTTCAATGCGCCTGAAAATCTGCTAGCTTCTCTCGATTCTTATGAACCGCATTACCCTTCTAGCCCTCATCCTCACTCTCGCGTCCTCCCTCGCCCCCGCGGCAGATTGGCCGCAATGGCGTGGCCCGAATCGCGATGGCCGTTCCACAGAAACCGGCATCAACACCGACTGGGAGAAGAACCCACCCAAGCTCCTCTGGCGCAGTGAAGGATGCGGCCGCGGCTTCTCCTCGGTCTCCATTGCCGACGACACCCTCTACACCAGCGGAAACTTCGAAAGCGGCCAAGGCGTCAGCGCCTTTTCCACCAAAACCGGCAAGCTCCTCTGGCAAACCGCCGTCACCGACAAGATCCCCAAGCACGGCTACGGCGGCGCTCGCTCCGTCCCCACCATCGATGGCGACAAGCTCTACCTCACCACTTCCAACGGCCTCATCGCCTGCCTCTCCACCAAAGGAAAAGTCCTTTGGAAAAAGGACTTCAAGAAGGAGTGGGACGGCAAAATGATGTCCGGCTGGGGCTTCTCTGAGTCTCCCCTCATCGATGGCGACCGCGTCGTCTGCACCCCGGGCGGAAATGATGCCTTCATCGTCTCGCTCGACAAACGCACCGGAGCCACCAAGTGGAAAACGAAACTCGGCGATGTCGGCAAAAAAGGAAAAGACGGCGCCGGCTACGGTTCCCTCGTCATCTCCAATGCCGGCGGCGTAAAACAATACGTGCAAATGGCCGGCCGCGGACTCATCAGCGTCCGCGCCAAGGATGGCCGCTTCCTCTGGAACTACGATAAAGTCGCCAACACCACCGCGAACATCCCCACGCCCATCGCGATGGGCGACTACATCTTCGGCTCCACCGGATACGGCACCGGATCCGCCCTCCTCAAAATCACCGCCAAAGGCAGCGGCGCAACCGCCGAGGAAGTCTATTTCCTAAAACCCAAAACCTTACAAAACCACCACGGCGGCATGATCCTCATTGATGGCCACATCTACTGCGGCCACAAGCACAACGGCGGCGACCCCATCTGCCTCGAAGTCGAAACCGGCGAAATCAAATGGGGGCCCGAAAAAGGAGTCGGCCACGGCTCCGCCTGCGTCACCTACGTCGATGGCCACCTCATCTACCGCTACCAAAGCGGCCACGTCGCCCTCGTCAAAGCCACCCCCGATGGCTACGAACTCAAAGGCTCCTTCATGCCCGTCCATCAAGAAGCGGAATCCTGGTCCCACCCCGTCGTCCTCGACGGCAAACTCTACCTCCGCGAACAAGACCACCTCATGTGCTACGAGCTCTAGAGCAGCCCGAAAAACCGGGCCACCGGCCGAACGGCACTGTGTTGAGCGCATTTTCTCTCTCTGCCCGCTGTCGTTCGGATGGAGGAAAACTACAAGGTTTCCTATCGGCACCTGAGGAGGTATCGTGGCATTTGAACTGCTCTTCTTATCCCACACTCATGCCACACCGCCTCAAGGACACCATCGGATTTACCAAAAACGGCCCCGCCATTGCCTCGGCCGACGAAGAAAAACGCCTCCGGGAGTTCGTCAACCTGAAGCTCGCAGCAAGAGGCCACGATATCGTGGGCTCGGAAAAGGACTACCCCTTCCTCGATCTCGGGCGCTCTCTCATCGCCTCCTTCCAGGAAAAAACCCGCCTCCTTTCCGACTACCTTTGCCCGGTAGACCAAGCAATTCACGACTACCTCGCCAAAACCCTTGGCGATACCGAATCTCCCGCACTCGTCCCTGCCGGAGCCCTCGTTCTGGAGCGTCATGGCATTGGCCGCATGCTCTCGCTCCCTCCCGACCAGGATGTTTTTAAATCATCCATCTTGAGTTCCTATCGCGTCAATCAAGGCGTCTGTCACAATCCCGCTTCCGACCGCCGCACCACCAAGGGCGTCTTCCACGTCGCCGAAGGCGGCCTTCCGGTTCCCGCCGACAAGAAAGAAGTCCCCCTGCAAACCTTTGCGGGACTTCTCAAGGCCGCCCTCAACCCTCCCGAGGACATCATGGTCCTTCCCTTTACCGGCAATAGCGAAACACCAGCTAAGGTCTTCGTTTCCCTCCTTCTTCGTCCAATCGTCTGCCCCGCCGTGCCCGGGGTCTCGAAGGAAAAGCGCATGGAAGTTCGCTTCTTCGCCCCCGGAAATCTCGTCTCCAATCTCGACTTCGTAGAGAGTATTTTTGGCAATGGCGGCGACCCTTACCTTCCCGAGAATGACTCCCGCCTCGATACCACACATTGGTCCGGACACACCGGGTGCGTCATCCTCGCCCCCCAACTCACGAAGCTCAAAAAGAAGGACCTCGGCCTCCCCCACCTCTCCGCAGCCAGCGACCGTCAAAAGCACGATGGCATGTGCTGGGAATCCGAAGACGAACTTTACAACAATGGCTCCGCCTTCAAAATCACCTCGCGCGACACCAGCGGCACCATCGTCACCCTCATCGCCGACAACTATTACGGCTACTGTAAAAAAGAGGTCAAAACCCAGCTCAGCTACGCCACCAATCTCCTCGGAAACGCCGAAGAAGAACACGCCGGCGGAGCCATCGCTTTCCCCGGTGCCGACCTCGGTGAAGACTTCGCTCTGAGCGAGTTCAAGCGCGCCGTCCACCATCGTTTCATAAACGTCGTGAAACGCTACGGAGAACTCATGAACCTCCAGCCCGAAGGCTATGGCATCGACAAAATTCACTCCGACATTTTCTACCTCCCCGCAAATGTCCGCATCCAACTCGACAACCAATCGATCACCTGGAACGACCAAAAGATTTCCCTCCAACCTGGCATCACCTATATCCTCCCCTCCGGCTACAAAGTCGAAATGGTGAAGCCCTCTGCAGGCCAACGTTGGCGCCTCATCGGGACCAATGCCGAAGGTACTTTTTGCCATAAACCCTGTACCGTTTCGGGCGGCGGAAAGTCGGAAATCTCCAAATCCCTCTCCGATGCCATGATCTCGGGACCAGTGATCGTCGACAACTTTAAGGAGGACTTCCAGGCAGCCCAGGAGCTCGTTCATCGCGACTACGGCGACCGCTACGAGAACCCAAACGAGCCTGGCAAAGAGAGCCGTCCGCTCCTCTGCGCCACCCGTTCGCTGGGATCGGTCATTCGACTTTTCACGCCAAACTCCGGATACACCAAAACCTACAACGAATGGCTTGAAACGATCTCACGTTCTGTGCGCGATCTCGTTTACGTCATCAAGCGCCTCTACAAGCCCGACTGGGAAGAAGCCGGTGGTTGGGCTTCACGTTTCAGTGTCGATCTCATCAATGGCCGCCCTGGAAACGAACTCATCTACCAACGACAGCGACTCGTCACACAATACCTGCGCGTAGGATTTTCCGAAGATGGAACCTGGCGGACTTTTGGATTGCGAAAGGATTTCTCTCCCGCCAAGAAAATTCAAACCGAAGACGATATCACCGCCTCCACCGTCATCCCGGCGGATCAAGTCGAAGGCCTTCACCCCGACATCGTAAAGCCCTCGATCAAGTTCGCCAAGAACTGCGAATACCGCCTCTTCCAAAGACCCGATGACGCCATCGTCCGCGGCTACGACAAGCAGGCGGAGTTGGACTTCAGCCACAAAGGCGTTTTCTTTTCCAACTACGAACCCATCCCACGCGCAGAGGCCGAGGAGATGAAAAAAGATGCCATCCGCTTCGAGCATTTCACCGCGCCAATGCAGGAGATGTTCAATGCTTACCTCGACTCCGATTCACCGGACTTCGTCATCTCGACTCACCTCCCCCGCATCGTCGATGGTAAACCGACCAAGAATCCCCGCTACCTCCAAAACCGTCCCGACCTCGAAGACCCCCGCAGTCTCTACATCGCGGAAATAGGCTCGCGCTTTTTCCGCCGCCTCTCTCACGAGGCTCCCGTTCCCATGCCGGTAAATTCCGTCCTCCTCGGCCGACGCAACAACCCCGCCGAGCCCGGCATTCGCTCGCTCGCCGTTTATGCTCCGATCCACTATCAGGAACTCCCCGAGCTCTTCATGGATTTCATTGCCTCCCTCACCGGCAAGAGCCCCTCGACCACCGGTGCCGGATCAGAAGGTGCCCTCACCAAAAGCCCCTTCAACGCCCTGCTCCCCATCTACGATCTTAATGCTGCCCTAGTGAGCTACATCCTGACGACCGACCACGGCTTCTCCTCCGCCGCCGGGCACATCGGGCGAAAGTATCGCTTCGAACACGACATCTCACTCGTCGTCCCGGAAGTCTGGTCGCGCATGTTTATCAACGAACGTGAGCCCGAGTTTCTCATCGAGAATGACTTCCTCGATAAGATCGATGACTTCGAAAAAGACGGCCGCACCATTCACGCCAGCCGCCTCGGATACCGCATCAATGAGAGCTTCGTAAACACCTTCTTCGGTCGCATGTTCTCCGCACCCGGAACGGTCTTCACCAGTGACATGCTCCGACCCGAGGAGCAGTCAGAAGAGGACTACATCGATGGCATCGACAACATCGTCGAAACTCAAAAACGCATCGCGGAAAATTACTTCAAAGACGGCTCCATCGATGTCGCCTGTCCTCCACTCAAAGCCCTCCTCAACATCATGGTTGAGGGTCACTTCGAAGGAAAAACGATCACCGCTCTCGAAGTACGAGATTTATTCGATCGCGAAACCGTCCTCGCCTCCAATTGGTATCAAGCCCGCCTCGACACCAAGGTTACGGTCGAACAAAATCTCATCGCCCGGAAAATCACCGCTCTGGAGGACTTCCTGAACAAGGAATCCCACGAAAGCGAAATCTCCCGGCTCGGAATCCTCGAAAAGCTAGAGAGCGCTAAGGCAAGGCAAAGCGAACTGGAAACAACCGAATACCGAAACTCTCTTATCGGAACCATCGGAACCGACCCCGCCCTGGCAGAAGCTTGAGAAGTGATTCTAATTTTCGGTAAAAACCGCCTCAAAAGAGACTGGAAAGCAATAGGATAATTCCCACACAGACTTGATTGTGTTCGTTGAGTTAACATCAAAATGGTTCTCACCTATTTCAATTTTTGACAACCATTACGATCTAAGTTCATTCAAAGAAATCAATTCAAATCCCGGACGCGATCATCGAAATCAATGGCTTTGAAAGTTGGTTTGATGTTCCCAAACTGGAGGTAGATTTGTTTGATATCGAGGGCTTCGAGTTCGGAGAGAATGGCGGAACTAATGCCCTCTTCGAGGCGGGGTTCGAGGAGAAATTCCTCGGCGAAGTTGTGGTGGCCGGGGCGGTAGGTTTGGGAAAAGTAACCGCGGAGTTCAATAGGGGAAGTGGTGAGGCCGGTGATCGTGGTGACGTCCCATTTTTGGAGGGGAGCGGTGTAGCCGGCGGAAGGACCGGTCGGGCCGGGGGGCCAGAAGAAGTTGACCTCCACTTGGGTGCCGGACCGGGCTTCATGAGTTCGTGTTTTCTTGGTAGATCCAGGAGGGAGGGGTTGGTCGGTGACGCTGGGAACAAGGATGACCACTTGTGAGGTGGTGGTCGTGAATCCGGCCGGAAATTGCCAAGTCAATTGAGGTTCCGCGAAAGTGGCGTGAAGCTCTGCGCGGAAGTCACCCAGGATACGAATGGGCTGTCTCGCAAGTTCGTTTACCGAGGGCATTTGGAAGCGGAATTCGAGATCGGTGCTGCCGCCTTTGAAGTTGAGCTCGGTCCAAGAATCGACGGCGTAGTCTTTGCCAAAAATGTCCTCTATCGCGAATTGGGCATTATCCCAGAAAGGAACCGCTCCGACTTTATCTTGAATCGCACCATCACTGTGATGGAGCCAGTCCGATTTGGTGAGGAAGCTCGTGGTATTTCCCGTGCTGTCGAGCATCCGACTTGCGGTTTCGGCGCCGAGACGGAGCTTGAGATTGTGGTTGGAGAAAAGATCGGCGGCTTCTCCTTGAAAGACTTCAAAGATGACAGGGCGGTTGACAAGAGCGGGGTCTTTGGAGCCGGAGGATTCAATCTCGGGGACTCTTCGTACTTGTTTGATGACGAAGGAGCCGTCGGTGAGCTTTTTAAATTCAAATTCGAGAGTGAAGCGATCGATACCAGTGGCTGTTTGGTAGGCCCGGGCGACGTCGAGAGCTTTGGAATTGAGAGCGCTGTAGTCGTCTTGCCAGTCCATGATGGAGAATTGGCCGAGCGGAAGAAGGCTGGAGCGTTCTTGGAAGAAGTTACTGCAGTTAGTGACGGAGTTTGCCTTGTAACAATTTGAGTCCACCAGCTCGGGGATGCTGTCGCCATCAGGGTTGGTAACTGAGTTTGCGCCAAGTTGGGTGACGATTTCACTGAAAAGGAAAACGTTGTTACCCGAGGGTTGGAAGCTTCCGGTAATGACTCCGTTGGCGGCTTCGATTTCGTCGGGAAAGGAGTGGTGAACGAGGACGGCC
>Ga0307999_1000284_pt1 | contig 14421 bp, 18 predicted proteins | sample Neamet1_FD_203158 | JGI IMG/M metagenome (GOLD analysis project Ga0307999, IMG submission 203158) | Marine microbial communities from water near the shore, Antarctic Ocean - #1 | ecosystem: Environmental > Aquatic > Marine > Unclassified | place: Southern Ocean | collected 2014-06-04 | reverse complement strand
AACGAAGCACCCCGAATGCAGCAGCAGCCACCAACTCATCCTCACCGCGAATGAGTGATTCCAAATAGTTGAAATTCCCATCACTTAGAATCTTCATATCAAAAGCCTGCTGAAGCCATAAAGCCTCCAAACGCTGCAACGGTTCCTCCAGATCTTTCCGCCAAACCGATAATCTTTCCACCACCTCCGCAGCAGCACGACCCCGTAACTCCACCTTCGCCCGATACCGCGTCCGATAATGCGGCGACTCCAAATGCTCTAAAAGTTCATCGATCGAAGCACTCGCAATCTTCGGTGCCTCGGGAAGCTTTGCTCCCTTCGGAATCACGCGCCAAATCCGTCCCGCCTTTCGATCACGCCTCGGATCACGCAGCGAATACTGCGCATGCCCTTTCACCGGATTATACCAGTCACAAATATAAAGATCACCCCTTGGTCCAAACATCAAATCCACCGGAATAAAGGAAAGGTTCCGCGAAAAAATGAGGTCGAATTGAAACTCCTCCTCAAAGTGATCTTCCTTCTCGGTCCACGTGTGAAACTCGATCTTATTCGTTGGCTTGTAGCGCGCTTTGATAAATCCTCCCTGCATCTCCTTCGGCCAAAAATCATGGCTCACAAAGTCCTGTCCACAGGTTCCGGAGTAGGCCTGAAAATTCTTTCCCACTCTCGGGTGCTGCGTGGGATAAGCCGGATTCGTGGCATGGAAGGTCGACGCAAAAACCGGGTGGGAAGCAACATGATTTCCCCATTTGTCAAAAGTCACTCCCCAGGGATTCGTATTGGGATAAGCACCGAAAGCGGTGAGCTTGCGCGTCGATGGATGATAGAGAAACCACGATGAATTCTTCGCCCGAATCGGACCATAAACCGTCTCAACCTGCGTGTTGTGGAAGATCGATTCACGAAACAAAAGATCTCCTCCCGGAGTCCAGGTAAAGTCGTGAAGCGAATGGTGAGAATCCTCGCAACCAAATCCCGTAAAGACGATCTCGCGATGATCCATTTTCCCATCGCCATCCTGATCCGTAAGATGAGTTAGGTGTGGTTGCTCGGAGCAGTAAACACCGCCTTTTCCATCCAGAACAAACGACAGTGGAATGTGCAAATCGTCGGCCCAAGTGGAGCACTTGTCCGCTTTTCCATCCTGATCGGTATCTTCCAAAATGATGATCTTATCACATGGCTTCTGCCCCGGATAAACGTGCGGGTAGGTCACCGAAGTCGACACCCAAAGCCGACCATGCTTGTCCCATCGCATCGCAATCGGGCAGGCCATCTCGGGAAAATCTTCCTCAGACGCAAAGCAATTCACTTCAAAACGCGGATCCACTTTAAAAGCCGCTTTCTCTTCCGCGACTGAGAGAAATTTGTTCGCTCCGCGGGAAAGAAGAACCTCATCCAGTCGGGGAACGTTCGAGTCGTCAGGTTGCGCCAGTTTCCCCGTCGAGACCGTTTGATGAATTGCCTGATCCCGATTCGCCACCATCAGATCAAAATTCCGCATCGCCGGAAGAAAATCGAGATAGCCATACGACTTATTTCGCCCACCCGTGTAGTAAAAAGTGTTCAGCGGACGATAGCGGTAAAAAAACTGCGTCGCTTTATCGACCACCAGCTTACGAAGAGCTTTATCAACGACCGTCGGATCTTCATCGGTAAGACCTCGAAAAGTCGCGTCCGCAAAAAAACCATGACCGGTCTCGTTCAACGCATGTCCATCAATCGTTTGATTTTTTGTAACATCACGAGAAAGCAATTTAATAAATCCTACCCCATTCTTCTTGGCAACCTTACCCATCGCATGGGTATAGAGAACCAGATTATTACTGTTCATCATCCCTCCCCTAACACCGGATTTGTTCTCACCGAGAACCGGCGAAAGAAGAACAATCTGAGGTCCGGACGTCCCATTATAACCCTGTGTCCTCAGGTGAATAAGAAACTTCTCAAGCCGTTTCTCAAATGCAGGCAATCCTTCCAATCCCGCAAACGACTCGTTAAACCCATAAGCCGCGATAATCACATCGGCCTTAAAATAATGAAGGTGCTGATCCAAATCACCAAAGTTATCCGGCCGAGGCATGAGATCCACCTCATCGGCCGGCCAAGCCAGATTCCGAACCGTCAGTTCATGATTCGGATGATGCTGATGAAGCAACGTTTCCAGATGCCCATACCGTCGCTCCGCATCGAGCAGAAGGTTTCCGATCAGCGCGATCCGCGTCCCCTTCTCAAGCTTCAGCGGAAGGGTCGTCTCGATCGGTTCCACCTTCTTTGGCCGGGGTGACGTCTTAAGATTAATGTAGTATTTCGCAAGCTCCGCATCCTTTTCAGGTGCCTTCTTCTTGATTGCCTGATTGCGTCCGTCGCCACGATTACCTTGGCGCGGATCACGAGCCGCCTCGCTCTTTTTCTTGGCATCCTCAACCGGCGGCGCGAGCCCCGGATTAATTTGCCCCCCAAGCGGAAAAAGACTGACGATGAACAAGCAGAAGAAACGCATACCAACGCATCTATCAGGATGCCTTGGCCCTAAAAAGGGCAAACGTAGGACAGCTGTCCCGGCGATCGTTTCTGGTGCTTCTACCTCGAACTCACGATCAGCCGTAATAAACGGCATCGGAATCGAAGCAAAGGCGGTCTTTGAGTCGCCGAGCCACCACCGCTCCAATCCGCAGCCCGTCCGCCTCCTCCATTATTGGTGCCCCGGTCCCGGTCATCCAGAGCCACCGAACCAATCGGATCCACATCCAACCCGATCCCCCCGGGGAAATTCTTCGACCACGAATCGCCCGGGTCGTTCTCGCCCGATGAAATCGACTGCCATCCACTTTGAGTCACGCCAGAGTCGTTAAAATCAATCTGAAGCATCAGCGCCGATACGGGTGAAACCGTGAGGGGAAGCGCAGAAAGGAGACGAAAGCAAACAGGCAGTTTCATAGGGGGATCCCATAAATAAAGGAATCATCGTGACCTCGACATGAAAAAGTCCCCTCCAACGCCCTAAAAGTCACCTCACGACTTCACATTCATCTCATCTCTCGCCACCCTCGCCGTGTGCCAACTGAACCGATCACCACCACCGGCGAAATCCTCGCCATTCTGAGCGACCGGGCCTTCCGCGTCCGCCTCCCCAATGGCAAGGAAATCATCGGCCACCCCTCCAAGACTCTCGCCTCCGAAAAACCTGACCTCACCCCAGGCAAAAAAGTCCGCCTCGAAATGACCCCCTACGATTTCGAAAAAGGCCGCATCGCCGCCATCCTCTAAGTTTCCCCCATCTTGGTTTAGGATTTCTCCCTCTAGAATTTAGAATTTTCCGCCCAAATGCCCCGCCACTACATCATCGGAACCGCCGGTCACATCGACCACGGCAAGTCCACCCTCGTCCAAACTCTCACGGGCACCAACACGGACCGCCTCCCCGAAGAACAAGAGCGCGGCGTCACCATCGAGCTCGGCTTTGCTCACTTCTCTCTCCCCACTCCTGCCGGAAACGACACCTTCGAGATCGGCGTCGTCGATGTCCCCGGCCACGCCGACTTCATCAACAACATGGTCGCTGGCGTTGGAGCCATCGACCTCGCCATCTTCATCGTGGCCGCCGATGACTCCTGGATGCCCCAGTCCGAAGAGCACCTCCAAATCCTTTCCTACCTCGGGATCAGCAATTTCGTCATCGCCCTCACCAAGGCCGACCTCTGCGAGGACATCGACTTCGTCAAAGAAATGCTCGCCGATGACCTCAAGGGAACCGCCCTTGAAAAGGCCCCCATCTGCCCCATCTCCGCCCCCACCGGACTCGGCATGGATGAGCTCAAAGCCACCCTCACCAAGATTCTCTGGGACACCCCCCAGCCCCGCGACTACGGCCAGCCCCGTCTCGCGGTCGACCGCGCCTTTTCTCCCAAAGGCGTCGGCACCGTCGTCACCGGCACCCTCACTGGCGGATGCGTCAAGACTGGCGATTCCCTCACAACCTATCCCTCCGGCCTCAGCACCCACACCCGCTCCATCCAGAGCCATTCCTCCTCCCTTGGCGAAGCCCGCCCCGGCATGCGCACCGCCCTCAACCTCCCCGACCTTCCACTCTCTACCAAAGGAAAAAAAGGAATCTCCCGAGGCCACCTCCTCGTCGGAGGAACACCCGCACCTGCCTCCACCGAGATCGACGTCCAAATCACCCGCGCCGCCCGGCCCATCCCCGGGCAAAAAGGCACCCTTCGCCCCCTCAAAAATGGCCAAAAAATCTACGTCCACCACGGCTCGGGGCGCTCTCAAGGACGCCTCTTAATGGCCGAAGAAGGCAGCACCATCCTTCCTGGATCCGAGGCCCTAGCCCAGCTCCGCTTCGACCATCCCGTCCACACTCTCGTCGGCGAGCACCTCGTCCTGCGCGAAGTCTCCGGCGAAGCCACCCTCGGCGGCGCCATCGTCCTCGACCCGCATCCATCACGACGCCACTTCCGCGACGAAGACCGCCAGGCTTTCCTCATCGAGCGCGCCTCCGATCCCACCGACCTCGGTCTCATCCTTCGCAGCCACCTCGAACGCGACCACTTTCTCCCCATCACCACTCTTTCGCGGGCCCTCCCCTTTTCTCCTGCTGAAATTAAGACCGCCCTCAAAAAACTCACTAAGGCTAACCTCATCAGCCCCGTCGGCGACAAATACGTCACTCTCCACTCCTTCTGGAAAGACCTCTCCAAAACGAGCGCTAAAATCGTCAAGGACTACCACAAGTCCCACCCCGATCACACCGGCATGAGCACCGAGCTTTTGAAAAAGAACCTCGGCACCCCCGTCGGCATCCCCGGCCTCTTCGATGCCCTCCTTAGCTGGCTTTCTGAAAACGACTTCCGCGTCAGCGACAACCTCGTCTGCCACGAGAGCCACTCCCTCGAACTCCCCCCGGAACTCGAGGCTCCCGCCGCCGAGATCCTCAAGACCCTCGACAGCACCGGCCTGACTCCTCCCCTCCCCGGCGAGCTCCAGTCCACTTCGAATCACGAAGCCGCCTACCGCTTCCTCTCGCGGACCCAACAAATCATCCCCCTCGATCCCAAGGTCACCCTCAGCAAAAAAGCCTACGACTCGGCCATCGCGACCGTCACCGCCTATCTCGAGAAAAACGGCCAGGGCACCGCCTCCGAACTCCGTCAGGAACTGGGCACCTCGAGAAAAGTCCTCATGCCCCTCCTCGAACGCCTCGACCGCGATAAAATCACCGTAAGAAACGGCGACCACCGCACCCTCGCTTAAAGAAGCCGGGGCGTTTCGCCCCGTCAATTCCTCAAAAAGTCTTCGTCGCTAAACTAGCAATCTTCGAGACACCCCTTCGTGATCAAAATTGCCTGATCAATAAAGTCATCCACCTGCGAAAGCGAAAGATCGACCTCCGCCTCCCGCTGCAAGGCAAAGAGGTAATCATCGATATCATGGCGTATCCTCTTCTGCGCCTTGTCGTCCACCCGCCAACCTGCAATCGCGTGCCCGCAAATGATCCTCTCCACCTCGCAGGCCGCCTCCGCAAAGACCTCATCAGGCGTTCGTAATTCCCGCTGACGCTCGGAACCATAAGGAACTCGATCTTCCCTAACGACCGGGCCACCCCTTGACCAAAGCTGCTCCTTCATCGGCCCAAACAGCGCCTGTGCCAGCTCCCGCCCTACCAAAACCTTTGGCAGACTCTTCCCATTTCCGTGGTCACCCATAGCCAAACCCTGCCTCATCCATCGGAAAAAAGTAACCTCAAAAAGCCCTCCTCTGATACCTTAACAATTTTCGCAAAGTCGTTGCCGCGTTCATCCACTCCATCCCCGGACTCTCAGGAGTGATCGCAGACAGCGGCGCATTAAAGGCCGCCGCCATCCCCACCGGCACGACCGACTGCACCCGCGCCGGATCCTTAAACTTCCACCCACCCATCCCGGACGCCCAGCCCCACAGATGCTCGAACAAAAAATGGATCGCCAGATGAAATGACACCGTCACTAACCCACAAATCACCGCCAGCGTCAAAAAACATTCATTCGCAGTGTCGCGAGATCTCAGCCAGTCAATAATCGTCATGCTTATCGGCGATCAATCCCAACTCCACCCCATCCACGAGCTTCCCCTTCACCATTGGCTTTCCCCTCCGCCTCCGCTAAAGTCCGCCCACATGCTCACACGCACCCAACTCGCGGAACTCCTCGAAGAGCAAGACCAGCCCGCATACCGCGCCACCCAGATCCTCGATTGGATCTACAAAAAGCGCGCCCGCTCTTGGGAAGAAATGAGCAACCTCCCCCCCGCCCTCCGCACGGCTCTCGCCGAAAAATACCCCCTCCGCCCCCTCACTCATACCCTGACCAAGGGCTCTGCCGACACCACCCGTAAGTTCCTCCTCGAACTCCCCGACAAGCGCTACATCGAGACCGTCCTCATCCCTGCCTCGCCCGCCCTTTATGGCGAAACATCCGACCGCCACACCCTCTGCGTCTCTTCCCAGGTCGGCTGCGCCTACGCTTGTAAATTCTGCGCCTCCGGGCTCGATGGCTTCACCCGCAACCTCACCGCCGCCGAGATCGTCTCCCAGGTCATCCTCGCCGAAGAACTCTCTGGCGAAAAAGTCAACAACCTCGTCTTCATGGGCATGGGCGAACCCCTCGCTAACTTCACCAACCTCTGCCAGGCTCTTGACATGATCACCTCCGACTGGGGCCTCAATATCGGCGCCCGCCGCATCACCGTCTCGACCTCCGGCCTCGTTCCGCAGATTAGGAAACTGGCCGAGCTTCCCCAGCAAATCCGCCTCGCCATCTCCCTCCACGGCCCCGACGACGAGACCCGCGAGAAGATCATGCCGGTGAACAAAAAGTATCCCGTCGACGAACTCTTCGATTCCCTGCGCCTCTGGAACTCAAAGAAGAACCAAAAGATCACCCTCGAATACATCCTCATCGATGGCGTCAACGCCGACCCCGAGCACGCCCAAATCCTCGCCAAGCGCGCCGCCTCCATCCGCGCCAAGGTCAACCTCATCCCCTACAACACCGTCGAGGGCCTCCAGTGGTCCCGCCCTTCGGATGAGGACTGTCTCCGCTTCAAAAGCGTCCTCACCAACGCCAACGTCTCCGCCACCCTCCGCCTCGAAAAAGGCCACGACATCGACGCCGCTTGCGGCCAGCTCCGCCTCAAAAAGGAAAAGGCCGAGATTTAACCTTCCATTACTTCACCGCCTGGTAACCCGACGCGAGGTGGGAACCAAGGTGAAGTCTTTGATTGTAATCCCTTTGACATCGCCTTCCCTCGAGAAGCACAGGACGTTTTTTTCTTTCGCCAATGTCCTCTCCGACCGCCGCCAGTGTCCGCGCCTTCGACTTTCCGATCACACCTTTCTGCGTGTAGAGAGAGAGACCATACCAGAAGCCGAGAGATTTTTCAAAATGAAGGTAGCACTTCACCGGATCAAGGAACTCTGGCGCATCCGCTTTGGCCACCGCATTGCGCTGCTTGAGTGGAGTCGCATGTTCCAGACTGATCGCGAGCGCCAGACGCCACAAAGAACCTTCCGCAACCTTGTCGCTCGCTTGCCAGATCTTCCGGTAAATCAGCATCGCTGCACCATAGGTGCCGGCCTTGGCACCATCGCCCACCGCCATTTGCACCAGTAGATCATTCGACGAGAGCATTTTCCCGATCAGTTCCTCCTGATCTTTTCCCCGCTCGGCAAATGCCGCCAAGCGACGTGGAGCGGGATCAACACCCTCCTTCACTCATCAAATCCTTCCACGCAGTGCCCACTGATATCGTGGCATTTCTCAAGAAGATGAAGTAAGGTCCCCCCACATGGCCGACCCACTTCACGGAGTAAAACTTGAGGAAATTATCACCTCCCTCGTCGAGGAATATGGCTGGGACGAACTCGCAGACCGCATCCGGATCCGCTGCTTTGCAAACGACCCCTCCATCAAATCCACTCTCAAATTTCTCCGCAGAACAAACTGGGCCCGAGACAAAGTCGAGCAGCTCTGGCTCCAAACCTTCGCGCCATGAAGTCGGACTACCGGCTCATCGCCCGCGCTTACGCGTCTTGCGAGAGAGTGCTCTACCGCGATGCCCTCCAGCGCTGCCGCACCGCCTTCATCAAGGCACTGCCGAAACGCGTCCTAAGCGTCGGCGAGGGCGACGGACGCTTCTCAGAGGCCCTCCTCAACGCCCAGCCCGAAACCCAGCTCCAAGTCATCGAACCCGCTGACGACATGAGGCGAGAGGCGCTCCTCAGAAATCCAAACTTAGAATTCGTCACCTCAAAATCCGCCGCCCCATGCGATGCCACCGTGCTAAACTTCGTCCTCGATCTTTTCTCCCGGGAAGAAGCCATAGCGTTCCTCGATCAACTCCCGGAGTCTCCAGTGCTCATCGTCGGCGACTTCTTTCCCGATGAGGTCCACGGCAGAATCGAAAGGAATCTCGCCCGCCTCCTCGTCTGGATCATGTATCGCTTTTTCAATCTGACCACGGGCCTCAAAACCCGACGCCTTCCTCCCACGCGTGATATTCTCACCACCCAAGGCTGGACCCTCCGTCAGGAAGAAGTCCAATGGGGCGGATTCATCCGCGCTCAATGGTGGGAGCGCTAATTCTCTCTCCATCAACTGCTCCAGGGTTCCTCAAATATCTTATAAAGAAAAAGGGCTGGTCTTTCCAGACCAGCCCTTTTGAAAAATCTAAAAAAGCTCCCTTCGCCGGGCTTTTTTCGCGCCATGCTCAGACAGGCATCTCGATCTTAAAACGGGATATCATCCTCGTCGTCGAAGTTCCCCGAAGCCGGCGCACCACCCTGAGCGGGAGGCTGCTGCTGTGGAGCACTACTACTCTCCTGCTGTGGAGGGTCGCTCTGCTTCGGAGGAGTTCCGCCGCCGCCTTGGTTACCTCCGCTTCCTTGATTGCCTCCACCTCCTTGGCCTCCGCCAAGCAATTGCATGTTCTCGCCGACGACACGGAGGCGACTCCGCTTTTGACCAGTGGCCTTGTCATCCCAGGTATCAAGCTGGAGACGGCCCTCGATGTATACCGAGCGGCCCTTGGCAAGATATTGACCTGCCACTTCAGCTTGGCGACCCCAGAGGGTCACATCGACAAAGGTGACTTCTTCGATGCGGTTACCGTCGTCTCCGGTCCGCACGCGATTCACGGCCATGGCGATGTCTGAAACTGCTGTTCCCTTGGGCGTGTAACGCACTTCCGGGTCCCGAGTCAGGTTTCCGATCAGGATAACTTTATTGGCACTGGCCATGGCTGAAAATGGTGAAATTTAGCCGAGTCGGCGATAGTGCTGGAGATGAACGGTGGTGTTCAGCTTCAAGCGGTCGTTGATCTTATCGATCGTGTCTGGCGCGGCTTCGAAGACGTAGTTGACGTAATGTCCTCCATCGGCCTTGCGGGAGTTGGTGTAGGCGAATTTCTTCCGGCCAACCTGCTTGACCTCGTCGAGCTTGGCGCCTTCTTCTTCCATCTCGCGAGCGACAGCGCTCACAAGATCATCAATGCTGGTTTCACTCCCCTGTGTGTTTAGGACAATCGTCCCCTCGTATTTGCGATTCATCTTCCTCTTGGTGTTCGGGATTGGTTTTTTGAGTCTTACTTTTGACGTTAAACTGATTAGCAGCTGCTTCTACACCTGCTGAAACGGCAAGTTGGACAGCATCGGCAGCGGTTGCAAGTGTGTTTTCTAAGAGTTCCTTCTCGTCCATTGCAAAGGTTCCCAAAACATGACCCACAAGTTGCTCACCTGACGACGCTCCGATGCCGAACTTGAACCGCGGAAAAGCATCATTGGGAAGGTGCGCGAGGAGAGATTTTACACCATTGTGGCCACCGTGCCCACCGTTCATGCGGAAGCGTAGATCCCCCAAGGGAAGCGAGACATCATCAAAGACCACCAATATCTCTTCTGGGGCCCAGCGGTAGAATCGGGAAATGCTCCCAATCGAACGGCCACTTTCATTCATATAGGTCTGTGGCTGCAGATAAGTCACACCACCGATCTTGCAGGTCTTGGCCTCCCACTTGCCATCCACCTGAAACTGCGCCCCCTCACGCTCCGCCACGAGATCTAAAACGCTGAATCCGACGTTGTGACGGGTGCGCACATACTGATCCCCGGGGTTTCCGAGTCCGACAATCGCTTTGAGCTGAGACATTCGGTTGGAGACTGCGCCTAGAAAGGGACCGCGGAAATAAAAAACGCCCGCCACCTGAAGTGACGGACGTTTTGAAAGAATTTCGTGAGAGCTTACTCGGCAGCAGCCTCTTCCGCAGGAGCGGCTTCGTCAGCAGCTTCACCCTCTTCATCTTCTCCCTCAGACAAGGTCGCGCGGGATTCGTTAACGATGGCCACGAGGACATCACCGGCAAGAGCAGGAGTCACCCCTTCAGGAAACTCCAGGTCACTCACGGTGAGGGACTCACCGATCTCGATCTCTTCAACATTTGCTTCGAGAGTTTCCGGAAGATTCTTCGGCGAGCAGGAAATATCCAGGGTGTGGATCATCTGCTCCAAAATGCCACCATTCTTCACTCCGGTTGGCTCACCATTCAGAACCACAGGAAGGCTGGCGTGAATCACGGTCGAATCATCCACTGCAAGGAAATCGGCGTGGAGAAGATATCCAGTGAGAGGATCTTTCTGAGTCGACTGGATGAATGCGCTCTGCGTTCCCGAGCCTTCAACTTCGAGATTCACGATAATATTCGCGGAAGCACTTTGTGCCAGCATATCAGTAAGGGTCTTGGTATGGACCTTAATATTGACGTTCTCGGCACCCTTCCCGTAGATCACGGAAGGAAGGTAGCCTTCGCGGCGCATTTGCTTAAGCACGCCGGAGCCGGTGCGCTGACGTGTGGTAGCTTCGAGAGTTTGAGTCGTCGACATGGTAGTAAAAGATTGAATAATCGCGCGACAGCTGTCGCGCGGGGCGGTTGATTACACGGAGGGACCGTCGATGTCAAAGAGAGAAGTCACCGATTTTCCGATATGAATCCGGTGGATCGCCTCAGCCAGAAGCGGCGCAATCGAGATCGGGTTCACTTTTTCTGTCGCGACCACCGGAGTCGAGTCCGTCGTAATGACCGTCTCGATCACAGAGTCATTGATTCGCTGATGCCCCAAATCACCAATCACCGCGTGCGAAACGGCTGCAAAAATTCGCTTCGCTCCATTCTCCTTCAGGATATCCGCCGCAGCGCACAAGGTCCCTGCAGTTTCGGTCATGTCATCAATAAGCACGACATCACGCCCTTCCACATCACCAATCAACTGCATCGCCTCCACCTCGGTCGCACTGACCCGGTGCTTCGCCACAATCGCAAGACTAGCGCCCAGCGCATCAGAATAAGCACGGGCCATTTTAACCCCGCCCACATCAGGTGAAACCACCGTCAGGTTGTCACAATCCTCTCCAAAATGCTCGGTAAGAGCGCGCAAGATCACCGGCTTCGCATAGAGGTGATCGACCGGAATATTGAAAAACCCCTGAATCTGAGCCGCGTGAAGATCCATCGTCACCACCCGATCCACCCCGGCAGCCGAAAGAAGATCCGCAACCAGTTTCGCCGTGATGGGGACTCGAGGCTGATCCTTACGATCCTGCCGCGCATATCCGAAGAATGGAATGACCGCATTGATCCGGCCCGCACTCGAGCGCTTCGCCGCATCCACCATGATCATCAACTCCATGAGATTGTGGTTAGTCGGCGGGCACGTTGGCTGGATAATAAAAACGTCTTCGCCTCGGATATTTTCGTTAATTTTTACGAAGGTTTCTCCGTCTGGAAAAGCCGTCACATTGACGTCTGCAAGTTTCGATCCGAGGCAGGAGGCAATCCCTTCCGCAAGCTGCGGATGGGAGGTGCCGGTGAAGAGTTTCATTCCGAAGTCTGCTCTCATGGAAGGGAGATTAGCGGGTTGAGGAGCCGGATTCAAGTCCTGCCGCAATTCGTTCTACCTCTTCGCCAGAAATCTCTGCCGGGGCGATTCTCCCATCCTTAATCTGCGCGATCTGCTCAAGCAGCGATCTGCTTTGCACATTCCAAATCGATTGACGCCCCCGGAGAACCGACTGGGCTTTGTCATACCTCTTTTTAGCTTCCAGCATCAAGGCCAGCCCACGCTCTGGATCACGCTTCATCCATGCCTGGTGCCCCGCCCTGTAGAGATTCTCTCCATCCAATAGGGCATCCCAGCGAAGCACCTGCTCAACGAACTCCTTGCGTTCACCTGTCGGACCCGGCCATTTCTCCAGACGCTGGTGATTCTTGATTCTTGCACTTGCCAAGCGCAAGAAGCGTCGTGCTTCGTTTTCCTTACCTTTTCGTAGGAGCTGGAGCGCTCTAAAAAAGGAGCTCCGTCCCGCGTGATAATTAACCCTAAGATGATGCTCCCTCGTTGAAAGTCTTTCGACCGCCAATTGATGCAGTGGTTCGGAACCTTCGTAGTCCCCCCCAGAATCTAAGGTCCTTGGTAAACTGGCAATGGCAACCTGCGAATAAGGGTTCACAACAAGTGCCTGCTCGAAGGACACTTTTGCATCGTGATTAAACTGGCCAACAAAGTCTCTATCTCCCACCTCTTTCGCCTGATTCGCATACGCCATCGCAGCTTGGCCCGCTATTTCGTAGTGTTTAGGGCTTTTGCTGGCTTCACCGGCCTTCCAAAGCGCTGAAATAGTGGCCGACTGAGCATTGATGTTGCCCCGGTCTTCGGCGTAATTGTTTGCCTTTCGAGCCCAAAAATCTGTCACCCCTGCGCGAGACCCGGCGAAGATCGTCAGCACTGCGATGAGTAATGAAAAAATTCCTCTCGAGCCACTCGCCAATTTCCCGAGATTTTCTCTCGAGCCTCCTCGAGCCAGAATCGCGACAAGCACCGCACAATATCCAATTAATGCCGGAACGTGCATTAAGAAACTAAAATAGGACTGAATAAGAAGAGCCGCGAGCGCTCCGTAAGCACCCACTTTGAAAGCCCGCTCGAGAGCTTCTTCAGCTCCTTGCGGTCGATCTACTACCGCGACCACCCCCTTTACGCCATGAGATCCCAATCCGAATAGAACCAAAATAAACCCAACAAACCCATATGAGCTTAAAGTCTCAAGATACTCATTGTGGACGAACTCAGGGTCTCCAGTGAAGCTGTAGAGACGCTCCGTGTCCCAATCCTGAATGACCTTGTAGGAGAAGGCTCTCGCTCCATGACCAACTGCAGGTGATTCCAAAAAACTGTCAAAGGCCATTCCTTGGAGAGATGACCTCACCCCCCCAGTGACTAAGATTGATTCAGCTGAAGCCCCTTCGCCTTTTCGTTCCGCAGTTTTATAAGAAATGACTGCCCAGCTGGTACTGAGTCCAATCACCAACCCCACCACCGCGATGATTCCGGCAAGGAACGCCCGCGGGCTTTTGCTCGAATGTAGGGTCCACCAAAAAGCGAACAGCGAAACTCCCACCCCACCAGTAAGGCCCAGCCAACCACCACGGGATCCACTGAACCAAGTCGCCGCCACCAAAAGTCCCATCACCACAAAAAGGCAAACTTTCCAAATCGCCCGCATGTTCACCAGAAAGGGAACTGGTAAGAGAACAAGAAGACTCACATTACAGAATGCTGCAAACGGATTGTAATGCCCGAAGAATCCCGAGAGGCCGGATAGCTTGTGCTGAATATTCGAGAAAACATAAAAGGGTTGCTCAGAGGTCAACTGAATTATCGCTGCCACAATCTGCGCCAAGCTCATTCCCACCACTGCGAAGAGCAGAACTTTGAGAAATGATGATCCGGCCTGGGAGATCGCAAAGTAAATCCCGAGAAAAATGACCACCAGAAAGCTCTCGGATACGGCCAGCCCCACCGGACCACCCAGGAGAGCTCGGACGATGAAGTAGCTTCCAGCAAAACCTACAGCAACCAAGAAAGAAGCCTTCGGCTGTATCGAGCCACCCAACTTAACCACGACGAGAAAAACAGAGAATCCCAAAAGGAGCACTCCCCAACCCACCCGATGATAATCAAGATCAACCCCCGTCAGCAGGATATAGACCAAGCCCAAGGCAACCAGCCCTGAATGAAGCATTTCGCGTTTAAATGATCTCATTTGAACCAAAAATTCTACTTGGCCCCTTTTCCGAAGAGCACTGCAGGAATCGTTTTGAGTAAAATCAGCACATCTCCCCAGATCGACCATTCATCGATGTAACGAGTGTCCAGCTTCACCCACTCATCAAAATCGGTGATATTGCTCCGCCCGGTGATCTGCCAGATACATGTCAGGCCAGGTTTCATGCTAAGGCGTCGACGGTGGGCGGAATTTTCAATCGCCTCGATTTCATGCACAGGAAGTGGCCTCGGACCAACTAAGCTCATCTCTCCTTTGA
>Ga0307999_1000282_pt1 | contig 14487 bp, 11 predicted proteins | sample Neamet1_FD_203158 | JGI IMG/M metagenome (GOLD analysis project Ga0307999, IMG submission 203158) | Marine microbial communities from water near the shore, Antarctic Ocean - #1 | ecosystem: Environmental > Aquatic > Marine > Unclassified | place: Southern Ocean | collected 2014-06-04 | reverse complement strand
GGAAGATTCCTGAAAATTCGACAATGGATAAGTTTCAGAGCGAGTTTTAAGCGTAAAAGAATGTGAAACCTCCCAACGGTCAAGATCAAGGCTCTTTTGCAGTTCATAAGTTTCGCCAATCTTTCCTAAAACGGTAACCCTCTCAGTTCTAGGATCGAGTCTAATTTCAGGTTCAATATTGGCTTCATTATTTGGCTCTACCCCATAATATGCAGGCGTCCATATTGATTTAATATCGATTGTATGTGGCGCCGAACCTATTCGTCTATCTGCATTATCATATGCAACAAAGACTATGTATAACTCATCATTTTCTGGACTTATTACAAAATCCTCCAAATCATTATCAATTAACAATTTCCCCATTTCTGTTAGCAAGTTCTGTAAATCTATTCTTACTTGGCTAAAGCCATTTTCTGCTAAACTTACATTGATATGGTTTATATACCTACTTGAATTCTCCTCCAAAATTCCTAGATATTCCTCATTATCTTTACTGACCCATACTTCTAATTTTATTTCGGGGTCACGTTTATACTGAAAAAACAAATAATCATTATCACTCCGTGACAAATCTATTCTTGGACTAACAATATAACTACCCAGCTGTTTTTGGGTATATTGAGTCGCGTTACTTGGAACAAACGGATCAATAGATTGAATAACTAAACCATATTCACCGTTAAAAGAAGTTCTTTCAAATTCATTGGATGTTACTGTTTTATAATTTTCCCATACTACAGTTGGACTCCAATTTCCCCAACCACCTCCCTCGCCAACTTGGTTAATTGGGTTATTATTTCTCCATTCACCATATCTAATTTGCTCAGATTCGGTGACCGTTCTCCATCCATCAAGATTACTTTTGAAATTAACTTTAGTAAGACCTAATTCAATCGCTTGATCGTCCCCCTTTAGGTAAGGATTACATGTAAGTAAAATTATAAATAAGACTAAACTTCGGCAATAATAAGTGTGCATAGAATTATGGCTATGTTTTAAAGTGGAACAAAGGCCTTACCGGCTTTCCCTGAAGAAAGCAAGCTCCTTTCTCCCCACCAGCTCCGGTCCAAATGCGACTGCTAGGAATTTGCTTTTGTCGGGAGGGCTTGAAGCCGTCTTTGGACCGGAGCGGAGGGGGTGAAAGGGGGGTGCACGCCTCGACTTCGGAAAGCCTGTCACTGGCTCGAGATGACACGGAGAGATGGGGCTGACCTTAAAATGCTCATTGCCAAAGGGGTGCGCAACTTTTTCAAACTTCGGGAGTTCTATCCTCCATGAAGACAATCTACCTTCTCTTTGCTCTCACTGCCGGGGCCTTTGCCCAGGGGCCGCGTCCAAGTGATCTCGGCGAATCCGCGCTTCCCCTTGGTGACCCTGGAATCGCCTGGTATCCCGAACTTGCCCAAGGCCTCGCGGAAGCGAAGCGCACGAACAAGCCGATCCTCTTTATGGCGGTTGCTTCCCAATGTGGGGGAATTTCCGGTGTCTTTTGACCGGGTTACACCGCTACGCAGAACCGTGAGTTCAGCGACAAGGAAGTGATTGCAGCGACCCGGAAGTTTGTCTGCATCCGCATCGATTCATATGGCAGCGAGGAGAATCAGAAGATTGTCCGTTCCTATCTTGAAGGACGTTTTGAAAATACTGCTTTTTGTATTCTGGCACCCGATGGGAAGGAACGCCTGACCCGCAGTGGACGTGGGCCGGGCCAGATCTTTGGACGACGTGGAAATCTGTCCTCTGAATTGGATAAAATCTCCGAAGAATATCGGGTCAAGAAAACGAAGACTCCTGCGGAGATGCCCAACTTCGGGACCTTCCGCATGGCTCTGAATATTGCTTCAGGTGATCAGCGCGTGTTGGTTCTCCAGGCAGGCGAGAGCAAGGAGGCCTCGAAGAACCTTTCGGCAGCTGCTTGGTCCAGTGCCATGATCGGCCGTTTCCACTATGATTTGGAAAAGGATGCCGCGCTTTGGAGTAAGGTGATCGAAGGAGAGAAGTCCACGAAGGGAATCATCATTATCAATCCGGATCCTTTTGGCCAGAAGGGCAGCGTGATGGCGCAACTCCCTCTGGCCGCGTCCCGGCAAGAAATCGCCAAGGCGATGAGTGAGGCGAATGCCACCTTTGCGAAGACGACGGCGAAGAAAACATACTCCGAGCACGTTGAGGCTGGTCGCCGCGCTGGTGTCTACTTCGAGATGCCCGTTGAATTTGGGGAAGACCGGGATGGCGATGGCGTCATCGACCATCGCCCCGGCAAAGGAAGACGAGGAGAAGGAAGACGAGGAGAAGGAAGACGAGGAGAAGGAAGACGAGGAGAAGGAAGAGGGAAATAGAGAAATTTCCGCGCGCGCCTTTTTCGCTCAACTTTACCTCATGAGCGAGGAGTCAGAGCAGATGAAATACGGGATGTTGGGTGAGGACGCCCGTCCGACCGAAGAGAAGCTCGCGAAATATCGGGGCCAGGTCGACTCGAGTTGCCTCAAGCGTCACTTTGAGACTGGATCCCTGTATTTCGTTGATCCGGCGCTGGCGCTTGAAACCGTGGAAGTCCTCACGTTCAGTCGGCAAATCGTTGGGCGAGATCGCGATGAATACGGACCTACTGGAGACATTGACCAAGGGAAGCAACACCAAGGTGTGGACGTTCTATAAGCCATCGAAAGAAGAGTGGTATGAGAGGCTCGAAGGAGACATGAGAGGGGGCATGCCCACGGACGATCCCTTCTAGCCCCAGTTGGGGATAGATCCTTGCAAGCCTGTCCTGTGAAAGGGAAGGGTTTTCCGGGCGATGATTATCTAATTGTTAATCCGATCCCTATATTGCCTTCACGAATGCGCCGCGATTATCCATCGTGAGGGCGTGCGCTGACCTTTCTCATTTTCCCTCTGTTCCTCCTTGCTCTCGCCTCATGCGAGCAGCCGTCAACTACCGCTGAAGTAGACGAGGCGGCATCTCCGGTAATCTCAACGGCCCAACACGCTGCCTTCATCCGGTTCAGCCTTCGGCAGTTCGCTAACCCAGATCGCCACGATCCAGACCTTGCCCTGACGCATCGCCCCCCTATTTTCCAAAGTGTTATGAACACAGCCCCCCTTTCACCCCCCTTTGCTCCGGTCCAAAGACGGCTTCAAAGCCCTCCCGCCAAAAGCAAATTCCTAGCAGTCTACTCTCCCGATCGTGCACTTCCGAGACGTTCCCGGAGAGCCTCGGCACCCGAAGTCTCAAGCGGAACCAACTCAAGAGCATCCGAAGCCTGATCCAAGTTCCCGGCATCGAAATAAGAGGTCGCAAGCTCAACAAGACTCGCCTGAAGCCCCGATGAATCAGCAAGCGTGCGGGCCTTCTCCAAGGCCTCCCGCGCGGGATCGAGCTTCCCTTGGAAGAGAAACGACCTCCCGAGCTGTTGGAGCAGATCAGGATCGTTCGGCGTCGTCGTGAGGATCTTGCTGAAATGAATTTCGGCAAGGGAGCCCTGTTTCGCGGCCAAAAACAAGGTCCCCAATTCGAGGTGCGCTTTCCGATCGTTCGGATCGAGAACGAGGGCACTCCGGAAAACGGCAGCCGCCTTGCTGAACTCTTGTTGATCGAGATAGATGCCCCCGAGTAAATTTAAAAGACCCACCGTTTTCGTTTCAGGATCTTGAATGAGTGCTTCGAGGTAGTTCCGAGCGTCTTCGGTAAAGCCTCCTTCGAGGAATTTGATGACAATTTGCTGTGGTGATGATCCGCCGGGAGGCTGCCCCCAACGTCCGGGAAGCGGCGAGGCGGCGGCGAGAGTTTCCTCAGCCCTCCCATCGATCAAGCGGAGGTCACTGAGAAGTTGTTCCGCCGAAACAGGTCCTTTATAAATCGCGCGCAAGCGGCCCGCCGCATCGATGAGAAAACTGCACGGGACCGGAAGCGGGCGTTGTCGACTGAGGATCGCTCGCTGGATGACATCAAACTTCGTGACCAGTCCTTCGTTCCCAAAGCGGTATTCGAAGGGAAGATCCAAGACCTCCCAATGAGCGCGATCTTCTTTCTCATCGACATTGACCGCGAAAATCTCGAGCCCCGCTTTTTTAAGCTCCGTGGCACTCTTCCCCCAATCCGAAAGCTCGATCGGACAAGCCGGACACCAACTGGCCCAGAGGTTGATGAGGCGCGCTTTTTTGACCCCCTTGGTCAAGCCCTCGAGATCGGGCAAAGGGAGTGGAGCAAGTAAGACGATCCTTGTTGTGTCCTTCAAGGGAGGTTCGTTCAGGGGGGATTCGGCAAGGGCTTTGAACCGGGGTGTTTTCCAAGGCTGGGCACCTTCTTTCCCTTCCGTGACGAGATAGCGTTGCCCGGTTTCGAGATTGGACAAGACCTGCTCTTTACCATTTGGCCAACGGATTTTCACCGTGGAGACCTCGGCCTCCGTCCCCGTTCCAAAGTGTAGCCACTTACTAGATTGGGAAAGATAGCCCTCTCCCGCCCGGAGAGTTTCGCTCCGGATACGTCCGTCGTCCATCGTGATCGTCACGCGGGATCCGATGGCGTCTTTGTTTGAACTTGTTCCGCGCAGATAGAAGGCGATGAAGCCGGACTCGGGCTTCCGAAAATCATTGCGAAGAAAGCGAACCTGGGGGCCGGAGCGATTGGCGATCCAGAAATCAAGATCACCATCGAAATCCCAATCGCTGAGAGCCAGCACCCGACCGTCGTCAGGATAGTCTAAGCCAATGGCGGCCGAAACATCCGCAAATCGAAGCTCCTTCTCCTGACCCAAATTTAAAAAGCAACAATTTCGCTCCTGCCCACTCAGTGAGCGACCTTGCCGAAGGAGATCATTGATGGCCTTCCACCCGAGATCATAGCGAAGGACATCGGACGATGCGGCATTTTCATCCGGGGACTGCGCCACGACCTGGCGCCACCAGAAACTTCATAAGTCGTCGTCCGGTTTCTCTGCCGTGACAAAGCCGTTGGTGACGTAGAGATCCTTCCAGCCGTCATTATTGAGATCCACAAAGAGCGAGCCCCAAGCCCAGCGACCCATCACGGTCCCTGAACTTTCTGCGACGTCAATAAAGGTCCCATCGCCTTGGTTGATGAAGAGGGAGTTCCCCCGGGCATGGCGTTGAAAACTCGCGAGACTTTCCGAGTCGAGACCAGACTGAAATTGCTTTTGCCGCGTGATCCGACTCCCGGCCGAGGAGAACATATTGCTCACGTAAAGGTCACTGAGGCCATCGTTATTGGCATCTCCCCACGACGCCGACATGCCAGGCCCGATGTCTTCGACGCCCGCCTCGGCGGCGACGTCGGTGAATTTTCCGTCGTCGTTTCGGTAGAGATTATTTCGGCCAAAATCGTTGGCGACGTAGAGATCCTGATCACCGTCGTTGTCATAATCCTCCCAAACGGAAGCCAGCGAAAAACGGAGGTTGTGAACACCCAGACCGGTCTCAGCGGTGACATCCCGAAACCCCCAACGGCCGTCATTGGCGAGGAGGGCATTAGGTGCCCCGTTGTTGGCATCGTGATAGGGCATGGGACTAGCAAAGACATCCGCTGGGCTAATTTGTCCGGCGCCACTGTATCCACAGGTGAAAAGATCGAGGTCTCCGTCGCGGTCGAAGTCGATGGCATTGAGCGAAAAGAGAACACTCTTGGATGCCAAGACGGCTCGGATTGGAAAGGTTCCGTTCCCGACATTTTCGTGAAGGACGAGACGCGTTCCCATGGTGAGGGCCAAGTCTTGGTCGCCATCGTTATCGAGATCGACAAAAAGAGCGGCGCGCGTGGTGTCGAGCCAATCGACTCCGGCCGCCGCCGAAAGATCACGGAGTGAACCATCGGGTTGACGAAGGAGGAGGCGGTTCGGAAGACCGGCTGATTGGCAGAAGTAGAGATCTTCAAGCCCGTCATTGTTAACGTCACCAATCGCAATGCCATTGCCGCGACCTTCCACCCCGAGAGCATTTTCGGTCTGACTAAACCAATGCTCGCGGCCATAGACAAACTGGGAATCGATGAGTTTGCGATCCGTCAGGGCCTCCGCAGTACAGTCCGTGAAACTGCCATTTGAATCAATGAAGTCGTGCTCAATAATGCGGATTTCAAAAATCTGGGGAGGCGATTTAAGGGTCCAAAAGACCTGCCATTTGGCATTCACCTGCTGGATCGAGCCCTCGGATTTTTTGCCCGAGGCTTGAACGAGAATATCGGTCACGGCCATCTTACCCTTGAGTTCCACATCGACAATCTTGAACTTGATCCAAGGGTCAATGGGATCGGTGAAGAAAGGCGCGGTCAAGCTTGCTGGTCCGCCTCCCGAGATAATCGACAAGCCCTCCTGATCATAAATTTTCCGGTCGAGATCAGGGACAATGCCAACTTCGTTGGGACTTGGCGCGATGACGCCACTCGTCAAAAGCGGAGGACCTGCAATGAGGGTCTTCCCGAGAATCTTAAACTGCTTCATCGCCGCTTCCGCGAAGGCTTCCGAATCCCAGCCATCGAGCGTGGGATCCTCGCGAACCACGATTTCGTGGAGGGCTTTGTCGTAGCTCTGAGCCTCCGCCACGGGAAGAATCGCGAGATCATCGACAACGACCGGATCGACATCTTTCTCAATCACAGGGCCTGCTTCTTTTTTTTCGGAACAGGAAACGAGAGCGAGGAAGAGCAAGGAAAGACGTTTCATCATTCGCGGTGAGGTTTGTGAGATTCGTAGAGAGAGAGTCGTTGTTGGAAGCTCGCTCGCTCGAGCGGGTTTTGCACCAACGTGAGCGCTTCCTCCACGACCTTGATCGCTTCCGGAAAGCGACCGGCCTCGGCATACGCTACTCCCAGCGTATCGAGACTGGAGGGAGTGCGCTGAGCGGGGAAAGCGCAAATTTTTCGGGCAAGTTCGACTGCCCGGGCTCCGTCACGCAGAGCGTCGTTTGGGGTGGTCGACAGGAGCCAAGCGAGATTATTGGCCGCAGGAATTAGGTTGGGATCGAGTTCAATCGCGGCGGAATAGTTCGCCATCGCTTCCTTCACTTTCCCGGTTCCGAGAAGGGCATTCCCAAGGTTGTAGTGAGCGAGCGGAGTGGACCGTAATTGAAGGGAGAATTCTAGGGAAGAGATGCCCTTGCCGAGATCGCGGGAACGGAGATAGGCAAGAGCCAACTTGAAGTGGAGTTCCGGATCATCTTGTCGGCGTTCAATCGCTTTGAGGTAATGAGGAACCGCCTCCTTTGGCTGGCCCATCTCCATCAAGACCCCGGCAAGTTCGATGGAGGCCTGGCGATGGTCGGGATCTGACTCGAGGGTTTTTTGAAAGGCCTTGGCGGCCTCTGGAAAGCGCTTTTGATCAACAAAAATGGCTCCAAGGAGGATGAAAGCGCTGCCCGCATTAAAAGTGGGACTCTCCGTGCCCCCGTCGATTAAGCGCTTGAGGTATGATTCCGCTTCGGCGGTGAAGCCCCCTTCCACAAAGCGAATCGCAAGCGAGTTGGGTGACGATCCGGATGGAATTCCGAGCCACTTCCCAGGAAACGGACTGCTGGCCGCTAGGACTCGGTCCAAGGGCGCACCCATGATTTGAACATCCTGCGCCACCTGCTCTGGAGAAACAGGGCCTTTGTAAATCACGCAAAGCTGACCCTTGCCATCGATGAGGAAACTACTCGGAAGCGGTAAGGGGCTTTGTCGACTGAGGATGGCGCGCTGGACAACGTCCAATTGTTCGCCGATTTTTTCGGAACCAAATCCGAGGGTGAAGGGAAACTTCTTTTCCGCAAAAACGAGACCCGCTTGTTGTTGATCAACCTTGGGTTCGATGTTGATCGCCACCACTTCCAGCCCGGCATTTTTGAAGGTCTCATGCTCAGCCTTCCACTCCTCGAGTTCGCCCATACAACAGGGACACCAACTTGCCCACAAAGTGACCAACCGGGGTTTTCCATCGCTCGGAATGACCGATTGCACCGATCCATCCCGGCCCGAAAACTCCATCCCTGGAATGGGCAAGGGTTGAATCAAAACGATGCGGGCTTGATCCGTGACTACGGGGGGCTCGATCTTTCCCGGAGTCAGTGCGATCGTTCTTTTTTTCGAATCCGCGGCAAGGGCCCGCCCACCTCCTTGAACGATGGTATAACGTTGATCCGTCGGGACAGAAGGAAGGGATTCGGTGGAACCATCCGGCCAAACGACGGTGAGGAAATCAATTTCTGGCTTGGTCTTTCCGAGGCCAAAGTGAAGCCACTTGGAAGAATGCGAAAGGTAGCCCCCACCTGATCGAACCGTCTGGATGCGAGGTTTGAGGTTTCCTTTGAACCGAATCTCCAAGCGCGCTCCGATGGCATCACGATTGCACCGTGTTCCGCGAAGCTGGAACTGGATGAAGTGATTGGCGTCATCGGTATTGTTTCGAAGGAAGCGAACCTGGGGGGCCGTGCGGTTCACAATCCAAAAATCGAGATCCCCATCTTGGTCCCAATCCACCGTCGCGATGGCGCGGCCATCGTCATCAAAGTCGAGCCCAGTCACCTGGGACACATCGGCGAAGCGGGCACCTCCGGTATTTAAAAAAGCGCAATTGCGCTCGTGTCCACTTAACGAGCGTCCGGTTTTGAGCATCGTATTCAGAGCCTTCCAACCGACATCATAGCGGAGGACTTCGCCATCTGGAGCATTGGCTCCGGGAGATTGCGCCACGACCTGGCGCCACATGAAACTTCACAAATCCCGGTCTTTCCCCTGCGCCGTTAGAAAGCCGTTGGTGACATAAAGATCCTCCCAACCATCGTTGTTCATGTCCACAAAAGTCGACCCCCAAGCCCAACGACCCAGGGTCACGCCAAGCTCCACGCTGACGTCCTCAAAGGTTCCGTCGCCTCGATTTCTAAAGAGAGAATTCCCCCGGGCATGACGACGGAAATCCAACTTATCCTCCTCCTTCAATCCGGCTTTGAATTGTGACTGAGTGGTGATGCGATTGCCGGCCGACGAGAACATGTTGCTGACGTAAATATCGGGAAAGCCATCGTTGTTGTAGTCGCCCCAGGATGCCGACATTCCCGGCCCAATATCCTCCACCCCCAAGTCGCCCGCGACATCGGTGAACTTGCCGCCATCGTTCCGATAAAGATTGTTACGGCCAAAATCATTCGCGACGTAGAGATCAAGATCACCATCGCGGTCGAAGTCATCCCAGGAAGAGGCGTAGCTGAAGCGCATGTTGTTTTGATCCAGCCCAACTTCGCTGGTGACGTCCGTGAAATTCCACCCCCCTTCGTTCCGTAGAATCAGATTGGGTGCCCCGTTGTTGGCATCCTCAAAGGGCATGGGATTGGCAAAGACATCGTCGAGATTCACACCCGAACTCAGGGTATAGCCACAGATAAAAAGATCGAGATCCTGATCGCCGTCATAGTCGATGGCATTGATCGAAAAGAGGCTGCTGGCCGAATCGATCACGGTTTTCAATTCAAACTTCCCGCTTCCATCGTTCGCTTGCACCACGACCTTGCTGCCGAGGACTGCGACAAGATCGAGATCACCATCGTTGTCGAGATCGTTTAACAAAGCCGCCCGGGTCTCTTCATGCCAGTTCACCCCGGCGGCGAGGGCGGTGTCCGTGACGGTGCCGTCCAGATTTTGGATCAACAGGAGATTGGGCAAGGCGGGCGGCTGGCAAAGGTAAAGGTCTTCCAGTCCATCCCCGTTGACATCCCCAATCGCCAAGCCATGCCCCGCAGCCGGACGGGCAATCGCGCCATCAAATCGGGAGGTCCAATGGTCAATGCCATAGATCAACTGACGATCAAAGGTCTCGGGATTTTGAAAAACCGAACGGGTGCACTCCGAGAAAATTGACTGACCGTTTTTTAAGGAATGACTCACCTGGTCATCATTCGACACCTCGATGCTCTTCAGTAATGGAGGGTCGCTGGAAGGATCCCAGAGACATTTCCAGGTCGCGTTGAGTTGCACTGCTTTCGAGGGGTCACGCCCCCCGATTTGCACGTAGGTCACGGTGGTCGTGCCCTCGTCACCAGGCTCCACCCGGATTGTTTTAAACTTGGAACGAATCTCGCTAAGTCCGGCGAGGGGTGCCGCTAATTCGGTGAGCGCTTTTTGAAAGCTCTCCGAGATCTCCAGATCAGGCGAGGCCGCTCTCAAAAGCGAGAGTGATTGATCTTGAAACGCGGAGGTCGCGCCTCTGGCAGGAGAGGCCATCAGCCGAAAAGCGGGATGCGCTAGGCCTTCAGGAAAAGTCTTGTGATCCGAGGCCAGGAAATCGGCGATCTTGTTAAATTGCTCACCGGAAGTTTCATTAAAAGCCTCGGTGCTCCAGCCATCGACGGTGGGATCATCGAGCTCGGCCACCGAGCGGATCGCCGAATCAAAACGGTTCTTTTCCAATCCGGGGATCACAGAAAGCGGGGCGGGAGTCTCTTGGGCGATCGCGCAGATCGGGAGAAAAAAAATGAGCTTCTTCAGCATAAAGATCGAGGGATAAAAACTAACTGATCGGTCGGTTGAGGCCAACAAAAAGCCGCCGGATCTCTCCGACGGCTTAAAAATTAAATCCAAGATCTTTTCTCTATCGCTTGCGACGGATCGCAAGAAAGCCAAGAGCACCGAGGCCGAGGAGGCTCGTTGAAGGCTCAGGAATCTGAGACTGAGAAATGCTGAAGTTGTCGAAAGAAACCGTGTGAATCCCTTCGACACCGCCAATCGCCATATCACTGTGGCTACTGTAGGCCATTCCCACATACCAACCATCGGCCGAATTTGTATCTTCAACGTCACTCCGGGCACCCGAGAATGCCCAAGATCCAGCGACACCGTCGACATCTGGCGCAAATCCAGAGGTGAATTCGTTGGTCACATCATTGTAATCGAGGCGAAGCCAAGAAACATTCACGCCACCGTCAGTGAGGAAGACATTGTTGGAAATATCACCTCCATCATTGCCCACGGCATCCTCAAATCCTCCGTTACCGTCATTGAAGAGGCGACCTGCAAGACGGACCGGCACAGGGTTTGCACCCCCGGGTTGAGAGCCGTTGCCAGTCGCTAGTTGGGCCATCCCATTGGAGCTACCGGGAAGGAGACTGTTACGAGCCATGATTCCGGCCTTGCCCCAGCGACCACTGGCAGCTTCGGATTGACCAACAACACGAACGACTGCCGAGAAACTCCCGGTCACCCTGGCACTCTCATGAAGATATGTTCCAGTGTCTCCACCGTTCCAAAAATCACCAGCTGCAGTATCGTCACCAAGAGTGTGGACTCCGGCCAAAGACGTTGAGCTCCCTGTGCCCCCGTTAATATACTCAGTGACGAGCGCTCCTTGAGCAACTCCAAGACTGAGGGCAGCAAACACTGCAATTTTTGTTGTTTTCTTCATGATTTCAAATGTAATTCTGTGTAACTCGATCGCCGTATGACGATTAGAGTGCGGGTAATATGACAATTCCGTCACCATGCGTCAATGAGATTCTTCTAGCCCTGGCGTCAGGGCGATCAAGCTAGGGAGAGGAGGCGTTCCCGGTAGGTGCGGTTCATGAGCGCGCAGCGGGGTTTTGCCGGGAGGCTGCCTTTGATTCCGGGGTCTTCTTTGAGGGTGTTGAGGACGATGCGGCGCACTGTCCCAAGATTCTTGGCTGCGTTGGCCTTGCGGATTTGGTTGTGATCTTCACGGAAGCAGGGGTCCAGAACCCAGTGGCATTGATTTTCGATACTCCAATGCTGGCGGATCACTTTTTGAAAGTAGGCCGCCGACTCCTCTTTGCTGCTGAGGTAGTAGCGTCTTTCTTTTATGCGCTTCTTTCCCGTCGTTACGATTATGGTGTCGGTTTCAACGACGATCAGACTTGTAAGACTAGCCCAGCGCTGGCGAATTTTCGGATGAAGGGCGATCAGGTTCGGAGTGCTCAAGAGGGTGCGGGTCGATTTCGGATGGGAGATCCCAATTCTTGCGCTAAGCGCGGAATAGCTTTCTCCGGTTGCTCCAATGAATGCGCTGGGCCCACCGGGAGTCTGCACGCTTCGCCGCTCTTGGACCGGAGCGGAGGGGGTGAAAGGGGGGATATGTTCATCACTCGGCGGCAAGAAAACGGCGGAGCTCTGACACCGTCGGAGCCCCCGCACCTGCCCAAAGAATCTCTCCTCGCTGGTTCGTTACGACAGATGTGGGATACGGCAGCTCAGCGGCTCCGATCCAACGCTGAAGAAACACTTCTGCTTTTTTACGGTCCAACCTCGAGAGGTCCGTCTGTAAATTATACGGGAGGTCGTGCTTATTCTGATAAGCGACTAGTGCTTCGCGGCCTTCTTTTTCATCGAGAGGAAAGCCACGAAATTCCACGCCAAGCCCCTGCGTCATCGCTTTGAGCTGCTCGAAATGAGGACGGTAACGAGCGCAAGCGGGACACCACGTGGCCATTCCCTTCCAAACCGTCAAACGAGATTTTGATAGATATCCGAGCGGGAAGGTCGCTTTTCCCAGCAAAGACTTCTGTTTTAATTCCACGTCCCGGCGGTAGGGTTTCCGTTCCTCGCCACCCCGCTCGTCGACGGTCAACCACTCTCCATGCTTCACCTTGGTAACCGTTGATTTTCTTCCAGACGGCCACCTTACGATCAGCTCATCAATCTCTTCCCAATCGCCTAATCCCACGATCATCACAGCGCTATTTTGAGAACCGTAGCCCTGGCCGCAGCGGTGCTCTCTCTCGATCATCTCTTCTCCTTTCCTAATTTCAATGCGAGTACCGTATCCATCACGATTACTCCAATCTGATGCGGTGGCAGTGCGATTACCTCCCCTGAAAGAAAGGGCGATAAAGTTACCGCTCCGATCTTCATCACTCATTTCATTGTGAAACAGCCGTGTCAGCGGGTTCATCGCATTTACCGAAACGATGTCACTCCACCCGTCCCGGTCATAATCGAAGACGGCAAATGCCCGTCCATCAGATTCATCGTCCAAGCCAGAAAGGCCGGACTGGTCTGAAAAGTTCGAACCAGTCCCGTCATTTAAGTAAAGCTTGTTTCGCTCGTGACCACTCAGAGAGTGAACGCGAAGTTTACCGTCAACCAACTCATCACCAGCTTCGACACGGGCGTCCAGTGAGTCATCGACTCTCCCTGTTTGAGGGTCGCGATCCCAAGCTTCGGATTCACGGAGTGTGCCTCCGATATTTTCATCCTGCCGCACGACCGTGCGCCAAAGGTTACTTCACAAATCAATATCCGATTCGAAAGAACGAGGGGCGGTAAAATAACCACTCAAGACGTGAATATCGAGATCCCGATCGTTATCGATATCAACAAATTGGCCACCCCAGGACCAACCAGATCTGGCAACAGGGATCATCGACCCTCCATATCCGGCAAGCTGTTCGAACTTCCCGCCATTCTGGCGGTAGAGAAAATTACCGGACGCCGCCTCGACAAAACGGGGATCAACCTCTGCGAAATCGCCTAAAACCCGTTGACCTGCTTTGCTAAACATATTGGTCACAAAAAGATCATCTCTACCGTCCCCATCGTAGTCCCCCCAACACGCTCCCATCCCAAAACCCATCTGGTCCAAGCCAGTTTGAGAAGCAATATCGACGAACCCCTCCTTTCCATCATTGCGAAAAAGGTGGTCTACCGCCCAGTCGTTTGCCACCGCAAGATCGGGATCTCCATCCTCATCAAAATCCCCCCATGTCGCTTGTAGGGAATTTTTCCAGCTACTGATTGAGGAGTCAGAATGAACTCTTTCGAACTGACCATTCCCCATATTCTTAAGAAGCCAATTAGGAGGACCCGTTTGATTCAGGTACCCCCCATGAGATTCTTGACGAGATTCCCGATACTTTTTGCGGAAGACCCGTGCCTCCTCAGCCGTCAGGTATTTTGAACACCAATCTGTCCCTTCCTCTCCCCCAAACCCAGGAATGCTCCCGGTCAGATTCCCCCGACGATAGGTCGTGACATAAAGATCAAGGAGACCGTCTCCGTCATAATCTGCCGCAGCGAGAGAAGTCGCTAAAAAAGGAAGGTCCGTCTTTTTTTGTTCGACGACCCGAAACCGACCTTTGACATTCTCGAGATAAGTCATTCGCTCAATACTTCTTCCGAGCATGAGATCTGGATCCCCATCATTGTCAAAATCCGCAAATATTCCGCAGGTGGAATTGCCCGGCAACGAAAGCTCAAGCGCAGAAGCCTTTTCCACAAAAGTCCCGTCACCTTGATTGTGCAGGAACAAATTTTTTCCCAGACGGACCATGATATAAACATCGTCCCACCCGTCGTTATCAACGTCGACCACTGAGACCGCAGGCTTAAAGCCCATCGCAATGGGTTCAAAGTCTTGCGTGGGGGCCATTTTTTTATTGGTACTGTAATGGTAATTCAAGGCCCTTCGATGTTCGGATTGAGTGAGCAGTCGACGTGTCGGGAGATCAGGCAAAGCCTCGACCAAACGATCGCGAAAATATTTCCGAGATAGTTCC
>Ga0307999_1000279_pt1 | contig 14531 bp, 12 predicted proteins | sample Neamet1_FD_203158 | JGI IMG/M metagenome (GOLD analysis project Ga0307999, IMG submission 203158) | Marine microbial communities from water near the shore, Antarctic Ocean - #1 | ecosystem: Environmental > Aquatic > Marine > Unclassified | place: Southern Ocean | collected 2014-06-04 | reverse complement strand
CTAGAGAGATTAAAAAATTAGCTGGAGGGTTTTTACATAATCCAGTATTAGTTGAAGCTGAACCAGAAAACAGTACAGCAGAAAAAGTTGAACAACGTGTTGTAAAAGTTGACCAAGGTAGAAAAAATGAATTGGTTATTAAATTAATTAAAGATGGTAACTGGAAACAAGTACTAATTTTTACAAGAACTAAGCACGGTGCTAATAGATTAACTGAAAAATTAGTAGATGCAAGAATTTCTGCAGCTGCAATTCACGGAAATAAAAGTCAAGGTGCTAGAACAAAAGCATTAGCAGGATTTAAAGATGGATCTATTCGTGTAATGGTAGCAACTGATATTGCTGCACGTGGATTAGATATTCCATTATTACCGCACGTAATTAACTTTGAATTACCAAATATTGCTGAAGATTACGTTCACAGAATTGGTAGAACAGGTAGAGCAGGTGCAAGTGGTGAAGCTTTAAGTTTAGTATCTATTGATGAAATGGACTACCTTAAAGACATTGAAAAATTATTAGGTGAATCTTTAGGGTCTGAGATTTTAGAGGGATTTGAACCTATTGATAAATTTTCAGGTAAACCAGCCTCAAAACAAAACCAACGCGGTGGCGGTGGTGGAAATAGAGGTGGCGGAAACAGAAATGGTGGTAGTACTAAACCAAGCTGGAAGAAGAAAGGTAACAGTTCTTCAAGACGTACTGGAAACAGAAACTAGTCTAGTTATAAAACAAAAAAATCCCCAAATTTATAAAATTTGGGGATTTTTTTGTTTTAATAGTTTTGAGTTAAACTCAATATTTTAAGAATTAAGGCTTAACAAAAGAAGCATTAATTTCTTCAATGTAATTTAAAACTTCATCTCTACCATGTTTCGTTTCTGATGAGGTAATAAAATGAGGTGGCATTTCTTCCCAAGTTTTTAACATCTCAGCTTCATAGGCTGCGTAAAAGCTTCCTTGTTGAGAACGGTTTAGTTTATCAATTTTTGTAAACACAATAGAGAATGCAATTCCACTTGTTCCTAACCATTCCATAAAATCTATATCAATAAATTGAGGCGGGTGACGGCTATCGATTAATAAAAAAACATTCATTAAGTTTTCACGCTTAAGCATATATTCGTTAATAAATTTTTCGTATTTATTACGGTGTGTTTTACTAGCTTTAGCAAATCCATAACCAGGTAAATCAACTAAATACCAACTTTTATTCATGATAAAGTGATTAATCAATCTAGTTTTACCAGGTTTACCAGATATTTTAGCTAAATTTTTAACATTAGCTAGCATATTAATCAATGAAGATTTACCAACATTTGAACGACCAATAAATGCATATTCAGGTATTTGTGGAATAGGACATTTTGTAATGTCTTGATTACTCATTACAAATTCGGCAGTGTTGACTTTCATAATTAATTAGTTATTTGTGGCAAAAATAGTGTTATTTATAAAACTTAGCTAATTAATAGAATATTTTCTAATGCTTTACTTAGATAAACCAGTCAGGAGAAAAATGTGAATTCATGCTATGGTTTTATTATTAAGACGGTTCGCATTAGGGATTGAAGCGGTTAGCTTTTTTGGATTAATTTTAGTAAAAGTTGAAATATGAAAGCAACTTTAGAAGCTATTCATAATTTTACGATTACTTAATTGAATACTAAAAACTAGTAGCGTAAAGCTTGACTTACATCACTTTTTGATGTAAGTAATGCCCAAATAATCCAGTTAATAACTATCACTATAAAAAGGATGGAATTTTGAACTTAAAACCTTATATTTGTAGTCTAAACTATATACAAATGAGTTCATTATTAACAGTAGGGAGTGTTGCGTTTGACGCAATTGAAACTCCTTTTGGAAAAACAGATAAAATAGTAGGTGGAGCAGCAACATATATCTCTATCTCAGCATCTTACTTTGCTAAGGATCAAAAAATAGTATCAGTTGTTGGAGATGATTTTCCTGCAAAAACTATTGAATTCTTACAAGAAAAAGGTGTAAACACAGACGGTTTACAAGTAAAAAAAGGTGAGAAATCTTTTTTCTGGTCAGGGAAATATCATAATGATATGAACTCTAGAGATACTTTAGTGACTGAATTAAATGTATTAGAAAACTTTGACCCAGTTATTCCTGCAAGTTACCAAGGTGTTGATTATTTAATGTTAGGTAATTTAGCGCCAACTGTTCAACGTCAAGTAATTGAACGTTTAGATGTTCGTCCAAAGCTTATCGCTTTAGATACTATGAACTTTTGGATGGATATCATGATGGATGAGTTAAAAAAGACTTTGAAATTGGTTGATGTTTTAATTATTAATGATGAAGAAGCTAGACAATTGTCAGGTGAATATTCATTAAGAGTAGCTGCTAAAAAAATAATTTCAATGGGACCAAAATACCTCATCATTAAAAAAGGTGAACATGGTGCTTTGTTATTTCATGGAGAAAACATTTTCTTTGCGCCGGCTTTACCATTAGAGGTTGTATTTGATCCAACAGGAGCAGGTGATACTTTTGCTGGTGGATTTATTGGGTATTTAGCAAAAACTGATGATGTTAGTTTTGACAATATGAAAAGAGCAATTATTGCAGGTTCAGCAATGGCAAGTTTTTGTGTTGAAAAATTTGGTACTGAAAGTATTGAATACTTAAACGATACAGAAATTTATGAACGTATGTTAGAGTTTGTTGACTTAGTTGACTTTAACTTAGATAGAAAATTATAACATTAAGAAGAGAATTATTTGCTTAAAAATGTTGATAGAGATTTAATTAAAAGTCAAAGTCAACATTTTTATTTACACATTTTACATTATGAAAACTGAAATCATTTCAAAAATTAACGAATTAACACAACAAAATGCTGTGTTACCTTTATCAAGACAATTTGGAGATTTAACTGACCAATTTTATACGATTATTAAAGAAGAAGAACGTGTTTGGGAACTTAAAAAACTGGAACTAATTGAAGCAGGTGAAAAAGCTGAGGCAATTGAAAAACCTGTTGATGAAGCATTTGATAATTTTAAATCAGCTGTGAGTACGTTTAAAGCAAAACGTCAAACAGAAATTGATTTACGAAACGAATCAGAAGGTGAAAACTTAACTGTTAAAACCAAGATCATAAAACAATTGTCTGATTTAGTCGCTAATGAAGAACATATTGGTAAAGCAATTACAACGATAAAAGAAATTCAAACAAATTGGAAAGCAGTTGGTGCTATTCCTAGAGATAAACGTCAGTCTATCGATAAGGAATATTCTAACTTAATGGATGAGTTTAGATATAACATCAACATTTATAAAGAAATTGCTGACAACGATAGAGTTAAAAATTTAGGACTTAAGAAAGAAGTAATTGCTGAATTGAAAACACTTTTAGAGGTTGAAAAAATTAGAGACGTTGAAACTAAACTTCACAATTTACAAAACATTTGGAATGAAATTGGTGGAACTCACCAAGACCAATGGGAAGCAATTAAGGAAGAGTATTACGGAACTGTAAATACACTTTACGAAAGAATTAAAGCCTTTTACGACAACAGACGTGAGGAACAAAAAGGAAATATATTATTGAAGATTGTGTTGATTGAAAAAGTAATGGAAATCAACAAAGTTGAAAATGAAAGCCATCAAGATTTTCAAAAAACAACTGAACAGATTTTAGCTTTACAAGAGGAATGGAAAACTATAGGTTTTGGTCCTAAAGCTGAAAATGATAAAGTTTGGGCTATGTTTAGAGGGGAGTGTAATTTATTTTTTGATAAGAAAAAAGTATTTTATAACGAACGTAATTCGAAATTTGATGGTCTAAAGGTTAAGAAAGAAGCTTTAATTGTAAAAGTTGAAGCACTTAAAGAGTCTACTGATTGGAAAGACACTACGTTTAAATTAGTTGACATTCAAAAAGAATGGAAAAATATTGGTTCTGCTGGACCAAAATTTGATAATCAATTATGGAACGTTTACCGTAAACATGTTGATTTCTTTTTTGATGCAAAAGATGCTCACTTTAAAGGTTTAGATGAAGCCAATGCTGGTAATTTGAAATTAAAGAAAGAATTGATTGAAAAATTAACTGCCTATGAGGTTGGTAAAGATGTTCAAAAAATTATTGCTGATTTAAAAGTGTTTTCTGAAGACTTTAAAAGCATTGGTAATGTCCCTTTTGCTGTTAAAGATAAAATTTATGAAGCTTACAGAACTGCTTTAGATGAAAAATACAATCAAATAGATTTAGGTAAAGAAGAAAAAGCAAAAGTATTATACCAAGGTAGATTAGATGCAATTACTTCAAGTGCAAACCCAGAAAGAGGGATTGATGAAGAACGTTTTACAATTCGCCAAAAAATGGATGAATTTACACAAGAGAAAGCACAGTTAGAAAACAATTTATCGTTTTTTGCAAATGCTAAAGACGATAATCCATTATTGGTTAACGCAAGAAAAAGTATTAGTAATGTACAACAGAAAATTGATGGATGTAAAGCACAATTAAAAATGTTATCTGTACTGTCTAACACTTTACAAAAAGCTAAAGCAATAGTTGAAGAAAATACTGTAGCAGAAAATGAATAAGGTTGTAAATTCAATGTCATTGATATTTTTAATACTCTATGCATTTTTCGCGTTTGGATCTATTAACGATTTAAACTTTTCGGTTTACCAATTAAAAGAGTTTCCGCTTTTAACTGAAATTATTTACGGCTTAACGGCAGTCATCTTTTTACTTGGTGCATTAAGAATAAAAAGACGTTGGACTGGTTTAAGTGATATTAAGTCTTTCACTAAATTTACCTACAGTACAAAATTGTCTAAAAAAGTCAAAGTATTGGGAACAGTTTTTTTTATAGCTGAGATCATATTTATGATATTCTTTTTGTTTTTAGCTTTAGATAGCCAAAAGCTAGACAATGGAACGATACTATTACCAATGTTCGGAATGTTGATCTTTTTTGTATTAGAAACACTAACTTTTTTAGTAAAATTTCACACAAGTGAGAACATTAAAATTGGGGTAACTACTAATTTAATTGCCTATTTTGACCGTGAAATTAACATTTACTATTTTGGAGGTTTACAACAAGTAGCAGTGTATCAAAATCGTTTACATCTTAAATACCGTGACGAATTACACATGTTTATGGAATTAGATATTATTCCGGAAGAAGAATTATTAAACTTCAAAAATGCTGTGTATGCTGTATTGAAAGATAAAGATATTTTCTTTGACGAAAGCTTTAGAGAACTAGGGGTTGAAAATGAAAATTAGGACAATGCGAGTAACATATATACTTATTAGCCTAGTATTAACATCATGTGGAAGTTCTCATAATAACCCCTCCTTTATAGAAGGAGGAGGGTTTTAGATTTTGAAGAAAATGAATATGAAACGGTTATAATTGGAGATCAAGAATGGATGTCTGAAAATTTAAGAACGACTAAATATTCTAATGGCGAAAACATATCAGACGCTTTAGGTTTTGAAGACTTTAAAGTTTACGATAATGATTCATTAGCAATTGATGAATTTGGCTTATATTACAATTATTCTGTCGTTGAAGACACTTCTGGAATTTGTCCGTGTAATTGGCACGTTCCAACCGAACTCGATTTCACTAAACTTATTGAGTATGCAGGAGGAATTTGGAAAGCATTAAGAAAATTAAAATCTAGTGGAGTGCTAGAAGATGGTTCTGCATCATGGATAAATGAGAATCCGCTATACAGCGGCACTAATACAATTGGTTTCAATGCATTACCAGCTGGTTTCATTTTTGTTGAAAATTCACTGTACAAACATGAGCTTACATTTTTCTGGGCAATCACACATGAAAGTAATAAATTATTATCTTACAGAATTGGACAAGCAAAGACTGTTGTGAAGACATTACAACCGAGTGGAAACAATACAGATAATTATTATTACTCCATTCGTTGTATAAAGAATTTATAATTTATGAAAATACTTATACTAACGGTACTCTTATTTAGTTTTAATTGTTTTTCTCAAGAAAACGAAAAAAAAATTAAATATGACTATGGAATAGGAATTGAATATAATACGTTAATAACTGAAACTAAGAATAAGGATGTTAACTATTTTACTTCAAACTATTCAAACGGAACTAGCACGTCCTTATTATTTAAAAATAAATTATGGGTTAAAAAATGGTATCTTTCTTTTGATGCTGGATTAAATTTAATTCGTCAAAAACAAAATTTAGTTTTTAGTAATGCAATTGATCCTATAATTAATTTTAATGTAGTCCATAAACTTATACTCTGGCAATTTAACTTTGGTTTTGCCAGAGTATTTGACTTATCTAATAGTTCAAAATTCACTATTGAATTAGGTGCTACAGTAAATGGCTTTTTTAGTCAGAATACACCTGTTTCAGATTTGAAAGGAAGTTTCGAATCAGACTTTATTAGTATTGACGATTTTGGACAAGATAATAGTAGTAATGAAAATTATGAGTATTTAATTGATTATGATGGGATTTTTAGAACTGCACCGTGGGTAAAAATAGGACTAATTCAAGAATACAATAAAGGAGCACTTGAATTTGGACTAAGCTATACTAGAAGGCGAATGGAATATGATAATTTTATTATAATTAAATCTACAAACTATACTGCAATAAGTGAAAGTAGATCAAAGTCAGATGCAATAGGCATTTATTTAAATTGGTTTTTTAGGAAATAAATAATTCTAAACTATAAGTAGTCATACTTGTTATCACAATTTAATTTATAATATCTTCAGTAGCATTCCATAATTTTTCTCTGTAGTCAATATTAAAATTTATAGTGGTTGGTTTTTTATTCACAAACAATTTCCCTGATACATTTTTAATACTTTCGTCTAAGCAAACAAATATTCCATTTTCTGACGTTTTTGCCATAAATGGGCTAACCAACTTAGCGAAAAACTGAAGAATTTTAGGCATATTTCGGCTTAAGTCTGACTGCACAATACCTGGGTGAAATGAATTAACAGTGATCTTTTTATCAATTAATTTTTCTGCTAAAATTTGAGTGAGTACTGTTTTTGCGTGCACAGTAGTAATGGCAGTTTTGAAGCCACTATAATTCGTTTCAAAATTCAAATTATTAAAATCTAAAACTGGTTTTAAAACATGTGACGCTTGTCCTGCAACATTAACAATTCTGGCTTGATTACTTTTCTCAAGTAATGGTACTAATTCAGTTGACAATATAAATGCACTTAAATAACCAATGGAAAATGTTTTATCTTGTCCCCTTATAGTAAACTGCTGTTTTGGTGACATAATTCCAGCTACATTTACTAGCAAGTCTAAGCTTTCATTCTCTTCCATAAATTGAGTTGTAAATGCTTTTACGGTATCTAGTTCTCCTAAGTCTAATTGAATAAACTTATGTTTAAGTTTTGAAGTGGTTAGTAAATCAGCCTCTACAGCCTTACCCTTTCCTAAATTACTACCTATGAAAGTGACTCTAAAATTATGCTTTACAAGTGCTTTAACAATTGACAAGCCTACACCAGAAGTTCCGCCAGTAATCAATGCATGTTTTGTTGTATTTTCCATATTGTAGTTATTAGTTATGTAAAGATTAAAAATTATTTTGAGCTTTAAACTGTAATTTTCTTAATTAACATTGATTTAACTAATCACTTTTATCATTTATATGATTCAAATTCTATACTTTCACAGTATCAAAACAATTTTTAAATACAAATTTCCCTTAGCCTTAGTAGTTTTACTATACCTAACGCATTTATATACAAAGGACTTTAGTTCTAGCTATCAGAAACCAATTAACGGAGATGCTAAAGCTTATTATGCCTATTTACCGGCTATTTTCATTTACCAAGACTCAGAATATAACTTTATTGATGCGTATGAGGAGAAATATTATGCTAAGGACCATAGAAAAGACTTTTTAAATACAATCGAGAATGGTAGAAAAGTGAATAAAACATTTCCAGGTGTTGCGCTTTTGTACTTACCTTTTTTTTTAATCGCTCACTTTTTAGCTTCTATTTTTGGTACTGAGGCAGATGGGTACTCATTATTATATCAGTACTTATTCGATTTCGGTTATTGGTTCTACATCCTTATAGGTGCCATTTATTACCTTAAAGTATTTAGGTTATTAAAGTTTAAAGACAAACATATTTACTTTAGTTTGTTTGTATTAATAGTGGGAACCAATGTGCTATTTTATTCAATGGTTGACCAGTCAGTGACGCACTTGTTTAATTTTGCAATGATTAATGGACTAGTATATCACTTACTTAAGTTTAAAAGTAATGCTAAATTAAAACATATCTATCTGTCAATTGCGCTATTGGTGTTAATTGGTATTACCAGACCAACCAATATTTTAGTCCTATTACTGATACCTATTTTTATTTCAGAACGACAATTTTATGTTGATTATTTTAAGGAAATTTTCAAACTAAAATCAATTTTTATTGTTGGTACTATTACCATTTTAATAGGTTCTATTCCATTTGTTTTATGGCAATGGCAAACTGGAAATTGGATTGTTTATGGCTACGGAGATGAAGGTTTTGATTTTAAAAATCCTGAATTCGTTAATTTTTTATTCTCTTACACCAAAGGCTGGTTTACTTACACACCTATAGCATTACTAACATTAATTTTAGGTTTATTCTATGTTGGTCGTAAAAGCATTTTAAAGTCAATTAATATTCTTGCCTTCTATCTTATTTCAATTTACATATTCAGTTCTTGGTGGTGCTGGTATTATGGTGCAGGAATGGGTCAAAGGGTAATGATTGATCATTTTATAGTGTTAGGCTATTTGATTATTGTAAGTCTCGAAAATTTACCAGCCTTACTTAAGAAAGTAGTGACTACGCTTTACGTTTTACTGGTAGTTTTTAATGTTATTCAAACCTATCAAATTACCACTGGAATTTACCCAATGGGTTCGCCAACCAAAGCAATTTATTGGGATAATTTTTTAAATTTATCTAAAAAAGCTAAAGTGTATGACAAAGTAAATTGGGAATTAATAGAATCGTTACCAATTTTACTTAGCCCAAATATGAATTATATTGTGAAGGGAAATTCAAAAGAAGTAAATGACAAATTTGTAATCCAAACTAATGAGTTTCACACCTACTCTCCTACATTTAAAGTTGAACTTACAAAACCTACTAAAACTGTTGTAATTAAACTTAATGCTTTTGCTTATAATGCTATTAATAGTTCTAGGTTAGTCATATCTACAATTGAGTCTAATTTAGAACAATATGTGGTGTATTTGAAGTCCTATTTAGAGAAAGACAATACTGTTGAAATGGAATTTTTAATCGAGTTTGCTAATCCTGTTAGTGTATTTGAAGTTTACGCTTGGAATGCTGGCACACAAGAAAAAGTAGATTATTCTGAATTTATTATTGAAAGTTTTGAAAAGTAGAATTAATAAGTTTTTTATTTGTTGTTCTTGACTTCTATTATGTTTTCAATTTCCTATTTCGATAAAAACTCAACATACCAGTCTAGTATTGCATTGAGCAAGTCGAAATGTGTCTTTGAGCAAATCGTTCTTTTTTATTTAAACAGCCAATAACTAGGATTGATGTTTTTTATTTGTCCGTCAGTTGTGATTTGTCTAATTTCAAAGTGAACTTGTGACATAGTTCCTCCTGCATTTATTAAAAGTGATCCAATTTCTTGTTTTGACTTAATCTTGTCTCCTTTTTTCACATAAGACTCTTGTAAATTAGAATAGATAGTTCTATAATTACCATGTGCAATAATAACAGCTTTTCCTGCACCAGGAATTAAAATAACGCTACTAACTGTTCCTTTGTATACTGATCGCACAGAAGAGCCCTTTACAGTTAATATATCAACGCCATTATTATAAGTAAAAATACCAGAATGAACAGGATGTGGTTGTTTCCCATACCCTCTAGACACTTCACCTTTTGATACTGGCCAAGGCAGTCTACCTTTATTAGATAAAAACCCAGAATTATTAAGCTTAACTTCTTTAGTTTCTTTAACAGTTTTGGGCTTCTTTTTTAGACGTTCTCTTTCTGCTAATATTTCTTTATTAATTGCTTTATTGATCGCACGACTTATCTCTCTTTTCTTCTTTTTTTGTTGATTCAGTTCATCTTGTAATTGCTGACCTTTATCGTTTATTGAACTAATGAATGTCTTTTGTTTTTGTAAGTCTTGTAAATAATTTTGCTTTTCTTTTTCTTTACTCTTAACTAATTCGTTTTGTTTTAATTGCTTTACATTTAATAATTCAATACGTTCTAAAAGTTGTTGTTTTGTTAATTTTATACGTCTAATTTGGTCTGCTCTAAATTTGGTTATTTGATCAAGGTATTCAATTCTTTTATTAGCTTGATTAAAGCTACTTGATGACAAAATAAATAAAATAGAAGATGCATTATCTCGGTACTTATAAACTAGTTTTATCATATTTCTATATGATAAAACTAATACATTAAGTTTTTCTTCTAAATCTACAATCTCTTTTTTAAGCGTAGTTATATCATCATTTAATCCCTTCTGCTGGAGATTAATATTATTTAACAAATCTTCTCTATACTTAATTTTAGTACTAATCAAACCGATTGTATTTGTCAAATTAGACTTTTCATCTGCATTTGATTTTAATAAGTTTTCGGTAAAACTAATCTTATCCTTTAATTGTTGTTGCTGTTTTTTTAAACGGTCACTTTCTTTTTGTTGACCAAAAGAGAGTAGCCCTATTAAAAGGAAAACCAATATTAAAATATGTTTATTTATTACAATCGACATAAGATGAAGGGACAGAAAATTTAATTGTTTTTGGTTGATTAATTTTCACTTTAGAATAATCTAATTCTAAAAAAATTGAATCTCTAGGGTGAACTATCTTTATAGTTGTTAATGCAGGTACTAAATAATTATTTATAAATTGAAACTTATCATAATTAACACCAATACTTACCGTATCTCCAGGAATTTCAATATTCATTTTAACTAAGTCTAATGAATCAGGTGAAAAGTAATACTTGATGAAGATGTCATTGTTTTTTTCCTTATTAAGATTCAATTTTTCCTTATCAATTTGTTTAAATTTACGTTTTTTGTGAGATGACAAAATATAATATTGTTTGAACTTATCCTTTATTTGCTTGTAATGGACAGCTTCATCAATATATAATGGTTTACCAACTAATAGGTTTTGAAATGCTGTATATTCTAATTCTACTCCAATAATTGATGAAATATAACTCAAGTTTTCATTAAAGTAGCATTTAGCCAATTTATTAGTACTTTTTACTGAATCTTTATTAATTAAATAGGTGGCAGCAATGATTGGCCCTTTAGTTATGGTTCCAGAAAATGCTGAATCAATTCTCATCTTTACTGAAGATTTAAATGATTGTGTTTTTTTTGAATCCTTAAATTTAACATCTATTTTGGAATAAAAAAAGTCATAATTGATCGCGCTATTTTTAAATAACTCAGCAATTAATTTTTTTTCACTAATTCTTTTAGTCACCATACCTGGTACTTTCGTCTTACATGAAAACGATACAAAAACAAGTAAAATACCTATGATATATAATGCACCTCTATTTTTCATAATATGCCTTATTATTGATCTTTTTATTTATACGAGTTGAATTATTTCCCAATTTTTTAGATTCAGTCCAAATTTCTAATGCATCTACTGTATTTCCACTTAAAAATAAAGCATCTCCATAGTTTTCTAATATCTCGAAACTAGTATAGTCAATTACCACTGCTTTCCCTAACACTTTTACTGCGGCTGTATACTGTTTTAGTAAAATCAGTAATTCTCCGTTTGTGTTTAAATATAGGTGATTTTTAGGAGCTATCTTTATGGCAGTATTACTTTGTAAAAGTGCACTTTCTAATTTAGCATCCTTCTGCAATAATTTAGCATAACCATTATAAGCTTTGGCATTATTTGGAACGGTTTGAATCGCTTTAGCAATACATAATTCTCCTTTTATTTTATCTCCAGATTTCCAATATGATTTTCCCATTTGGTATTCAAACTCTGATTTTAATTCATCATCTTTTATCACATATTCCTTACCCATCATTAATAGTTCTTCTGCTTCATCAAAACGATTAATTTCATAAGCACCAATTCCAGTTAACAAATATACCATAGGCTGACTAGGGTAATATTCAAGGGCTTTTGTGCCATCAATATATAATGAATCAAATAATGAATTATCATAATCTACATTCAGTAAACCTTCCCAAGCACGATAATCTGATGGGTTAAGTTCACAAGCTTTAATAAACTTTTCTCTTGCTTTAATTGATTCATTATTCAGAACAAAATAGTTACCATACAATGATAAAAAATCAGGATTGTTAACTTCCTCTTTTTCTGTAATCATAAATAACGATTTTAATCTAGTATTAATGGCTTCAGAGTTTTTATCCTTTCTGTCAAAAGCAAATTGAACTAAACCATTTAATAAGGCTAACTTTCTATCAGGATTTACATTCCCAGTCTTAAACCCTTTCTCTAAATAATCGAATGACTTATCAATATTATTTTTTCTTATTTCTATATCAGCCAATCCTAAATATGCATTTCCATAAGTAGAATCCACCTCAATAATTTGCTTTGCAATAGTTTCCGCAGTATTTATTTGATTGGTTTGTAAATAATAATCTAAAATTTGACTTCTTATTCCAACATTATTAGGGTACTCATTCAATAACGCTACAATTTCTAATTGTGCTTCTTTAGGTTTACCTAAATCGTTATATAAATCGTGTTTTGTTAAGCTTACTTCTGTTGTTTTACCTGTTTCTAACTCAATACTATTTAATTGATGTATTGCTTTTTGACTTTGTTCAGAATAGATTAGAGCTTCAGCCAACTGATAACGGTAGTCTATGTTTTTTTCTTCAAAATCTGTAAACAATAAATTATAGTATTTAGCACTTTTGTGATAATTACCTACAGCGTGATAAAGCTCTGCAAGGTGTACTACATACCATTTGTTTTTTGTATTTAAATCATACGCTTTTTGTGCATTTTCAATCGACTTAGTTGTGTTTTTTAATTGAGAATAAACTTTAGATAAACCAAAATAAGAAGCAGAAGCCTCTGGTTTTAGAACAATACATTCATTAAATAAGGTAATCGATTTTTCAAAATGGCCTATTAATTTTTCATTATTTGCGGCATGGAATTTTTTTCTAAAGCTTATTTCTTCAGTTTCTCCATGTACAGATAAAGTGCCCTTTTTAGTTTTACACGAAAGTGCTAAAAGAACAAAAATTAATATAGCTATCTTGGATATGTATTTCATATTTACTTACTCAATTGTTGTATAATCACCAATACTAATTTCTTTACCGTGACTTAAAATTTTGGCATAATTACCAATCATTGAATCTTGTAAAACAGTATTTGAAATAGTTGCGTTTTTTTGAACAATCGTATTTTTAATTACTGAATTGTTTACAGTTGTACCTCTTCCTAATGAAACGTGAGGACCTACTACAGAATTTTTAATCACTACATGTTCACCAATGAAACAAGGCGGGATAATTGTTGCGTTTTCTAAAACAACATCTTTTGCAATTAATTCTTTGTCTTTATCAAATTCAAGAACACGTTGGTTAGTATGAACTGTTACTTGCTTATTTCCACAATCTAACCATTCAGTTACTTTTCCAGGTTTAAACTTTGTTCCTTTCTCAGTTAATCTTCTTAAGGCATCTGGTAATTGATATTCACCACCTTTAATAATTCCATTATCAATTAAATATTGCAATTCAACTTTTAATTTTTCAGCTTCTTTAAAATAATAGATTCCAATCATTGCTAAATCAGACACAAATGTTTCAGGTTTTTCAACAAAGTCAGTGATATAACCTTCATCATCTAATTGTACAACACCAAATGCTGAAGGATTTTCAATTTGTTTTACCCATAAAATTCCATCTACAGAACTATCTAAAGTAAAATCTGCTTTAAATAATGTATCTGCAAAAGCAACTACAACAGGTCCTTCTAAACATTCAGCTGCACAAAGTACTGCATGAGCTGTTCCTAAAGCCTTGTCTTGATAAAATATTTTTCCTTTGGCACCTAATTTTTCAGCAACTAGGATTAATTCATCTTCAACTTCTTTTCCAAAATCACCAATAATAAAAGCAATTTCTTCAATTTTTTCAGTAGATGTTTTTGCAATATCTTCAACTAATCGGTGTACAATTGGTTTCCCTCCTACTGGCACTAAAGGCTTAGGAACTGTTAATGTATGTGGTCTTAATCTTGAGCCTCTACCGGCCATTGGTACAATTATTTTCATAGTGTTATATTTAAATTTTAGATGCTTACACACCTAAATAATTAGTTCTTTTATTTGTTGCCGGTACTTCCAAAACCACCAGCTCCTCTTTCTGTCTCACTTAAAATTTCAACCTGTTCAAAGTCTGCTTGCTCGTATTTTGCAATAACCATTTGAGCAACACGTTCTCCGTCAT
>Ga0307999_1000255_pt1 | contig 14959 bp, 10 predicted proteins | sample Neamet1_FD_203158 | JGI IMG/M metagenome (GOLD analysis project Ga0307999, IMG submission 203158) | Marine microbial communities from water near the shore, Antarctic Ocean - #1 | ecosystem: Environmental > Aquatic > Marine > Unclassified | place: Southern Ocean | collected 2014-06-04 | reverse complement strand
TTGATCAAAAAGCCCTCCTCCAAAATAATCACGTTCACTCGGTCTCCGCTGAACGCCAAATCATCGGCATAGCGCGTGCAGCTCAAACCCAGCACTCTTTGATAAGCCCCTCAGACCCAATCCAGCCAAAAAGCCTGAGGCTACTGAAGAAAAGGTGGTCTTGCCGTGGCGGTTCACCCTTGTGTTGGGAGTAGCTGGGGTTACCTAATCACAGAAGCCGATCAGCGTTGACGACGATTACTCCAAGCCCACTCATGACATCGAAATTCGATGATGACTCGAATCTCCCTCTCCGAAGCTGGAGTTTCAGACTGCCGCTCCGTCTAGCGGCGGCGGCGCAGGGTTGAGGCCGAGAGGCCTAATGCGATCAAGAGCGTGTGCGTTGGTTCCGGGACGGCGACCGCGATTTCGGCCCCGGTGTCGTCGTAAGCCCAGGCGTGAATCACACCCGGCGTGTTGTCGCTCTGCAAGGTCACCTCTGCCCAACCGTGCGAATGGGCCCGGGCAATTCTGATGCGGTGGAGAACTTGGTGCATTGAGCCTTCTAGTCTGAGCTACAGAACCCCAGCCCATTCGGCCATTCCACATTCATTCATTGGTGCCTCCCACCCCCCTCTTGACGAATCGTCCCCAAAAGATGAGAGTTTCGCCACGTAACCGCGTATGAAAATGCCCATGAATTTCCGATCTCTCGCCTTCGGGACCCTCCTCGCCCTCTCCTCCTCCGCTCTCGCAGATGTCACCGGCTGGCTCAACTGGCGCGGTCCCAACCAAAACGGCACCTCTGACGAATCCAATCTTCCCGAATCCTGGAAGCCTGGTGCCGACAACCAACTTTGGAAATATGACCTCAACGGCGCTGGCGCTCCCGTCATTGCCGATGGTAAACTCTATATCTTCGGATACGGCCAATTTGGCGACGATCCCGCCCAGGACGTCCAGGAAACCCTCCTCTGCCTCGATGCCATCACTGGCGAAAAAATCTGGGAGAAGCGCTTCAGCGATTACATCTCCGACGTTGTTTACAATCGCTACGGTGTCGGTTCTCCCGTCATCGATCCCGAAACCGGCAACGTCTACCTCCAAACTTCAAACGGCCGTTGCGTCGCCTTTACCTCCGATGGCGAGCCCATCTGGGAAATCTCTCTCATTGAGACCCTCGCCCGCCTCACCTTCCCCAACGGCCGCACCGGTTCTCCTGCCGTCTTTGAAAAACTCGTCATCTTCCATTGCGTCACCGCCAACTGGGGACGCACCGGCCCCGCCCGAGATCGCTTTTACGCCTTCGACAAAATCACGGGAGAACTCGTCTGGTATTCCAGCCCCGGCGTTCGTCCGGTTGACAGCTCTTTCTGCATGCCCGTCTTCGGAAAACTCGGCGACCAAGCCGTCTTCTACGCCGGAACCGGCTGCGGAAACATCGTTTGCGTGAATGCCCGCACCGGCGCTCCCGTCTGGCGCTTCCAACTTTCCCAAGGAGGCATCAACTCACAAGTCATCCTTCACGGGGAGGACAAGCTCATCGCTCTTCACGGCAAGGAAAATATCGACGCCACCTCGAAAGGTCGCCTCGTCTGCCTTAAAATCCCTACCGAGTATCCCAAGGAACAAGTCGTCCTCGAACCCAGCGCCGAACTTTGGCGCAATGACGAACACATCGGATTCACCAGTTCCCCCATCCTCGTGAAAGACCGCGTTTACACTACCAACTTCACCGGTGAACTGATCGCGGTCGATGCCGACAATGGCAAGACCCTCTGGCACGAGAAAATGGCTCCCGATCAGATCCACGCCTCCCCAGCCTACGGTGATGAAAAAATTTACTCCCCTTGGTTCGAGGGCTCCTTCGTAGTCACCAAACCCAACGACGCCAAAGCCGAAGTGCTCTCCCACGCCGACATCAAGGCCGACGACGGGACCGGCGTGAAATGCCTCGCCGCCCCCACCATTTGGGCGGGCAAAGTTTATCTCTCCACTCGCGACGGCCTCTACTGCTTCGGCAGCAAGGATGGAAAATTCCCCGCTCCAAAAACTCCTCTCATCGCCAACAAGCCTGCAGGGCCAGTCACCCAACTCCAGGTCGTCCCCGCTGAATTTGCGATCGCTCCCGGCCAGAAGCAGGATTTCAAGGTCTACGGGCTCGATAAGCGTGGCCAGCGCGTCAAAGTCATCACCGAAGGACTCTCCTGGGAAAAATTCGTTCCTCCCACCGCCAAAGTGAAGGCTGCTGTCGATGCCACCCTCGATGCTAAGACCGGCACCGTGACCGCCGGGAAGGACGCCAAGATCTCCGCCGGTGCTCTCAAGGTCACCCTCAACGGCATGGCTGGAACCACCCGCGGCCGCGTCGAAGCTGGCCTCGGATACGCTGAGAACTTTGAAGGGGTTGATCTCAAAATGGAACACAAGGGCGAGAACGTAAACTTCCCGCCTCTCGCCTGGCTCGGTGCTCGCATTAAGTGGCACGTTCTCGAAAAGGATGACTCCAAAGTCATTGCCAACCGCCTCGACAACATTCTCTTCCAGCGCACCATGAACTTCTTCGGTGACCCCGAGCTGAAAGACTACGTCCTCGAAGCCGATGTCATGACCGATGGCAACCGCCGCATCAAGTCCACCGTCGGACTCGTCAACCAGCGCTACCTCTTCACCATCGTCGGGAACCAGAATATCCTCGAGATCTCCAGTAACTACGAGCGAGTCAAACAGTCCGTCAAATTCCCCGTCAAGGCCAACACCTGGTATCACCTCAAAACCCACGTCAAAGCCAATGCCGACGGCTCCGGCGAAGTCCGCGCCAAAGCGTGGACCAAGGGTGAAGACGAACCCTCCGACTGGTCCATCAAAGTCCCAGTCAAGCGCGTTCACCCCAAAGGAGCCCCAGGCGTCTTCGCCTTCTCTCCCCAGGCTCAAAAGCGCGTCTATCTCGACAACATCAAACTCAGCCCTACCAAGTAGCACTTTTCCAAACATCATTTAAAATTTCCGGACTCATGAAAACTACAACCGCCCTTCTCCTCTCAGGACTCACCCTCACCGCCACTGCCAATGACTGGCCGATGTGGGGTGGCACGCCCGACCGAAACATGGTCGGCGAAGCCAAAAACCTTCCCGTCGATATCAACCCCGGCGAACTCGATGACGAAACCGAAGCCGCTATTCTCACCGATGCCAAAAACATCAAGTGGGCCGCCAAACTCGGCTCACAAGCCTACGGCAACACCGTCGTCGCTGGAGGAAAAGTTTTCGTCGGCACCAACAACGAGTCTCCCCGCGACAAAGCGCAGGAAGGCGATCGTGGCGTCCTCATGACCTTCGACGAGAAAGATGGATCCTTCCTCTGGCAGCTTATTATTCCCAAGCTCGGAGCCGGTAAGGTGAGCGATTGGGAATACGTCGGCCTTTGCTCCTCCCCCGCAGTCGAAGGCAATCGCATGTGGGTCGTCACCAATCGTGGCGAAGTCGTCTGTCTCGACACCGAAGGCATGGCCAACGGAAACGATGGCCCCTTCAAGGATGAAGCCAAATACATGGCAGTGAAAGATGAAGTCGTCGAGGTCACCAAGGAACACGCCGACATCATCTGGATTTACGACATGCGCGAAGAACTCGGCATCTTCCCTCACAACGTCTCCTCCTGCTCCCCCGTCGTGATTGGTGACAAACTCTACACCGCCACTTCGAACGGAGTCGATTGGTCCCACACCAATATCCCCGCTCCCAACTCTCCCGCTCTCGTCTCTCTCGACAAGAAGACTGGCAAGCTCCTCGCCGAGGAAGCCTCCGGAGTCTCCACCCGTGTTCTCCACGCCAGCTGGTCCTCGCCTGCTTTCGGAAAGATCGGCGGTAAGGATGCCATCGTCTGGGGTGGTGGCGACGGTTACGCCTACGCTTTTGATCCCAATCCCGTGAAAGACGAAGAAGACTTCGACGTCTTCAAGGAACTCTGGAAGCTCGACTGCAATCCGACCGAGTATCGTAAGAAGGAAGATGGCAAACCAATCAAATATGCCACCTTTGCCGGCGCCAGCGAAGTGATCGGCACAGCCGTCATCGCCGACGGGCTCACCTATATCATCATCGGACAAGACCCGGAGCACGGCGACGGCGTCGGTCACATTCTCTGCATCGGAGCCGACGGAACACCTGTCTGGTCCTCCAAGAAAGTGGGTCGCTCAATCTCCACTCTCAGCGTGGCCGACGGCCTCGTCTACGCCGCCGAATACAAAGGCGACATCCACTGCTACGACGCCAAAACCGGTAAAGAACATTGGGCCCACGAAACCCAGTCCCGCATCTGGGGATCCACCCTCGTTGCTGATGGCAAAGTCTGGATCGGCACCGAAGATGGCGAGCTTCACATCCTCAAAGCAGGGAAAGAAAAAGAAGCCCTCGGCCTCATCGAATTCCCCGCTCCTATTTATAGCAGCACCGTGGTCGCCAACGACGTCATTTACCTCGCCACCCAGACCCACCTCTACGCCATCGGGAAGTAACCTCCCCACACCAAATTTTCAAAGCGAGCCCCGCACCCGCGCGGCTCGCTTTTTCATGCCTCCTTCTTCCGCAAAGCAAAACATGCAATGCTCCCCTGCATTGCGCCAAGCAGAACGACACCCGGATGAAAATGTGTCCCGGGATCATGAGCCCTCAAAGTAAGGAAGCATATTCAGAAAACTGTCGGGCGCTCGATTCAAGTCAGAACCGGTCAGGAAAGAGCGCTCTTTCCTGGGGCGCTCTCGAGGTTCTTTCCCACATGAAAGTGGCACATCATAGAATACTCTGCCTATCTCGGCTGTTCAGCCCGCAAACTCCTCGGGGTGATTCCAAGGTGTTTCTTGAAGACATGGCCCAAGTAACTTTGACGGAAAAATCCCACGAGTCGGGAGATTTCGGCGAGGCTTAAGTCGGAATTCTTAAGCAGGGCTTTTGCTTTCGCGAGCCGCGATTTCGGTTAGGAAATCCCGAATGGTCTTTCCTGTTTCCTTCCGAAATCGCCGTTGAAAGAGACTCCGCGAAATTCCAGCCTCCCGCGCTAAGTCGTCGTTGTTCAGTTTGCAGTTGGAAAGGTTCTCATGGGTGACATGGATCCCGAGGGCAACCGCGGAATCTGAGATCGCACGGGTGTTTGAAGAGCGACCCCGCACCTGACCTCGCCTTGATGATGGACCGGGAAACTTCTCTGGAATGCCTAAACGCAATTGGAGCTACCGCGCGCTTTCCCTCTATCACGGACATCCTTCTAAAAGAGTGATCCGGACTATTTTGTGTCCGCTGTTTCTTCCGCATCTCGTTTTTCCTGTTCCACAGATTTATCAATTTCGTCGTGGAAAATCTTTTGAAACTCTTCGTCACTCAAGGCTCTTCCGGGGAGCAGAAAAGAAGACGGGTATTCACCACCGACCCAGCGGAGATTTCTCAGTTGGCGCGTTTTGTTCCAGGGGCTCCCTCCGACGGTCTTGGAACTTCCATCCGGCTGCCTCACTCGGACATGCGCTTTGATTCCAAGTTCAAGGGGGCCGCCACCCTCGAACTGATTACCATTCTATTTGGGACTCAACAGCTCATTCACGAACTCAACAAGGTTCTGGTGACAATTGAAAAAAATCAGCTCCCGCAAAAGCGAGCGATCCTTCCGAATTGACGAAAGCTTTGCAGAAGGGGGCAAAACTTCAACGGAGCCTCACCGTCCTACACGTGGGTGGAGAAAAAGATGAACCCATCATCGCCCTGATCTCATCGTGGAGAAAGCCACCGGCGAAGGAAAATGACTGCCCCCCTTGCGTTACAGGTCTCGCGATGCGAGGATCGGCCAACCTCATGCCCTCCCGCGGACGACATCAAAGCACCTCGAAAGAGTGCCGCGCCTTGATTCGCCGGATCGAGGCGATGGATGGGGTGTTGGGAGTCATCATCGGTTACTCCTACGGCGGCAAGTCCCTCGCAAGAAGCAGCAGGACCGGGGCAATCAGAATTCAACGGACGGTCGCGGGAGGACTGAAGGCCGTCACGCAGTCCGCCAAAGGCCTGCAGGAACTCTTCATCCGCACCGAAGCCGGCAAGGAGGCGCAGATCGCGGCGAACGTCCAGGAACTCGAGTGAGCAGCTCAAGCTCCTGGAGCAAGGCCAGCGCGGTCGCCTCGAGTGTGGATCGGTGGACTCCTCCCCGTTCCCACAGCGAGAAAAGACAGGGGGCGCTATTACTCGCGGACGAGATCACTGATGACCGTCTCAATCTTGAGGAGTGATTTTCCAAAGTTTCCATCTTCAATATCCAGTCGCAATTCACGGAGGAGGCGACCCTTGGGATCATAGGTGTGGATCGCGCATTCGTGCAGCTCGCCGGCGGCGGCGCTCCCGTCGGCTCGGCTGAGCCGTAGAAAGAGTTTTCCTTTGCCGTCCTTGTCGGGGCCCAAGTCCTGCAGCAGAGAAGTGAGATCGATCCCGACTTCGATCGGGGTGTCATCATCCGGGCCTGCCAGAGGAACGTGGCCAGCATTGCCCCCGCCGAAGAGTGGCCAGCCGTTGAAGGCTTCCGGGGCGAACTCGTGCTCGGGGGCGGCAGCATCCTTGTCACTGGCAATCCCAATAGTCATCCGCAGATCCGTCCGGTCGTCGCAAGCAAGCTTGAGTTTCAGGGTCCTGCGAGGCAGATAGCGGGCAACTTCGACCCGGCCCAGATAGTTCCCACGCTTCCAGGTCGGATCAATCATCGCGCTGTAGAGCAGATAGACCCGGCCGTCTTTTGACCACGTCTTGCCCCATGAGTTGACGACGATGTAGGCTCCGCGTTCCCAGTCGGCGAGCGTGACTTTACCATCGTCGTTGAGGTCGAGATCGGTGGTGATTTTACCGTCGCCGTTCAAGTCGTAACCGACCTGGTCGTCGTATCCCACACAGGTAATGCCGTGTCCGTAGCCGCTTGGTCCCCAGCGGGTCCAGAGGTCTTCCCCCGCCGCATGCTCACCTTCTGGAATGGTCACCGTGACTTTTTTCAATTCGCCCATACGGCCGTCCAAGGCGAACAATCCACCGATCGTCTTCTTGTTCGCCTTCGGTTGATTGCGGTCGAAAAGCCAACCACGGGCTTCGTCGAGTTGGTCAATGGTATTGGCCGGCGAGTAGCGATAGCCCGAGACACGATACTCCATCGCTTCGCGCCAGATCTCATAGCCGTTTGGCCACACTCCAATCTTATTCAGGCGGACCCCGCCGTAGGACTTGGCGGTGGGTATGCCGATGCGCTTGGCCACTTCCCAACCGTGATAGGCCTCCGACCCTTTGTTTTCGGCGTGGTTCATCATATTCCACGAAAAGTGGGCGGGGAACCGCGTCGTATCGGTGTCTGCGATCGCGCCATTCAACACATTCATTTCGTAAGTGAAGATCGACGCCACCGAGGCGAACTGGCCACAGGCTCCCCACTTCTGTTTATAGATTGCCGGGAACTGCGGGCGAGCGGAGTTATCGACGCGCGACGGCAAACGATCGGGGGCGACATCCACCCCACCAATATCAGGCCCGGCGGCACCACGCCAGGTGTTGTAACCTTTACCCTCAGAAGGGGGCCGGGAAAAAGAGCCCGGGTACGCGACCTGAGCTTTGCCGGCCTCGCTGTCAGGTTTGACAGCATCGTCAGCGATTACCGGACCAATGTGACCAGAGAACATGAGGCAACAAGCGATTAGCAAACGTTTCGGATGGGTGATCATAGATATGGTCCTGAAGTGAGTCTGTCTTTAGCAGACAACCCGATCGTTACAAGGGGCAGGATTCCCCCACCAACTATGCCCTGCTTATTTTTGGGCCTATTTTCCCACATCATCCCATAATCTCCATAGCCTGTAGGGTTTGCCATCGCATTTCCGGAGGTTTCCTTCGGGCTCTTTTAGCCTTCCCCACCCGTCAGAAGATGGAACGAAGTCCCTTCGCGGAACCCGGGATGAAAGAGATGCCTCCTGCCTATCAAACTTTAATCGATAGATTCCGGCATTTGCGGGCAGTAAACATGTCAATGCCGATCACTGTCCTCACTCCGGCGCTCCTGGCGCGGTTTAGATCGACCACACTGGCCAAACGCGTGACCACCGAGAGATGTAATCCACAATGAGTAGAATCGGGACCTTTATCATGAACAGAATTGGAGCATTGGGTGTCATCGCTGCTTGGTGTCTATTCGCCCCCGCTCCGTCATACAGCGCCACCCCCAGCCTTGCGGGGAGTTCTGCAAAGCAATTGCAATCAAGCGAACTGCCCCCCTTGGCCAAAGCGAGGGAAGTGGGACGTTCAAAGTCAGCCTTGTTGGCATCGGTATCGAGCAAAGAGGCTCCCGCGCCCGCTGGATCTCCGGCGGCCAATCTTGCAGACTTCAAAAAGCACGTCGCGCCGGTGCTCACCAAAACCTGCGTGGCGTGTCACGGTCCTAAAAAGGCCAAGGGCAAGTTCCGCATCGACACGCTGGATCCGGATCTCATGCAAGGGGGCGATGTGGAATGGTGGCTGGAGGTTTCCGATGTCTTGAGCAACGGCGAAATGCCGCCTGAAGATGCCGAAGTCGAACTGGCGGATGTCGACCTCAGCAAAATCATCGAATGGCTGGGGCCGGAAATTCAAAAGGCCTCGACGATGCGGCGCAACGAAGGGAGGCATTCGTCATTTCGTCGCATGGCGCGATACGAATACAACCACGCACTCCAGGATCTGCTAGGCATCCGCTATTCCCTCGCCGGTCCCCTGCCTCCGGAAACCGCCTCCGAGGACGGTTTCAAGAATAGTTCTGAAATGCTGCAGATGTCGGCCATGCAATTCGAAATCTATCGTGAAATTGGCCTTAAAGCTCTCAAACATGTCACCGTGTCTGGCGACCGTCCCAAAATGGTTGTTTATCGCCTGCCAAGGCAGGAAGAGAAATTTTCGACAATTAACAATGACGATATTGGGGAGGTCCATCCAATCAACCAGAAGGCTAAGAAAGGTGAGGAAGCTGGAAAAGATGTCTCTTTAGACAAGAGACATCATTCGTTAAAATTGAATCTCAGCAATCACCTTCCTGATGAAGGAATCATGCGCGTTACCATACGCGCCGGGCGATCGACCATGAACGCCGATGAATATGCAAGTCTGCGCTTAATCTTCAGTGCTCATACCAGCAACAACGCCAATTTTTCCCAAGTAATCAGTGCTCGTGATATTCCTGTCACGGCATCTGTCGACAAGCCGCAATTGATCCACTTTGATATTCCTCTCAGTGAAATTCAACGCAACCCATTCCGAAACAATAAGGAGAACTTCCCCAGGCGGGATGAGTTTTTAACCATTCAATATAATTCCAGCACACGCAACAAAGAGCCTCTCAGTGTTCTGGTAGATTTTATCGAAATCAGCGCGCCATTCTATGAACAATGGCCGCCCAAAACCCATCGAGATATTTTCATCGAGAGCGAAAATAAAACGAATGAACAAGAATACGGCCGTGCAGTATTAACGAGATTCATGGAGCGTGCCTGGCGGCGTCCCGTCACCTCGCAGGAAGTGGATCCATTCGTGGTCCTGTTTTCCGAATATCGTCCCGACTTTGCGAACTTCGAAGAGGCCATGTTGGAAGTGTTGGCAACAGTCCTGGCGGCACCAGAATTTCTCTACCTGTCCCCACAAATTTCCGCAAGTCAGTCGGAAAGCCCCAAAACCATCAGTGACGTGGAACTGGCCAGCCGGCTCTCGTTTTTTCTGTGGTCCAGCATTCCTGACGGGGAACTGTTAGAACTTTCCCGGAAGGGAACACTCAAAGATCCAACGGTTTTGACCGCTCAAGTCAAACGGATGCTGGCGGACTCTCGATCAAATCGACTCTCTCAAAATTTCGTTCGGCAATGGCTCGGGATAGATGGCCTCGATCGTGTCACTCATGTGAATGACAGTTCCCTGAAAGAAGCCATGCAGGAAGAGCCTCTTGCCTTTTTTAAGGAAGTTTTGAATCACAACAACAGCATCATGGATTTCATTCACTCAGATTATGCTTTGATCAATGAACGCTTGGCCAGTCACTATAAAATTCCAGGTGTTTATGGCCCTCATTTCCGCAAAGTACCGATCAAGCCCGAAACGAATCGTGGCGGAATTTTGACAGGCTCCGCAATCCTGACGATGAACTCTGACGGCAAAGACTCCCATCCTCTCAAACGCGGCGTTTGGATGCTGGAACGCGTCCTACATGATCCACCACCACCACCACCACCCAATGTCCCGGAAGTCGATCTGACTGATCCGAAGATTTTGGAAATGACGCTCAAAGAGCGCATCGCAGATCACCGAAATAAACCGGCCTGTCTTTCGTGCCATGCAAAAATTGATCCTTGGGGAGTTGCTTTTGAAAATTACGACGCTTTGGGAGTCTACCGTACTAAAATTAAGAATAAGCCGGTGGATGCAACTTCCGCACTTTTCAACAAGCAGGAATTGGCGGGGATGGATGGCTTAAAGCGCTACCTGCTCACGGAACGGCAAGATCAATTTGCCAGAGCGATGGTTCATAAGATGACCGCATATGCCCTCGGTCGGCCATTGTCTTTTAGTGATCATGCCGATATTGACAGCTTGGCTGTCCAATTTAGAAAAAAGGGGGATCGCCTGGGTGATTTAATACACATGATCATCAACAGCCGCATCTTTATCTCAAAGTAAGAATCAGGAACTAATGATGAACAACAAAGCAGAATCCTTGAATCGTAGAAAATTTCTTCATGGTGCAGGTGTCGCTCTTGCTCTGCCATGGTTCGAAACATTTGCGGCGAAAAATTCCAATCGAGACACGGCCCCAAAACGATTTGTCAGTATCTACCATCCTGATGGTGTCGGATTGCCGATCAAAGCGGATCCGGCCTGGAAGGATTGGAGCTGGTTCCCCCGGGGCGGAGAGAAAGATTTCGAATTAACCAAAGTCCTCGATGTCCTTGAGCCTTTGCGTCGTGAAATCACGATCTATTCAGGACTCTCGCACCCAGCTGCCAGAACCGTTCATGGCCATTCAAATGCCGATCAATATCTGACGGGTGCGGCGACGGGAGGCCACGGCCCCTATAAAAACTCTGTTTCTCTTGATCAGGTCTATGCGGCGCACGCGGGAGAGTTCACCCGCCATTCTTCGCTGGTGATGTCAACCAATGGGGGAGTGGGGGGCCCTCGTGGTGCCCAGACTCAGTCCTACAATCGTGAAGGACGGCCAATCCCAGCCTTAAATAATCCGAAGCAGATCTTCGACATGCTTTTCGTGACCAGCGGTAAGGATGCTGCCGCAAAACTGGCAAGAAGTAAAAGTGCGCTGGACCTTCTCATTGCCAATACGCGCTCATTAGGGCGAAGGCTTTCCCGGCATGATCAGGAAACGCTCCAGCAGTATCTTGATGCCGTTCGCGATACAGAAGTAAAGTTGGCGAAAGCCCGGAAGTGGATTGATGCACCTGTTCCAAAGATCGATACCCGGAATTTAACCTTAGATGCAGATCCAAAAGAGGCGCGGCTTTACTTCCAGACCATGTATGAACTGATCTATCTTTCCTTCCTCAGTGATTCAACTCGCGTGGCGACCTTTCAGTTGGGTCGAGAGAATGGTGGTGGCACACACAACCTGCTTTCAAAGGCGGTTGGACTCGGAAATGCCCACGCCCTGACTCATGCGGTCAAAAAGCCAAAGGGTTGGGAAAACCTCGGCACCTATAATCGCTATCAAGCGGAGGAATTTGGCCGTTTCGTGCAGAAGCTCAAGGACACCTCAGAGCCGAGCGGCCAGGGAAACTTGCTGGACAACACCTTTGCGATGCATGGTTCCGCTTCCAGCAGCTTCCACCTCTCTCGCAATTATCCGATCATCTCTGCCGGCGGTAAGAATCTCGGCTTCGAAAATGGCCGTTATCTCAAGTTTGGCGAAGGCAATGAAGATAACCAGGCCGGTGCCGGGATCGTGACCGACCGCGGATGGCAAGGCCAAGTCGAGGCTGAAGAACTCCCATTGTCCCACCTCTTTGTCACCGTCTTGCAAAGACTCGGCGTCGAGGCGGAATCGTTCGGTGGGATCACGGGGACGCTGAGAAAAGTGTAAAGTTGATTAAGGATGTCTTGGAAAGTCATCCTGGTCGGAATCGTGCCGGATTATTCCCTGGCCACTTCAAATTTCAAGTGAGACGGGAGAGGCCTCGCTGGCGCGGCGGGCTCTACAAGTCCCTTCACGGACCATTCGGGACAAGGTCAGTCTCGATGCTTGTCGGTCACGAGTGGCCCGCTAACTTGGCAAGACAATGAAATTAGGGATGGTCGTGGGGGTCGCCGCATTCTCTCTCGGAACATGGCACTCGGCTGGAGAGGAAAAGCCGTGGTTCGTGGACCGAAATCTGGTCTATGAACAAGGGAGTGCGTTGAGTCAGGAATACCTAAAAAAGCATGCGCCGGAGTTTCCCGAGATGTTGGAAGCCATCATGCCTTGGGTCGTGCGGATCGAAGTGCGACATTCGTATGTGAAGAATGGCTATCGCTCGAATCACGGCACGGGGATCATTCTGAATAGCGGACGGGTCCTCACTGCGAAACATGTCCTGAATGAGAACGCCCCGGAGGGGGGAAAGAAGATCCTCCTCACCATGACGGACGGTCGGGTTTTACCTGCAGAGATCATGAAGGAGGGGGGGAAGGATTGGGCCATTCTGCGACTCACCAGGGAAGAGAGTCAGGAGGCGGCGATCAAATCACCCGTGGTGATGGGGAACGCGACGGCGAAGGAGACTGCAGTATTTCTTGGCTATCCTGCGCGATTGGGGCTCGACGAAAAAGGGAAAGTGCAGTCCTTTCATAAAGGCGATGGGCCGAAAGGGATTCCTGTGAGCAAACTCTCGCCGCTCTTAGTGGTCGCCACCGTTTCCGATCCGGAAGCGATGACTCTCAAGCCGCAGGCAGGCTTTCCCCCGGTCGGCGGGATGAGTGGCGGGCCAATTCTGAACGCCGAAGGGAAAGTGATTGGAGTGCAGAACTCCGTTTCCAAGACTACCGAGGACTCCACCGGAAAGGTGCTCTACTACACGATCAATGCAACGCAGACCGGTGAGGTGGCGGGAGATCGATAGATCGGATCCGTCCCTTGATTGTTCTGGCTGGTTGAGCGCGATCAGGATTTCGGTAACCATCCAAGCGCAACAAGGAAGGCCTCGCGATCATCCCACGTTCGGCAAAGTGCCGCACCTGCGATTCGAACTGGGCAGGCGCCTTTCCCACCAAAGATCCACAACTTCATTTCAACCTCGTCAAACGTGCTCCGTATTCGAGGAGGAAGGAGGGGGCACACCCCTTGTATCCACAAGAATTTCAAGGGCTCCTTTTCAAAATATGCCTGGCATACTTTTCTGGCTAGTCCAGCGGCTCACCGGCAGCACGTTCGGTTACTCCCACGATTTGGATGGATGAAAACCCGGCATGGAATCCGAGCAAGATTCAGCCTGCTTTCACCTGACAAAGCCCTGGCTATTTATTCCTCACTCTTCTGCTTCATCTTCTCCACTCGTTTACGAATGGGCGCGTAGGGGTCCGCCTTGTGCGGACGATTCTTGGGGTCGACGTATTTTGCGAGGTCACGCATGGCGATGACGGTGCATCCCTCGTCGCTGAGATACTGCATGTATTTTTCGAAGTCCTTGAGATCGGTGTTGACCCAAGGATGCTCGATGGCGGGGATGCCATGAAAGCAGAGAACTGCGATCTTTCCGTCCTTGGCCTGATCGACCGACCACACAAGATCCTCCATTTTCCAGTCGGGGCCGGCGTAGCCGGTGGTGGGGACGAGCAGGGGATCGTCGATCTTGGGATCGTAAGCGGGACCGCGCGCCCCGCTTCCCCCGTCCCGGTATTCGGGACCGACACCGCGCCGGGCGAAGAGGAAGCCGTGCTTCTCCAGCACGCGAACCGAAGCGAGATTGTCTCGGAATCCCGGGAAGCAAAAGGTCACCGGTTTGGCGATCCCGTGGTCGGAACAACGCTTGTCGATGTGGGTGAGGGAGGCGAGGAATTCTTCCTCATTCAAGCGCGTGACGTTTCTGTGGTGCTGGGTGTGGTTCCCGATCTCATATCCCATGTCGTGGAGCTTACGGATCTGTTTCCAGGAAACGTAGTGGTCCGGATTCTTGAGGAAGCCGAGTCCCTCCGTGATGTAAAAGGTGGCACCGAAGCCGTGCTTCTTGAGTACTTTCGGGACGTTGGTGAAGTCGGAAACATTGCCGTCGTCGAAGCTGAGAACGATCAGTTTGTCAGGGATGGGAAGATATTTCGGTTTCGCTTTCTGTTCCGACTCCTTACCTCCAGATGAGGCGGTGAGAACAATGCAGGCCAAGGGGAGAAGCAGGGGAAGGATGAGGAGGTATCTCGCTTTCATCATGATTGGGCCATTGTATGGGGAAGGCACGAAAAGGCAATCCCGTGAATGCCCTCGGGGTAGGGTTGGAGATACGCCCGCTTTTTTGACCCCCCAAAAAAACTCCCTTTCTCCCCTCTCTTCAACGAAAAAGAAAATTCCTAGCAATAAGTGATCAAAGAATCTGGGATCCCGGAGTGATGGATGTTCACCCCGGCGATGAGGCCTGTCATCGTTTTTGTTGCGGCGGTTGGGCCCTCCTTGAATGACTCGAGTCGTGAGGCCCGAAAAGGGCGCTCGCATCGCTTCCGGGGTTGACGAGGAGAGATGGACCCGGGTCCTGAATCATCATTCTCGTCTGGCATTTATGATCGGAGCGGCTCATAAGGAGGTCACTGATGAATAGGAAAAACTCATGGATCTTTTTGGCGACCCTCTGCCTGTGCGGATTGACGACAGCAGAGGAATCGAATGACGGCTTTGCCCCGCTGTTCGATGGGAATTCGCTAACTGGCTGGCGTGAAGCTCCGAAGGGTAAGGTCACGGCGTGGTCGGTGAAGGACGGAGTGATCC
>Ga0307999_1000253_pt1 | contig 15118 bp, 15 predicted proteins | sample Neamet1_FD_203158 | JGI IMG/M metagenome (GOLD analysis project Ga0307999, IMG submission 203158) | Marine microbial communities from water near the shore, Antarctic Ocean - #1 | ecosystem: Environmental > Aquatic > Marine > Unclassified | place: Southern Ocean | collected 2014-06-04 | reverse complement strand
CCTCACCTGGGTCATCGCCGTGGCCTTCGGGACCGGGTTCCTTCTGAAAATGCTCAACCAATCCGATACCGAGAGAAAAAATCCTGTCCGAATCTGGATTGGCATCTTCCTCCTCGTGACTCTCCAGATGTCCACCACTCTCCGCCCGCTCATTGGCTCATCGGATCATCTCTTTACCACTGAAAAACGCTTTTTCCTCGAACATTGGATGAAGGAAATGTCGCAACCCCCTAACTCTCCGGAACCCGCTCAAAAAGAGGTCACCGCCGGATTCCAACAAGAGTAGAAAAAGCACTTGCTATATCTAGTCAGACTAGTCTAGTCTTAATTCATGAAGCAAGTCGGTCTTTACGAAGCCAAGTCAAAGCTCTCCGCTCTCGTTTCCGCATTGATCGAATCCGGCGACCCGGTTTCGCTCACAAAACACGGACAGGTCGTCGCCGAACTTCGTTTGCCGTCCACCTCTTCCCCAAGTCGGGGCAGCATGAGCACCGAGGACTTCTTCATCGCACCGGGCTTTGACTCGCTTCAAATTCCAAATTCCGACCGTCTTGAACCACCCTTGCCCCCTGAAGATCCACGGAAATGATTGAGCAACTCCTCGATACCCGCGTGCTCCTTCTTTTTCTTCAAGACGATCCCGGCCTGTCGGATGCTCTCGCCCAGCGTATCGAAGCGCCAGATCGACGGACCTTGATCTCCATGGCCAGTCTCTGGGAATTAGCTCAAAAAGAAGCGTGTGGATTGTTGCACTTCGAACCCGCGCACCGTCCGGACTTCCCCGAAATTCTGGTCGATGAAGGCTTCGACATCCTCCCTGTCGAGTGGGCCACCATGCAACGGGCTGCCGCCCTCCCCCGTCATCACCGCGATCCCACCGATCGACTGCTCATTGCCGAGGCCATCGCTCGAAACATTCCCATCCTTTCCCTGGACGCATCATTCGACCTCTACCACGTCGAACGCATCGGCGCCTGATCCGGGCACGAAAAAAGCGGGACTCTACGACCCGCTCATTTCTGAAAATGAAAAGCAAAGGTGAACCCTAGATCAGGCCTGCCTTTTTCAAGGTCACGTAGGCACCATTCTTGTTGATGGTCTTGAATGCCTTCGCTGACGCCTTCACCCGGACATACTTGCTGAGTTCGGGGACCCAGACACGCTTGGTGTGAAGATTCGGAGAAACTTTACGCTTCACGGTTTTGGTAACGTGACGACCAATGCCGCCTTTTTTCTTGGCCAAACCGGAACGGTGGATTTTACGTCCAACACGAACTTTGGAACCGCGGATGCTGCATACTCTTGACATAGGTCTAAAAACTGGTGGAGGGCTGAGATAGGGGGTTTCTGAGCCGGGTCAAGTGGTTTCCGAGAATTCCCCAAGGTTTTTCGCCTCTCACTTTTGACCGGATGGGCTGGAATTCTCCCCTCAGCTGTGGTCTTCTCCCCCCGTGGTCAAACCAACTCTTCTCGATTACCTCCACCAACTACGTAGGAAGGGAGTCACTCACGTCGAGATCGATGATCAGGCACGGGCCGTCCTACGCGAACTTTACACCCGCGGGACCGCTTTGCGAACTGTCGCCAAGACCTCCGCAACCGCAGAGTCCAATCGCACCGCCATCCTTGCCACCGGAAGCACGCCAGCCGAAAAGATCGCCTCCCTCGCAACCATCGCCGAAACTTGGCAGCCTGCCCGTTCTCTTGGAAGCTTTCGGGACACCATGGTCTTCTCTGCCGGCAATCCCGAAGCCGATTTCATGCTCGTTGGCGAAGCCCCTGGCTATCAAGAGGAACAAAAAAAGGAACCTTTCGTCGGACCAACAGGAGCGAAACTCGATCAAATTCTCAAAGCGATGGGGCTCTCCCGTGATCAGGCCTACATTTCCAACGTTTGTAAATTCCGCCCTGCCACCAAAAACCAAACGACAAACAATCGAAAACCTTCCCATGAGGAAATGGCGACCTCACTCCCCTTCCTCAAAGCTGAGATCGATATTGTGAAGCCCAAGGTCATCGTTGCCCTCGGAGCCTGCACCGCACAGGGACTTCTTGGTTCCGAAAAAACTGTCGGCCAACTTCGCGAATCGTGGCATCAATTTCAGGGAATCCCCCTACGGGTCACCTACCATCCTTCTTATCTCCTTCGTCAAGAAGAAGGCCTCGGAGAGAAACGCAAAGTCTGGGAGGACATGCTCACCATCATGGAAAAACTAGGCCTCCCCATTTCAGAAAAGCAGCGAGGCTTCTTCAAAAAGTGAAGTCGTCCCCTTAACCCCGGCTGAAGTAAATGATTCCTGCGATTCCCGCGACAAAGCAGTAATAAGAAAAATACTCCAGTTTCCCGCGCTTCACCGCGCCCATCACCACGTAAATCGCGAAAAGCCCCACCACCGCCGCGGCGATTGCCCCCGCTACATAGGGGCCGTTAAAGCACGACTTAAAAGCTTCTCCGACAGAGTCGGTCTGCTCCATCTTATCCTTCATCGTCAGCACGAAGCCTCCCATGATAGCAGGCAAAGACATCAGGAACGAAAATTCCGCGGCTTTCTCTGCCTTCACTCCACTCACCAACCCAGCTGCTATCGTAGAACCCGAACGCGAAATACCGGGCAAAATTGCAAAAGCCTGCCCCACTCCCATAATGAGAGAGCTTTTCAGGCCCACCTTCGAATCCTTCCCCTTAACCTTCGAAGCCTTCCCCTTAATAAACCGTGGAACAAACAATATCAATCCGGTCACAATCAACAAACTCGACACGAAAACCGGCTTTCCTGGGGCCTCATCAAAAAAATCCTTAAACAAGAGCGTCGCGATGACTGCCGGGACCGTCGCAATTGCCAAGAACATGATCATCTTTCGCTCCTCGATCATCTCCTTCTTGAAAAGTGACACCGTTAAAGCCCAAAGGCTCTTCCTGAAAAAAATCAGCACGCTCACCAGCGTCCCAAGATGTAAGACAATCTCAAATGACAAATCTTCCTGATGGGCCGCTCCAACTTCCCTCACCCCGAGGAGATATTGCGTGAGCACGATATGCCCTGAAGACGAGACTGGAAGAAACTCCGCCAACCCCTGTACGATCCCCACGATAATTGCCTTCCAGAGTTCCATAAACGGCTAATATGCTAACGAGCCCACGTCTCACCGACAAGCCCCTCCTCGCCAGTTCAAAAAAATTATTTCGCATTTACGTAAGTCTCGGGTATTCTGATGCTATGAAAGCAACACTTCTTTCGCTTGTCTCTCTAGCCCCCATCGCATTTTTCGTTTCCTGCGGCCCCAATCAGGGGCAAAACGGGACCCCGGTCGCTCCCCCCGCTACCCTCGAAAATATATACGGCGTTCCGGACGCAGCCCTGTATCAACCGATCGACCCGGTCAACCCACTTGCTGTTCCCATCGCTCCAAATTACAATTCACCCGATCCGGCTATCCCGACTCCATCCACGCTCAATGGCAACGTCCATACCATCAAAAAAGGAGACTCTCTCTGGGGAATCTCGCGAAAGTATGGCACCTCCGTCGAAGCGCTAAAAACAATCAACGGTATGAGCAACAACACCATCATTGAAGGTCACACCCTTGTCATTCCGGGTCGCTAATTCTTCCACCCCTCTAAAACCAATCTAAAGTGGGCTGGCCTTAAAACCAGCCCACCTTCTTGTACTCATGAAACGACTTCTTCCCCTCCTCCTCTCGATCTCCATCCCTCTCCTCGCTCAGGAACAAGAAAAAGCGCAGCCAGATCAGCTCATCGAAGCACTGATGAATGCTCCCGATGCCGCATCTCTGAACGCTGCCATCGAAACTGCCCGCAAAGCCGGTCTCCCAAATCAAATGTTTCTCGAAGCTCAATTCATCTACCTCGTAAATCAAAATGACCAAGCCGGATTGGCAGACCTGGCTCCCACTCTCGAAGCACAACTTCCAAAATACTCTTCGGATGACACCATGATTTTCGCGGTCAAAGAAGACTTCGAAAGTATCATTCATTACACCAAGGCCCTCGCCGCTCTCGAAAAAAAAGATCCCGCCCTCTTCAAAAAACACATCACCGAAGCCTTCTGGTTAAGTCCGGCCCACGCATCTCAATTTGCGCCCCACATTCATGAGGTCCGTATGGAGGAATTCATGAACAAGATCACTCTCGATCTCTCCCGTACGTTCGAACGTCAGAAAAAAAGAAACGTCAAAACATCTCTCAAGGAGGTGGCCGGTGATTCCCCAGCCTTCCTGATTCACTTTTGGAGTCCATGGGTCCAACCCTCCATCCTTGCCATGCCCGAATTCACTTCTATTGCGGAAGTCCTGATCAAAAACAAAATACCTGTCACCTCCCTCCTTCTCGCTGGAACAGACGAATCTCGTCAAGACGCAGCAGATTTCCTTGCCGCTGACGGAAGCAAGATCCCTGGTCACTGGCTCATCGACACAGATAAATCAGCTCTTGCCTCGACCCTTCGAATCTCATCATTTCCTAGTGTTGTCCTGGTGAACACAGACGGAAGAATTCTTTTCAACGGCGACCCGGCAAGCAGGCCGCTGTGGGAAGCTCTTGCTACAATCAACCCCGCAATCAAGAAACCTACGACGAATCCCGTACTTCCAAATATCACCAAAGACACCCCCCCAACATCTGGCGACGAAAAAAAGTAAGAATATAACTTAGAAAGTTTAACCTTGAACTTTTGTTAAATATTCGGCTTTCTTCTTTAAACCACATCACCAACGCAAGTGCCACGATACGACGAACCATCACCACAAGAGCTTCATGCCCTCGCCATTCTCTGGAATGAGGGACCAAGTACGGTGGGATTCGTACATGAGCACATGAACGAAGGGGGTGACGAGCGGACCTACACAACGACCCTCGCCGTCATGCGAAACCTTGAGAAGAAAAACCTCGCTACCCGCGACACCCGGGGCCGAGCGCATGTCTACGAAGCAAGAGTTAATCGCGAAACCCTTCTAAAGCCGCGACTAAAAGATCTGGTACAAAACACTTTCGGAGGTAGCCTTGGAGAGGCTATCCTCACACTAATCTCCGTGGGTGTCATGACACCCAAAGAGAAAACCGCGGTAGCCCGCGAAATAACAAAGCACAAAGCCATGGCTGCAAAAAAGAAGACCACAAAAAAAAGGACCTCCAAAAAGGTCGTCAAAAAAACCGTGAAGCCCGCTGCTAAGAAAGCTGCGAAAAAAGCTGCACGCAAGCCTGCCAAGAAGGCGGCTAAGAGGAAAGTCGCCAAAAAAGCGGCCAGAAAGGTAGTTAAGAAGGCCACCAAGAAAAAGGTGGCCAAGAAAGCTGCCAAAAAGAAAGTCGCTAAAAAAGCCACCAAGAAAAAGGTAGCCAAAAAAGCGGTCAAAAAGAAAGTCGCTAAAAAAGCCGCCAAGAAAAAGGTAGCCAAAAAAGCGGCCAAAAAGAAAGTCGCTAAAAAAGCCGCCAAGAAAAAGGTAGCCAAAAAAGCGGCCAAAAAGAAAGTCGCCAAAAAAGCCGCCCCGAAAAAGGCAGCTAAGAAAACGGCTAAGAAAAAAACCGCCAGAAAGCGCAAGTAAGGGACTCGTTCTTTACCGAACCATTTCCAAGGGACACCTCCTCGCGGGGTGTCCCTTTTGTCTTTTCAGGCAATGACATTACGCTACACCAATTCCCACATGATCTTTAGAAAACTGACAATCCCGACCCTCATCTGCTCGCTTGCGGCCGGCGCGCCTGACAAACCTAACGTCATTGTCATTATGGCCGACGATCTCGGCTACGGAGACCTCTCCTGCTACGGTGCCAACACTTTCAAAACACCGAACATCGACACACTCGCCCAAGGCGGCCAACTCTTCACCAACGGGTATTGCTCTGCTTCAACTTGCACCCCGACCCGCTACTCACTCCTCACTGGAAACTACGCTTTTCGAAAAAAGGGAACCGGAATCGCTCCACCAAACGGCCACCTCATCATTGACGCTGATACTTTCACCCTGCCGGACATTATGAAAAAGGCCGGCTATCAAACAGGCGTCGTTGGCAAATGGCACCTCGGACTCGGAGAAAAAGGCAAGGGCCCAAACTGGAATGGGGAAATCAAACCCGGACCTCGTGAAATTGGATTCGACCACCACTTCCTTCTCCCGACCACCAACGACCGCGTTCCTCAAGTCTATGTCACCGAAAGCCGGGTCCTCAACCTGGACCCCAAGGATCCCCTTTGGGTTGGCCGCAAGAAACCGTCACCCGATCACCCCACCGGCATCACTCATCGCGATACTCTGAAACAGGATTGGTCCCACGGTCATAACTCAACCATCCACAACGGCATCTCGCGGATTGGATTCTACACCGGTGGCCACAAGGCCCGGTTCCGTGATGAAGACCTCGCAGACAAGTGGGTTGAAAAATCCAATGCCTTCATTGAAGAGAACAAGGACAAACCCTTCTTCCTATTCTACGCCTCTCACGATCTCCACGTCCCTCGTATCCCTCATGAGCGATTCCAGGGTGTCACCCCTCACGGCTTTCGCGCCGACTCCATCGTCCAACTTGACTGGACCGTCGGCGAAATCATGAAGACCCTCGATCGTCTCAAGCTTACCGAGAATACCCTCGTCATCTTCTGCTCTGACAACGGCCCTGTTATGGATGATGGCTACAAAGACGCAGCACTCGAAAAACGCGGATCACACAAGGCCGCCGGTCAATTCAAAGGGGGGAAATACTCCGTCTACGAAGGCGGCACCCGCACCCCCTTCATCACCTACTGGAAAGGTAAAATCCCAGCAGGAAAATCTGACAAAGTTATCTGCACGATTGATATCGCGACCAGCATCGCCTCCCTAACCGGCACCTCCCTCCCCACGGGTGCCTTTAAAGACAGCTTCGACGTCTCAGCGTCCATGCTCGGTAACAAGGATGCCAAAGGCCGCGAACATCTCATTCAGCAGGACAACGGCGGCCGTGGAAAGTTCGGTTTCCGTAAAGGCAACTGGAAACTCACTAGGCACCCTAAAGGCTCGGCGCGCAACACCGTCGTTGAAAAAAACCTCGCCAACAACAAGGTCCCCGAATTCCAGCTCTACGATCTCTCCAAGGATCCCGGCGAGAAAAACAACGCCATCAAAAATCATCCGGAAATTGCCACCAAACTCAAAGCCGAGCTTGCCTCTCTCGTCGAAGCTGGTCGCTCCCGCCCCGAGTAACGCTTTATCGGTTCAAATATTGCAATTTCTAGTTGCCAGGGACCGCCTCTCCTCCTAGCTTGCGCCCGCCGCTCGGCTAGCTCAGGGGTAGAGCACCACATTGACATTGTGGGGGTCGCTGGTTCAAATCCAGCGTCGAGCACCATCCAATTTTCACCATAAAACGCTGTAAACGTAAGTCTTACAGCGTTTTTTCTTGGTTTTCTCACTCGGCCAAAATATCGCTGAAATGCCCCGAAATGCCGGTTTTAGCAGGTTCTATTGCACGGTAGAGTGGCCGGCGAGTAATCACCTCAACCTGGGGTGGCCTCTCGGTGGTCGCCCCACCCGGAAATGGAGCTTCGGCAAGGTCTGGATTCTTCCGATCTGGCTCACCGAGCGAAAGGCTACCGGAAAGTCCCACGATACGCCCCCGGTGCCATGCCTACCGTTGATCTAAACTACCGAGTAAAGGCACTCTGGTCACCATAACCACAGTCGAGCGCGATATCGATGATCGGCTTATCAGACTCCGTCAGCATGTGAACTTCCGCTTCAATACGTGTCTTGCGGATAAACTGAGAGGTTATTAGTTTGAAAACTTTCCGCATACGCCGGTCAAGCTGCGTATGCGATAACCCAGCTGCCTTAGCGAGCGCCGATGGTTTGAGGTCATCTGAAAAGTCGGAGTGGATGTGTTCGACCAAACAATTACCTCGGTTCCATTAGCAAACGGTCGGCTCGAATTACTCGGTTATTTAAGAGAGCAATCCGTTAGTGAAACCACACACCGTTACGGAAATGTTATTCCCACAGCCAGCAAGCTCCTTCTTCCATGCACTCACTTGGATGGGCGCGATGTCGTTGTCTTGAGCAATCTGCTGGATCGTCCTCTCACTACTCAAGATTTGATCTAGAGCTCAAGAAAGCCCGGTGATTCATCGCTCTCTCTCAAACCCGTGGCCAATCGCGCCTTCGCCTTGTCCAGCCCTTCCCATTTCCTCACCGTGAGACAGTGGTCGATTAATTTGACTTTGCAGCCCGCCAACTGGGCACTGAGAACCCGTCCAAAAAGAATTGGAGCGTTCACACTGAAGAGAACAAAATCGAGGGTGACTTGAGAGACGTCTCATCAAAAAGCAACTCCGTGTCGCCCACGACGAAGCTGACTGCGAAGAGGTCCTCTCCCTTGCGGAGAGCCCCTACCGTAGCGACTAAGTTCGGGCTTGACCGTTGAGGCGATCCCCGACCAAATGAACAGATATGAACTCTCTCCATACCGGCTCCTTCCTCGGATCCATCAGCGGACTCGTCGCCAGCCTTGCCGCCGCCGTATCGGTGCTCGCCGAGGTCCCGCCAGAAAAGGCGGTGGAATCTCTCGATGTCGGAGAAGGCCTCGAAGCCAAACTGTTCGCCTCGGAGCCAATGCTACTCAGCCCATCCAGCATCGATATCGACCATCTCGGACGCGTGTGGGTCTGCGAAATCGTCAACTACCGCGGGAACAACGGCAAACGCCCGGAGGGTGACCGCATCCTCGTACTAGAAGATACCGACGGCGATGGCAACGCGGACAAAAAGACCGTCTTCTACCAGGGGCGGGACATCGATTCGCCCCATGGGATCTGCGTCCTCGGCAACAAGGTGATCGTCTCCGCGGGCGACAACGTCTGGGTCATGACCGACGAGAACGGCGACCTCAAATCGGATAAAAAAGAAGCTCTGTTCACCAAAATTGGAGGAGCCCAACACGACCACGGGATCCACGCGTTCTCGTTCGGCCCGGACGGGAAACTCTACTTCAACTTTGGCAATGCCTCTCGGCACCTCGCTGACGCCTCAGGCAAGACGATCACCGACATGGCAGGCAATCCCGTCAAAGCGGATCGCAAACCATACCAGCAGGGCATGGTATTCCGCTGTGATCCCGACGGGGCGAACGTCGAGACCCTCGGCTGGAACTTCCGCAACAACTGGGAAGTCTGCACCGATTCGTTCGGCACGATCTGGCAGAGCGATAACGATGACGACGGCAACAAGGGCGTGCGAATCAATTTCGTGATGGAGTTTGGCAACTACGGCTACCGCGACGAATTCACGGGCAAGGGCTGGCGCGACAAGCGCACGAACATCGAAAAAGAGACCGCGGACCGCCACTGGCATCTCAACGACCCGGGCGTCGTCCCGAACCTGCTGCATACGGGACAAGGCTCGCCGACCGGGATCATCGTCTACGAAGGTTCGCTGCTCCCCGCCCTGTTCCGCAACCAGGTCATCCACTGCGACGCCGGTCCGAACGTCACCCGCGCCTACCCAGTGCAAACTCAAGGAGCCGGTTACTCCGCTACGATCGCCAATGTCCTCGAAGGCAAGCGAGACAAGTGGTTCCGCCCCGCCGATGTCTGCACCGCCCCGGATGGTTCTTTGTTCATTGCCGACTGGTATGATCCCGGGGTCGGAGGGCACGCCATGCGCGACCTCAAAAGAGGAAGGATTTTCCGCGTCGCCATCCCTGGTTCGAAATACTCGGTTCCAAAAGTCAACCTTAGCACACCCGACGGCGCCGCGAAGGCTCTGACAAGTCCGAACGGCGAAACCCGCTACCTCGCCTGGACCGCCATCCAAAAGATGGGGCCCGACAAGGCCGGCCCAGCACTCAAAAAACTTTGGAACGGCAACGACCAACGGCACCGTGCTCGCTCCTTGTGGGCACTCGGAAAAATGGCAAACAAAGGCCAATCCGCCGTCAATATGGCGCTAGCCGACAAGAACCCCGACATCCGCATCGTCGGCATCCGGCTCGCTCGCCAGCTCGGGCTCGATCTCACGGCCACAGTCGCAAGGGTGGTGCGTGACCCATCCGCAGCGGTGCGCCGCGAGGCCTCCATTGCCCTGCGCTTCGATGATTCGGCAAAAGCCGACGGCCTCTGGGCAGATCTCGCGCTACAACACGATGGCAAGGATCGCTGGTATCTCGAAGCCTTGGGTATCGGTTCCGACCTCCACACCGACTCACGTTTTTCGGCCTGGTTAGCGAAAGCCGGAGACAAGTGGAAGTCCGACGGCGGCCGCGATATCATCTGGCGCAGCCGCTCGAAAAAAGCCCCAGCCTACCTTGCGAAAATCATCAAAGACGAATCGATCGCCGACCACGCGTCGCCACGCTACATGCGGGCATTCGACTTCCACACGGGCGATGAGAAAAAGAAGGCCTTGGAAAGCCTCCTCGACCTGTAACCTCATTTACCAATTCTGATGCGCCTGCTCTCCCTGCGCGCCGCCACCGGCTGGATCTGCGCGTGGTCGATTTTTGGGGCGCCGCTTTCGCTACAAGCCGACGAGGCCAAAGATACGCTGATCGTGGAGACGATCCTACGGCTCGAAGATTTTGATCTCACGGGTTCGGAAAAGGCACAGGCCGCAGTCGGCCGCTACCTCGAGAACAACTGGGGCGGCGAACGCTACCTCGACCTGATCACGCGCTTCGATTTAAAATCGGAAGCACCTGGAGTTCTGAAACTTGCCCTCGAAAAAACGGACGATCCAGTCGGCATGGAAGCCGCCAAGGTGCTCGACGCCCTCGGTGCTGCAGACCTTCTCGTCGCGACTCTGCACGGAAAAGACGCCGCCGCTGCCGCGCGTGCGGCAAAGGCAATGTCGCACCTGGAGAACCAAGACCTCAACACCGAACTCTCGAAAGTGCTCGCAGACAGTAGCCGCCCAGTCATGGTCCGCTCTGCTGCCTTGGCCGCGATCTACGGCTCCCATCCTGACCGACAGCCCAAACTGCTCGCCAAGGTGAAGGCGGACGAACTCGCCAAAGATCTCAGGCAAGCCGCCTCCGAACTCCTGATGCTCTCTCGCGATCCAAAAGTACGCGAGGAGGCGCAGAGCCTTTTCGCGGTCGGCGGAAGTGATCTTCTGGCAGTGACCGAATTGGTCAAGCGCAAGGGTGACCCGGCGCGCGGAGAGCAGCTCTTTGCAACCAAGACGTGCATCGTCTGTCACCAGGCTGGTGAGATCGGAATCAACTTCGGCCCCGGCCTATCGGAGATCGGTGATAAGCTCAATAAAGAGGCTCTTTACAAAGCGATCATCGAACCCAGCTCCGCCATCAGCATGGGATTCGAGGGGTGGGAGATTACTCTGAAAGACAAGACTCCCCCGCTGCTCGGGATCGTCACGGAGACGGAGGAGAACCTGACGGTCACCATGATCGGCGGCGCAAAAAGAACCGTATTAAAATCCGCCGTCGCGTCGAAGAATAAGCTCGCGCAATCCCTCATGTATCCAGGTCTCCACCGATTGATGACAACGGATGAACTCGTCGATCTCGTTGACTACTTGAGCACTCTCAAGAAGAAGCCTAAATCGTAAGCGGGGTCGGAGCCATGAGTATCTGAGGGAACTCCATCGACACTTTCGTCTTGAGTAATCAAGACACCCCCCAAGATTCCATTCCAGTCTCAAAGCGCGTAGCCCTCGCCGGAGTGCCCCTGGTTGCCCATCTGCGTGACAACTTTATACTCTTGCGCACCTCCTCCATGTGGCGCGTCATCTCTGCCATGCCCCTCCCGGGGCGCACTCGTCTGGATTGGATCAATCAATCCGTGTATTCTCGTGCCTAGGACAGGGCCCGAGTGTCTGCCGGGGACGGAATCCGACGGGATAGACGGCTGATGATGTGAATTGCAGGACTGGCGTATCGTCGGTTGTATCGCCTACTTCAGGAGCTTGACGCGAATATTCTTGAACCGCACCTCGAAGCCGCCGGGCGAGTGGTATTGCAGAGCAATGATGCCCCCCTTCGCGGCCTTGTCGGGATTCTTATCATCGAACTCGATGGCCACCACTCCGTTGATCTCCTGAGTCACCTTGGTACCGTGAGCGGTGATCCGGTAGCTGTTCCAACTGTTGTCCTTCTTGATCTTGGGCTCGGTCTTGTATTTACCGGCCAGGAGGCCGCGTCCGCCTTCTTCGTAGAGTTTTCCGAACCACCCGGATCCGATGTCGGCCTGGTAGCCTTTCACGACCCACTTGTTATCGCCCCTCACCGACTGCTTGGACCGGTATTGAATGCCGCTGTTCCCCTTGTTGTCGACCAGGATGAATTCAGCCTCCAGGACGTAGTCATAGAGCGGCGTCTTATAGACCAGGAAAGTGTTTCCGCCCTTCAGCTTGTCAATCTTCCCGGAGATGTAGCCATCGACCACGCTCCAGATCTCCGGGTTGCCGTCCCAACCGGTCAGATCTTTTCCGTTGAAGAGAGTGATCCAGCCTTCGGCGTCCGGCTTCGGGAGTTTGTGGTGATCGGCGGTGAGGGTGGCGGTGGCAAAACCGAGGCAGGCGAGAGTGGCGATGAGTTTCATGGGGATCTGACAGGTTGGGATTGATTGGCTAACACTCTATACTGACGCGGACTGCGTAATCTAACCGCTTCTTTCGATTCGATCGGCCGGCCTCCCCGCCTCCCATGCGGCGAGCATTCCGGATCTCCCCTGACATTCGTCTCGAAACGGGCTCAAATTCCTGATCATGAATCGCCTTCTCACCCTCCCGGCGCACAGGTTCCCCAAAGAAATGTCTGTAACACGGCGGGCTATTCCCCCAGAAGCTTGACCCGAAAAAGAGCGGCGACCTTGGCGATCCCTCCCCAGTATTTCTTGGGGGCAGCGGCCTGCCAATCCCGGAGGAAGTCAAGGAAGTCGACCTCGCGATCAGGGACGGAATTGAGATAGGCAACTGCCCCCCAAAGTTTGGGTTCAGCCTCAAAGATCGGCAACATGGCCTTGGCAACGACGCGGTTCTTCGGCCGATCGGTCCCGGTCTTTCTCAAAGCTTCACGGTGGGTTTGAAACCACTTGGAGAGATCCTCAGGGATCTCGGTTCCATCGATCAACTTATTGGCATACCCGGTGAGCGATGTCCGATAACTAGTCCAATTGGGATACGGAGCATCGGTGGCCCAAGTCTCTCCCATTCTCCGCAGCGAGTATAACGAGGCCATCTCGCAGATCGCTTCCTCGAACCAAAGATTCCAGTTCGATCCCTCCTTATAGTTACAAAGGATGTGGCAAAACTCGTGCGAAAACTGGTAGGCATACTGCGACCAGAAGGGCCCATTGACATTGAGTCGAACCCGGTTCTCCCCTTCCGGTCCTCGCTTGTAGAGCACGATCGGCCCACCTTTGGGCTCCACCGTGATCGTGGGGAATTCGCGATCGGGAAACTGGGAGTGAAGCGGCTTGATCGCCGAATTCAGAATCGCCTTCACATCAGCCGTCGACGCGCCCCAGTTTTTTCCCAGCGGTTTGATGACCACTTGGTTCTTCTTGCCATCCCGCAATTGCGCGCCCGATCCCAATATTCCCAGACCGAGTAACCCGGCGACTACAACCGGTGTAAAGAGTGATAGAAACAGAGGTGTTTTCATTTGTAAAAAGGGCGTCAGGGAAAAATGACGTTCACCTTGGAAAACCACAGTTGCGGTTTTACCGCAAATCTTTTCCCCCATTCTTTGGCCGAGACATGGCCTCCGGCACTCGCCTAGCCAGACCCGGGATTCCGAATCGCCTGACGCCTGTGGATCGTTTCTTCCCTCGACCTCCCGTCCTTTCTTCAATAGCCTTAAGGTCAAACTCTCGCTTCAGGCTCCTCTTCCGTTCTCATGTTTCACTTTGAAAAATTACCGCCGGTGACAGGTCTGATTTTACTGGTGATGGCCATTGCAGAACTGCCCATTCGGGCGGATGAAACCGCAGGCATCGACTACTTTGAATCCCGCATCCGCCCCTCTTCGTCGAGCATTTCTACAAGTGCCACTCAACCGGGGCCCAGAAACTCAAACCCCGCCAAACCCCGCCTCCCAGACACCAAAATCCCCCCCCTTTCTCCCCTCTCCGATCCCTTCAACGGCGCCCTCTATCTCTTCGACATCACCGCCGCGAGATTCGAGCTCATTTCCAAGCTCAAACCCATCAAGAGCGCCAGCCAACACCTCGACGGCATCCTCTGGGCCACCGACCCAAAACACTTCCACCTATGAACTCCCTCCTCCGCCGCTTCACCACCACGCTTCTCACCTGCTCTGCCTCTCTTCTCTTGGCCGCCGAGGAAGCTCCCTTCAAGGTTCTCACCTACAACGTCCTCTACGGGTTCAACCACCAAAAGGCCACCGACCTCGGGGCCGAATGGATCAAGGAACAGCAGGCAGACATTGTGGCCCTCCAGGAGATGAACACCTACACTCAGGACAAGCTCACCGACCTTGCCAAGAGATGGAACCATCCGCACTCGATCATCCTCAAGGAAAAGGGCTTTCCCGTTGCCCTCACATCAAAGACCCCCATCGAGGTCATTGAGAAGCGGGTGAAAGACATGTGGCACGGCTACCTGCACTGCAAAGTAAACGGCACTCACATCTTCGTCGTCCACCTGTCCCCTTCCAAGCACAACGTGCGCGTCCGCGAGTCCGAAATCCTATCCACCAAGATCCAACCACTCCTCACCGCCAAAGAACGAGTCATCGTCATGGGCGACTTCAACTGCAGGTCACCTCTCGATAAGTCATGGACCGAGTCCAGAAAGAGCACCGAAGAATGGCGACAGAAGCATCCAGACAACGCCGACCGCGGCTACGTCCCGATGAGCAAGTTTCTCTCCCTCGGCCTCGTCGATCTCGTCCACGCCAAACAACCACAAGCCAAGCTACAACTCGGCACCATCCCTACCAAAATCAGGGAACAAGCCGGCCCCATTACCAAATGGCGCATCGACTTCATTCTCACCGACCCCCTCCTCGCCAAATTCTGCACCAGCGCCGCCACCCTCCGGGACGAAGTCGTTCACAAAATTTCCGACCACTACCCCGTCCAAGCCACATTCGCCCCCCTCTCCGATTAAGGCCAACACCGGGACAACTGCCCCGGTTTAGACAATTCGACGA
>Ga0307999_1000252_pt1 | contig 15219 bp, 8 predicted proteins | sample Neamet1_FD_203158 | JGI IMG/M metagenome (GOLD analysis project Ga0307999, IMG submission 203158) | Marine microbial communities from water near the shore, Antarctic Ocean - #1 | ecosystem: Environmental > Aquatic > Marine > Unclassified | place: Southern Ocean | collected 2014-06-04 | reverse complement strand
CCAATTTAAGGGCGATTAACTCAGTTGGTTCAGAGTGCCTCCTTTACACGGAGGAAGTCGGGGGTTCGAGTCCCTCATTGCCCACAGATATTCTACCAAAAGAATCCAAATTTTAGCAACAACCCTGTAAACTAAGTGTTTATGGGGTTTTTTGTTTTCCAACATCACCAAATAACACTATTAAATCCCATATTAAAGGTGTCCTATTAGGTGTCCTTTTTTAAGTTTTGAAATGGGACACCAGAAAGAGTGTAAAGTGTTGATAATATGTGAATTATATAGTTTATTCTGTTGCATATTAACTTAAAATTATGTATATTGTAAGCAATAAATAGGAGTCTAAAATACTTTAAAATGACAAATACTTTCTCACTACTTTTCTACATCAGAACAAGTAAAACAAAATCAAATGGTACTGTACCAATCTATGTACGCATAACTATCAATGGAAAAAGAGCTGAATTTTCTGCCAAAAGAACAATTGACCCTAACAAATGGAACAATACTAAGGGCAGAGCAAAAGGCTCTAACGAACAAACAAAATCACTGAACAAATACCTAGACACTATACAAGCTAAGGTTTATGAAAATCAACAAGAGTTAATGCAAAAGAATAAATCAATTACAGCAGGGACTCTTAAAAATGCTGTATTAGACATTAATCCTGATAAAAAAACACTTCTTGGGGTTTTTGAGAACCATAACAAAAAAATCAATCAGCTCATAGGCAAAGGTTATGCAATTGCTACTGTTGGTAAATATGAGCTTTCCTACAAACATTTAAAGGAGTTTATTAAGTTTAACTATAAAGCAGATGATATACATTTAGGTGAAGTAATTTTCGGTTTCATCACAGATTTTGAGCATTATCTTTTAAGTGTAAAAAACATCAGCAGAAACACAACCAATAAATACCTATCACACTTAATAAAGATGATTAATATTGCTCTAGACAATGAATGGATAGATAAAAACCCATTCCGTAAGTTTAAGATGAAAAACAAAGAGGTAGTAAAAGAGTTCTTAACAGAAAATGAGATTCAGATTTTACTTAGCAAAGAATTTACAATAAAACGTTTGGAGCTAGTCAGAGATATATTTGCTTTCTGTTGTCTTACTGGCTTAGCATTTGTTGATGTAGAAAAACTTAATCCTGATAATTTACATACAGGTATTGATGGCAACCTGTGGATACATATCAGAAGGCAAAAAACAAATACAGCATCTCACATTCCTTTGATACCACAAGCTCTTAAAATAATTAACAAATACAAAGGCCACCCCTTAGCAGTTAATAAAGGCAGTGTTCTGCCAGTCCTTTCAAACCAAAATATGAACGCCTATCTAAAAGAAATAGCTGATTTGTGTGGGATAACCAAAAATCTAACTATGCATACTGCAAGACATACTTTTGCAACTTATGCACTCACTAAAGGAGTTCCTATTGAAACTGTTGCAAAAATTCTAGGGCATAAAGATTTAAAAACCACACAGATTTATGCCAAGATAATTGACAGTAAAATAGCTGATGACATGAAGAAACTGATGAATATAAATTTAAAAGGAACACAGAAAGCCTCATAAAAAAATATTTAATCCTATATACGACAAACCATGGTGTATAAATAGACCCTCATAATGGTTAGTTACTCACATTATGTTGAAAAGCAAATTAGAGATAATACTTAATTTTGACTAATTATTCAATTAAAATTTGTTATATGATATTAATACAAATCAATACATATTAAATATGGATAAAAACAACTTAGTTACAGTACAAGACCTTCAAAAAATGAAAGAAGAAATTATTAGTGAAATAGCACTAATAACAGAAAAAACAACTACTCAAAAGGAGTGGCTAAGGTCAGCAGAGGTAATGAAGATGCTAACCCTTTCCACAGGTACACTACAGAATCATAGAATCAATGGAAAAATCCCTTACACTAGGATAGGGGGCACTCTTTATTATGAGCGTAAAGCAATACTTAAAGTGCTTAACGATAATAAGAGAGCTGCCTAATGAGTAAAGAAGTTAAGAACAAATACATACCCAAAAACTATAACCACAGTATTTTACTGAAAATTCATTCTCCTAATAAGGAGGATTATAAACCTAAAGAATATAAGGTTTATCAGCTCTTAGCAATGATTAACGAGCTATACCCAATGCAGGAGAACCAAAGGCTTTTGTATGGGGATTATACCTATATAAGTGCTACTAAATTGAAACACTTATTTGGTAATGATTATAAGGCAACTGTTGATTGGTTGGTTAAAGCTGATGTTTTCAAAACAGATAATCAATATATCAATGGTAAAAAATGTAAGGGGTTTAGTTTTACAGATAGTTATGCGGATGCTACTCCTAAGAAAGTAACCATTTGTAAGGGTTCTTTAGTAAGGAAGCTTTCTAAAAAATCTAATTCATCTTATGCTACTGAAAAAAAGTATGGCTTCTTATATAAATATTTAGATGGCTTAGAAATTGATGTAGAGGGGGCTTCTGAATGTGCTTGGAGTATGTATAAGCAAGATAAATTAGAATACTCTAGTAAGTTAGCTAAATATGAGTTAAAGGTAGCTAGTGCCACTTATAAAAGTAAATCATTAAAAAAACCTGCAAATCCTACAGTTAGGTTGACTGTTGGTTTAGATAATATAGATAGGATTGATAACAAAGATTTTGGTTTTACACAAGATTCAACTGCATATAGGGTGCATACTAACCTTACTAATATTAAAAGTGAGCTTAGGAATTATGTTACTTATAATGGTCAGCCAATAGTATCAGTTGATTTTGCAAATTCACAGCCAATGCTTAGTACTACACTGTTAAGTCCAGTGTTTTGGAATACTGACGCCACAGCAACTGCAGAAATGGAGGAGAAAATTCTAAAAAAAGGTTTAAAACCTAATATTCTTAATAATTCAGACATATTACCCAGTGTTTTCAGTGATATTATAACAATGTCTTGTAATCCCTTTAGCTATACTTCTTATATTATGTTTACAAAAACAGGTATTCCACCTGTAAGTATAGCTGTTCCTGTTGATATTCAAAGGTATATTGACCTTTGCCAGAGTGGGGATTTGTACAAGTTTCTATCAAAAGAAATGCAGTTAGAACAACAGGGTATAGCTGATATTGATGGTAGGGGTGTTAAGGCAGCAGTATTTCAAGTGTTGTTTACTGATAACAGGTTCTTAGGACAAGCTGACGCTAAACCTAAAAGAATATTTAAGGAATTATTCCCATCTGTTTATGATATACTCTTTCATATTAAGCGTAATGATAGCACAGTCCTTCCTATTACCCTACAAATTATTGAAAGTACTATTATTTTGAATAGAGTGGCAAAGCGTATTTCTATTGAAAGACCCAACTTATTTATTACTACTATTCACGATTCTGTTGCTACTACATTAGGTAATGAGGATTATGTAGAGCAAGTAATGCGGGAAGAAATGATAATAGCAATAGGTCTTGAACCATCTTTTAAAGTGGATTATTGGTCAGCTGATAATCCTATAACAATTAAAAAAACAGCATAATGCATACATATTTCATAAACAAAAATGGTGTTCAAACTTATATTGATAGCAGAGGGATTTATCTCTCTTACCCCATAGACAGCCGTAACATTGCAGAAGTATCATTAGATAGCTCTACAAGGGCTCTAAAGCTGTTTCAAGTAGCTTCTTTGCAGGATATAACAGGCTTTCATATTATGGCTTATAATTTTTAGTTATCATTACTAATCATGTGTATAATAAAATCATGTATTCTCCCTCTTAAATTAGGAAAATAATAACTCAAAATGCCAGAATCTAATGTATATATCTGACTACCTATAAATAGCATCATAATTACGTAAATAACTACTAATCAATTATTTACAATTATACTATTGGAATTACCCTTATTAGTGTAAAATAATGTCTGGCAAAGTATTGTTATTAAGACTTACATCTACCCAGCAGTTCCGAACTCAAACAAACCTATCAATGATTAATTAATAAAAGTTAGTTATTTATTATATTGAAGTATTTTAAGGTTTTTAAGGCTTAAAAAGAGAATAATTAACAACTCTACATCCTGTAAATTGAGCATATAGATAGTTATAAAATTGAACTTTAAATGTGGCTGTTTAAGTGTGTTTCTTCAAGTGGTAGTTGAGGTGTTGCTTACGGTATTTAGTTCTTAACCTATATAAATAAACTCAAACTATTGAAAATAGATATATTATAACTAAGTTTGGGGAGTTTAAAACAATAGATTAACAATAAAATAAGATTATGAAAAAAATACTATTTGGATTATTACTATTTAGCTTTGTAAATGCATTATCAATAAATCCAGTTATTGAATACCTATATGAACCTGATTCTTTAGGATTAGATTTTAAAGAGTATCAACTACTAACTAAAGATAAAGCTAAAATAAATAGTTGGTGGCTTAGTCCATTGGTTAAAAATGATAATAACAATAATGTTATAATAATTGCAGGAGGTGATGCTGGAAATATGTCTTATTTATTAAACCATGCTTACTCCATAAGCTATAACGGATACAATGTTGTATTATTTGATTACAGAGGGTTTGGCAAAAGTTCAAGTTTTGAAATAAATCAAAAGCAACTGTATTATAACGAATTTACAGATGACCTAGAAACTGTTATTAGTAAAGTAAAAGAAAAATGGAATGATAAGAAAATTGGAGTTTTAGCTTTATCAATGGGAACAATAATAACAAACTCTTATTTGAAAACACATACTCTTGATTATATTATTTTAGAGGGAGTTGTCAGTAATACAAGTAACTTCACAACAAAAGTTGAAAATTTAAAAAATCGTAAAATATTACTCCCAAAATCTTCTAAGAAGTATGATGAATTATTTTTTGTAAATCTACAAAATGCAAAAAATGTAATTATTTTTCATGGAACTGAAGATAATTTTTCTGAAATCACAGAACTTAAAAAGATTAAAAAAATAAATATTATAGAATTTAATGGAGGGCATTTACAAGGATTTCATTCACTAAGTAAAAATTATTTTGGAGATTTATATATCAATCATATCACGAGTTTTTTTAATAATAAATGAAGTTTCCATTTTTTTAATGATTTAATTTCTATTTTAAAGAGGAGATGTAAAATTAACTCTAATGCTTGAAAACAGTCTTATTTATAAAAAGCGAAATCTATTTACAAATTATACCACTTTGGAAAGAATACGTACAGTTAAACCTTTATTTTAACATGAAAAAACAAAAATGAGATTAATTATAATACTTTCAGTCCTACAATTTTATGCAGCAATTATTTATGCTCAAAACTCAGATACCACTTCTGCTTTAATAAAACATTCTGAAATTTTTAGAATACAGCTAGAGCAAGATAGTACTCTAAATAAGGAATTAGAATTAGTTGACTATTTTTTAAATAAAAAATATGATTCAATTAATATTCAAAGTAATAGTTCAGAACAATTTAAAAAATATAGTTTAAATTTTTATTCCTCTAAATATTATAAAAATAAAGATAATGAATATGTAATTTTATCTTCTAAGCAAGATGCAGAGAAAACAAACTTTAAGGTTATCTACAAATTAAACTCAGAAGCATTTAATTTGAAATATGATGATTTCTATAATGCCATTTTTAATTTGAATTTCATTAAGAAAGAAGGTGAAACATACCTAGATATTAGTCCTGATTATACTGATTATAATACATATTCAATTGAAAATATTACCTTTTACCAACTAGAACCTTTTACTGAATTAGAGAAAAAGGAATTAGTAAAGGATGTGTCCTTTTATTTTGAGATGTATAAACGATTTGAGGTAAAGAAAAAAACTCAGCCATTAAAAATAATTAATATTAATTATTTAAGCAGTTTACACTTTATCGGTTTTGATTATGCTTTAATGCAGACTGGAATAACTATACCTGATGAAAACCTTCTTCTTTCTCCTGAATATTTATCAAACAAACATGAAATGATTCATTATATCCTAAATGGAGAATATAAGTTTCGTACTTTTATAAATGAAGGAATAGCAACTATTTATGGAGGTAGTGGTGGTCAAACTTATCAAAAGAAATTAGAAAATGTAAGTAATAAAATAACTGCAGAAGAAAGAGAGGATTTTATTAAATTCCTTGTTGAGGGTAAAAGAGTTGGAGGTGATTTTCAGGATTTTTATTATTCAATATCAGCAAAATTAGTTGATTTATATAGGATAAAGGAAGGCTTTACGGATAAGGAGCTTATTGATGCTTTGAATAATCTTAAAATAACACACAAAGAATTTATTATAGACAAGCTAAAGGAAGAGAATCCTAGTGAGTTTATCAATTCCATTTTTTATTAAAAAATACTTATATATATTTATACAATTAATTATTATATAATCAATATACTGTAAATAGGTGAATTATAATAAGACTGTTTGAAGCAAAATGGACACCTCAAAAAATAGGATTAAAGTTTAATAAAGAAGATGAAAAGTAGAAAAACAACAGACAGTAGAGAAAAAGATTGTTGTTGAGTAAAACAAAAGTGCATAATTTCTATTATATAATGTGCCATTTAAGAAAGGTATAAGCGAAAACCTTACAGGAAGCTCTAAAGGTTCGGTAAGTGCGACTACTAAGCTTGTAAGAGAGTTAATTGCCATCAACATTACCTTTACAGATACTAAAGAAGAGGAATAAAGCTATGTATTAGCACTAAAACGACATCAAATCTGACAACATAAAAAAGAAAACCCTTGTAAATCATTAATACTTATTTTGAATACAATTTTAGTGTATAATAACTCAAAATACCAAAATCTAGTGTGTATATCAGACTACCTTTTAACACAAAGGTGATTACGTAAACCAAGCTATATTAACAACTTACTAATTAATTTAGAAGTTTTAAAAGTTCAAAATCATATAAAATTTAATACATTTGCCACGCAGGGTGAAAATAACTTTACACTCTTGCTAAAAGATTCCAATAAGGTGTCCTATTAGGTGTCCTATTAAGAATTAAGATTTTAAACTGCTGAATATCAGTATATTAATGAGAAAGTTCAAGTCCCTCATTGCCCACAGATATTCTACCAAAAGAATCCAAATTTTAGCAACAACCCTGTAAACTAAGTGTTTATGGGGTTTTTTGTTTTCCAACATCACCAAATAACACTATTAAATCCCATATTAAAGGTGTCCTATTAGGTGTCCTTTTTTAAGTTTTGAAATGGGACACCAGAAAGAGTGTAAAGTGTTGATAATATGTGAATTATATAGTTTATTCTGTTGCATATTAACTTAAAATTATGTATATTGTAAGCAATAAATAGGAGTCTAAAATACTTTAAAATGACAAATACTTTCTCACTACTTTTCTACATCAGAACAAGTAAAACAAAATCAAATGGTACTGTACCAATCTATGTACGCATAACTATCAATGGAAAAAGAGCTGAATTTTCTGCCAAAAGAACAATTGACCCTAACAAATGGAACAATACTAAGGGCAGAGCAAAAGGCTCTAACGAACAAACAAAATCACTGAACAAATACCTAGACACTATACAAGCTAAGGTTTATGAAAATCAACAAGAGTTAATGCAAAAGAATAAATCAATTACAGCAGGGACTCTTAAAAATGCTGTATTAGACATTAATCCTGATAAAAAAACACTTCTTGGGGTTTTTGAGAACCATAACAAAAAAATCAATCAGCTCATAGGCAAAGGTTATGCAATTGCTACTGTTGGTAAATATGAGCTTTCCTACAAACATTTAAAGGAGTTTATTAAGTTTAACTATAAAGCAGATGATATACATTTAGGTGAAGTAATTTTCGGTTTCATCACAGATTTTGAGCATTATCTTTTAAGTGTAAAAAACATCAGCAGAAACACAACCAATAAATACCTATCACACTTAATAAAGATGATTAATATTGCTCTAGACAATGAATGGATAGATAAAAACCCATTCCGTAAGTTTAAGATGAAAAACAAAGAGGTAGTAAAAGAGTTCTTAACAGAAAATGAGATTCAGATTTTACTTAGCAAAGAATTTACAATAAAACGTTTGGAGCTAGTCAGAGATATATTTGCTTTCTGTTGTCTTACTGGCTTAGCATTTGTTGATGTAGAAAAACTTAATCCTGATAATTTACATACAGGTATTGATGGCAACCTGTGGATACATATCAGAAGGCAAAAAACAAATACAGCATCTCACATTCCTTTGATACCACAAGCTCTTAAAATAATTAACAAATACAAAGGCCACCCCTTAGCAGTTAATAAAGGCAGTGTTCTGCCAGTCCTTTCAAACCAAAATATGAACGCCTATCTAAAAGAAATAGCTGATTTGTGTGGGATAACCAAAAATCTAACTATGCATACTGCAAGACATACTTTTGCAACTTATGCACTCACTAAAGGAGTTCCTATTGAAACTGTTGCAAAAATTCTAGGGCATAAAGATTTAAAAACCACACAGATTTATGCCAAGATAATTGACAGTAAAATAGCTGATGACATGAAGAAACTGATGAATATAAATTTAAAAGGAACACAGAAAGCCTCATAAAAAAATATTTAATCCTATATACGACAAACCATGGTGTATAAATAGACCCTCATAATGGTTAGTTACTCACATTATGTTGAAAAGCAAATTAGAGATAATACTTAATTTTGACTAATTATTCAATTAAAATTTGTTATATGATATTAATACAAATCAATACATATTAAATATGGATAAAAACAACTTAGTTACAGTACAAGACCTTCAAAAAATGAAAGAAGAAATTATTAGTGAAATAGCACTAATAACAGAAAAAACAACTACTCAAAAGGAGTGGCTAAGGTCAGCAGAGGTAATGAAGATGCTAACCCTTTCCACAGGTACACTACAGAATCATAGAATCAATGGAAAAATCCCTTACACTAGGATAGGGGGCACTCTTTATTATGAGCGTAAAGCAATACTTAAAGTGCTTAACGATAATAAGAGAGCTGCCTAATGAGTAAAGAAGTTAAGAACAAATACATACCCAAAAACTATAACCACAGTATTTTACTGAAAATTCATTCTCCTAATAAGGAGGATTATAAACCTAAAGAATATAAGGTTTATCAGCTCTTAGCAATGATTAACGAGCTATACCCAATGCAGGAGAACCAAAGGCTTTTGTATGGGGATTATACCTATATAAGTGCTACTAAATTGAAACACTTATTTGGTAATGATTATAAGGCAACTGTTGATTGGTTGGTTAAAGCTGATGTTTTCAAAACAGATAATCAATATATCAATGGTAAAAAATGTAAGGGGTTTAGTTTTACAGATAGTTATGCGGATGCTACTCCTAAGAAAGTAACCATTTGTAAGGGTTCTTTAGTAAGGAAGCTTTCTAAAAAATCTAATTCATCTTATGCTACTGAAAAAAAGTATGGCTTCTTATATAAATATTTAGATGGCTTAGAAATTGATGTAGAGGGGGCTTCTGAATGTGCTTGGAGTATGTATAAGCAAGATAAATTAGAATACTCTAGTAAGTTAGCTAAATATGAGTTAAAGGTAGCTAGTGCCACTTATAAAAGTAAATCATTAAAAAAACCTGCAAATCCTACAGTTAGGTTGACTGTTGGTTTAGATAATATAGATAGGATTGATAACAAAGATTTTGGTTTTACACAAGATTCAACTGCATATAGGGTGCATACTAACCTTACTAATATTAAAAGTGAGCTTAGGAATTATGTTACTTATAATGGTCAGCCAATAGTATCAGTTGATTTTGCAAATTCACAGCCAATGCTTAGTACTACACTGTTAAGTCCAGTGTTTTGGAATACTGACGCCACAGCAACTGCAGAAATGGAGGAGAAAATTCTAAAAAAAGGTTTAAAACCTAATATTCTTAATAATTCAGACATATTACCCAGTGTTTTCAGTGATATTATAACAATGTCTTGTAATCCCTTTAGCTATACTTCTTATATTATGTTTACAAAAACAGGTATTCCACCTGTAAGTATAGCTGTTCCTGTTGATATTCAAAGGTATATTGACCTTTGCCAGAGTGGGGATTTGTACAAGTTTCTATCAAAAGAAATGCAGTTAGAACAACAGGGTATAGCTGATATTGATGGTAGGGGTGTTAAGGCAGCAGTATTTCAAGTGTTGTTTACTGATAACAGGTTCTTAGGACAAGCTGACGCTAAACCTAAAAGAATATTTAAGGAATTATTCCCATCTGTTTATGATATACTCTTTCATATTAAGCGTAATGATAGCACAGTCCTTCCTATTACCCTACAAATTATTGAAAGTACTATTATTTTGAATAGAGTGGCAAAGCGTATTTCTATTGAAAGACCCAACTTATTTATTACTACTATTCACGATTCTGTTGCTACTACATTAGGTAATGAGGATTATGTAGAGCAAGTAATGCGGGAAGAAATGATAATAGCAATAGGTCTTGAACCATCTTTTAAAGTGGATTATTGGTCAGCTGATAATCCTATAACAATTAAAAAAACAGCATAATGCATACATATTTCATAAACAAAAATGGTGTTCAAACTTATATTGATAGCAGAGGGATTTATCTCTCTTACCCCATAGACAGCCGTAACATTGCAGAAGTATCATTAGATAGCTCTACAAGGGCTCTAAAGCTGTTTCAAGTAGCTTCTTTGCAGGATATAACAGGCTTTCATATTATGGCTTATAATTTTTAGTTATCATTACTAATCATGTGTATAATAAAATCATGTATTCTCCCTCTTAAATTAGGAAAATAATAACTCAAAATGCCAGAATCTAATGTATATATCTGACTACCTATAAATAGCATCATAATTACGTAAATAACTACTAATCAATTATTTACAATTATACTATTGGAATTACCCTTATTAGTGTAAAATAATGTCTGGCAAAGTATTGTTATTAAGACTTACATCTACCCAGCAGTTCCGAACTCAAACAAACCTATCAATGATTAATTAATAAAAGTTAGTTATTTATTATATTGAAGTATTTTAAGGTTTTTAAGGCTTAAAAAGAGAATAATTAACAACTCTACATCCTGTAAATTGAGCATATAGATAGTTATAAAATTGAACTTTAAATGTGGCTGTTTAAGTGTGTTTCTTCAAGTGGTAGTTGAGGTGTTGCTTACGGTATTTAGTTCTTAACCTATATAAATAAACTCAAACTATTGAAAATAGATATATTATAACTAAGTTTGGGGAGTTTAAAACAATAGATTAACAATAAAATAAGATTATGAAAAAAATACTATTTGGATTATTACTATTTAGCTTTGTAAATGCATTATCAATAAATCCAGTTATTGAATACCTATATGAACCTGATTCTTTAGGATTAGATTTTAAAGAGTATCAACTACTAACTAAAGATAAAGCTAAAATAAATAGTTGGTGGCTTAGTCCATTGGTTAAAAATGATAATAACAATAATGTTATAATAATTGCAGGAGGTGATGCTGGAAATATGTCTTATTTATTAAACCATGCTTACTCCATAAGCTATAACGGATACAATGTTGTATTATTTGATTACAGAGGGTTTGGCAAAAGTTCAAGTTTTGAAATAAATCAAAAGCAACTGTATTATAACGAATTTACAGATGACCTAGAAACTGTTATTAGTAAAGTAAAAGAAAAATGGAATGATAAGAAAATTGGAGTTTTAGCTTTATCAATGGGAACAATAATAACAAACTCTTATTTGAAAACACATACTCTTGATTATATTATTTTAGAGGGAGTTGTCAGTAATACAAGTAACTTCACAACAAAAGTTGAAAATTTAAAAAATCGTAAAATATTACTCCCAAAATCTTCTAAGAAGTATGATGAATTATTTTTTGTAAATCTACAAAATGCAAAAAATGTAATTATTTTTCATGGAACTGAAGATAATTTTTCTGAAATCACAGAACTTAAAAAGATTAAAAAAATAAATATTATAGAATTTAATGGAGGGCATTTACAAGGATTTCATTCACTAAGTAAAAATTATTTTGGAGATTTATATATCAATCATATCACGAGTTTTTTTAATAATAAATGAAGTTTCCATTTTTTTAATGATTTAATTTCTATTTTAAAGAGGAGATGTAAAATTAACTCTAATGCTTGAAAACAGTCTTATTTATAAAAAGCGAAATCTATTTACAAATTATACCACTTTGGAAAGAATACGTACAGTTAAACCTTTATTTTAACATGAAAAAACAAAAATGAGATTAATTATAATACTTTCAGTCCTACAATTTTATGCAGCAATTATTTATGCTCAAAACTCAGATACCACTTCTGCTTTAATAAAACATTCTGAAATTTTTAGAATACAGCTAGAGCAAGATAGTACTCTAAATAAGGAATTAGAATTAGTTGACTATTTTTTAAATAAAAAATATGATTCAATTAATATTCAAAGTAATAGTTCAGAACAATTTAAAAAATATAGTTTAAATTTTTATTCCTCTAAATATTATAAAAATAAAGATAATGAATATGTAATTTTATCTTCTAAGCAAGATGCAGAGAAAACAAACTTTAAGGTTATCTACAAATTAAACTCAGAAGCATTTAATTTGAAATATGATGATTTCTATAATGCCATTTTTAATTTGAATTTCATTAAGAAAGAAGGTGAAACATACCTAGATATTAGTCCTGATTATACTGATTATAATACATATTCAATTGAAAATATTACCTTTTACCAACTAGAACCTTTTACTGAATTAGAGAAAAAGGAATTAGTAAAGGATGTGTCCTTTTATTTTGAGATGTATAAACGATTTGAGGTAAAGAAAAAAACTCAGCCATTAAAAATAATTAATATTAATTATTTAAGCAGTTTACACTTTATCGGTTTTGATTATGCTTTAATGCAGACTGGAATAACTATACCTGATGAAAACCTTCTTCTTTCTCCTGAATATTTATCAAACAAACATGAAATGATTCATTATATCCTAAATGGAGAATATAAGTTTCGTACTTTTATAAATGAAGGAATAGCAACTATTTATGGAGGTAGTGGTGGTCAAACTTATCAAAAGAAATTAGAAAATGTAAGTAATAAAATAACTGCAGAAGAAAGAGAGGATTTTATTAAATTCCTTGTTGAGGGTAAAAGAGTTGGAGGTGATTTTCAGGATTTTTATTATTCAATATCAGCAAAATTAGTTGATTTATATAGGATAAAGGAAGGCTTTACGGATAAGGAGCTTATTGATGCTTTGAATAATCTTAAAATAACACACAAAGAATTTATTATAGACAAGCTAAAGGAAGAGAATCCTAGTGAGTTTATCAATTCCATTTTTTATTAAAAAATACTTATATATATTTATACAATTAATTATTATATAATCAATATACTGTAAATAGGTGAATTATAATAAGACTGTTTGAAGCAAAATGGACACCTCAAAAAATAGGATTAAAGTTTAATAAAGAAGATGAAAAGTAGAAAAACAACAGACAGTAGAGAAAAAGATTGTTGTTGAGTAAAACAAAAGTGCATAATTTCTATTATATAATGTGCCATTTAAGAAAGGTATAAGCGAAAACCTTACAGGAAGCTCTAAAGGTTCGGTAAGTGCGACTACTAAGCTTGTAAGAGAGTTAATTGCCATCAACATTACCTTTACAGATACTAAAGAAGAGGAATAAAGCTATGTATTAGCACTAAAACGACATCAAATCTGACAACATAAAAAAGAAAACCCTTGTAAATCATTAATACTTATTTTGAATACAATTTTAGTGTATAATAACTCAAAATACCAAAATCTAGTGTGTATATCAGACTACCTTTTAACACAAAGGTGATTACGTAAACCAAGCTATATTAACAACTTACTAATTAATTTAGAAGTTTTAAAAGTTCAAAATCATATAAAATTTAATACATTTGCCACGCAGGGTGAAAATAACTTTACACTCTTGCTAAAAGATTCCAATAAGGTGTCCTATTAGGTGTCCTATTAAGAATTAAGATTTTAAACTGCTGAATATCAGTATATTAATGAGAAAGTTCAAGTCCCTCATTGCCCACCAAAAATAAACCCACTCATTTGAGTGGGTTTCCTTATATTAGCAGCAAAATAATCTACATATAAAATGATATCTATTTTTATACATTATTGTTTGCATTTTTTCCTACCCCTATTAATTGCATTTTTATTTTTCAGAAAAGATTGGAAAAAAGTCTATTTGATTATGCTTCTAACTATGATAGTTGATTTAGACCATTTACTTGCTAATCCAATTTACCAAGCAGATAGATGTAGTATCAATTTTCATCCTCTACATTCATATTATGCTATAGGTGTATATATGATAATGATATTTTTACGAAGACCTTTCAATATAATTGGAATTGGACTTTTATTGCATATGCTAACTGATTTTTGTGATTGTTTAATGCAAAATTAAAAAATCTGGAAATTAGGATAGTAATGGGGGGAACCACTCATTTGACTGGGCATTTATTTAAAATTATTGGTATTTAGGTATGAAAGAATTATTTTAATTTTTTTATTTTAGTTCTTATTGTGATTTTATAGCTAGATTATGATCTGACAATTTAAAACCAAGTTTTATTAACCATTTATCTACTCGAGCCTTTGTTAATTCATATTGATTTCCCTCATCAAGAGCTAGGCCATAAAATAAGTCCTTATTAAAAAGTGCCTTAGACTCTTCGAATTCATACCCATCAGTTGGCCAATAGCCAATAATCTCACCTTTATTCCTAATTACTTCTTTTGCTAAAATACCTATACCATCTACAAAATAATCCTCATAACTATATTGATCTCCTAAGCCATATATAGCAATTGTCTTACCTCCAAAATTAATTTCTTTAAAAGTAGGAAAAAACCTTTCCCAATCACTCTGCAAATCACCATCATACCATGTAGATATGCCTAATAACAGAATGTCAAATTTAGTAAAGTCTTCAATACTTGCATTTTCAACATGTATATTCTCAACATTATATTTACTTAATTTTTTAACAATATACTCCATTACATCTTCTGTATCACCCGAATCCGAGCCCCAAATTATTCCAACATTCATCTCTTTAAGTTTTATTATTAACTCTATTTTATTTCTTTTACAAATTAAAGTATTTT
>Ga0307999_1000251_pt1 | contig 15252 bp, 7 predicted proteins | sample Neamet1_FD_203158 | JGI IMG/M metagenome (GOLD analysis project Ga0307999, IMG submission 203158) | Marine microbial communities from water near the shore, Antarctic Ocean - #1 | ecosystem: Environmental > Aquatic > Marine > Unclassified | place: Southern Ocean | collected 2014-06-04 | reverse complement strand
CTGATGTTTTGACATATATTCCGTTGTTTGCTGGTGCCGCTTCATTTTTAACTAGAACTCTGTCATCAGTCGAAATACTAATTCCGTCTAATGTATTGAAAGTTCCTGAAGATGTTGATAATGTTGCGCCAACTCCTGCTGTACCATTGTTATAAGTGATTGTACCACCTGTAATAGATGTAAGTGTACCAGGTGTTCCTGCTATACAAGGTGCTTGTATTGCAAGTCCTTGTGCTAAGTCATCAACATACTGCTTAGTAGCGGCATCTGTTGATGCTGTTGGTTCTGCTAAGTCTAAAATTCGTTTTGAACTAACTGATACTCCACCTGTTCCTGTTGGTGCAAGTGTGACCGGCTGATTAGTTCCAATTGATGTAATTGTAATACCTGCTGTCTTACCAATGATGTTATCTGTTACAACGTTTGCTGTAGTGTCTACGTTTCCTGTAGTTGTTACAGAAGTTAATGTTCCTACAGAAGTAATTGTTGGTTGTGCCGCTATCGATACGGTACCTGCTGATGTTGCTAATGGCACAGTACCTGTTACGTTAGCACCAGTTAATGATGATAATCCAGTACCAGCACCTGTGAATACACCTGTGTTTGCTGTGATTGCTGAAGCAGTGATTGTTCCGTTAACACCTAAGCCACTTAATGTGCCTACTGATGTAATGTTACTTTGAGCGGCTGTTGATACTGATCCTGCTACTGAAGCAAGAGCAACCGTACCAGAAACATTAGCTCCTGCTACTGCATTTGCTGTCGCGGCGAAGTTAACTTCACCAGAAACGTTTGCACCTGCTACTGCGTTAGCAGTTGTAGCAGTTGTGGCTAGAGTTGCTAAAGCAACTGTACCTGATACATTTCCACCTGCTACTGCGTTTGCTGTACCTGCGAAAGTTACTGCACCTGAGACATTTGCTCCGGCTACTGAGTTAGCACTTGTAGCATCTGCGGCTAGAGTTGCTAATGCGACTGTACCTGATACGTTTGCACCTGCTACTGCGTTAGCAGTTGCGGCAAATGTAACTTCTCCTGTTACGTTAGCTCCAGCTACTGTGTTTGCAGTCGCGGCGAATGGTACTTCTCCAGTTACGTTTGCACCTGCGATTGCAGTTAAGTTAGCACCGTTTCCAGCGACATATGTAAAGACACCACCTGTGCCTGTAACATTGCCTGCAGACACATTACCTGTGACAGATAATGCTGATAATGTACCGACACTAGTGATGTTTGGTTGTGCGGCTGTTGTTACCGTTGCCGCTGTGCCTGTTGCAGAAGCCGCTGTACCAGTGATTGAACCTGCGATCGGTGCAGTTACTGTTAATCCGCTTAATGTACCAAGAGATGTAATCCCTGATTGTGCCGCAGTACCTAATGTACCGTTTAATGTAGTTGCTGTAACAGTCGGTGCTGATAAAGTGTCTGTTCCTTTATCAAATGTGAATGTTGCGTCTGCTCCGAAGTCTCCGTCATCGTTAAAGATAACTTGAGTGTTTGAACCTGCTGGCTGTTGAAAGTCAACTGGTGCTCCGTTTGCATAATAATAGTTGTCTGTTTTAATACCTGCTGTTGCAGTAATATTACCAGTTACATTTAAGTAACCTGTTGTTGCAATACCTTCTGAGTTATCAGTTGTTTCAATTAAGAAAATATTTGCTTTACCTGAAGAACCGAATGTTAATGCGTTGTCGATGTTGTCTGCTAGACCCCATGCTACTGAACTTTCGATAGATCCAATGCCACCTTGTGCAAGATATAAAGCATAGTTATTTACACTTGATCCTGATGCTCTACCATATAGTCCAACGTTCATGCCTGAAGCATGAGTAGCGACTGTAACGCCTCTAATACCTACTGCGGCTCCTGTGTCGCCTGTTGCTGTAACTGTACCAAGACCGTATACACCAGAACCTCTAGTTGCACCGTTTGATTGTCCTACACCATATACACCAATACCAGTGATTGTGTCATCACTTGAGTCACCTCTTGCTTCACCGACTAGTCCTATTCTTGCGCCTAAGTTTTCGCCTGTATTGTCTACAGAACCAATTATTGCGGCTCCAGAGAAGTCTGATGCACTTGCTGATGGGCCAGATGCTAATGATGATAAAGTACCAACAGATGTTATGTTCGGTTGTGCCGCAGTTGTTACTGTTCCTGCTGTAGTTGCAGTGTCTGCCGCTGTTGCAGTTGGCACAGTACCTGTTACGTTTGCACCGACGATTGCTGATAAACCAGCACCTGAACCGATGAATACGTTACCATGAACGTTACCGAATGCGTTAACTGTGATAACTTCTGATGCATTTTGAACATCTGCTCCGAAGACAAATTCGCCTGCTGAGTTGTCCCATCCCATAAAGCCTAAGATTGCTTCTGTTGTAAAGTATTGTAATTCTGTACCACGATCTTTGCCGTCGTTACTAGTAGGGGCCGCGCCGTTTGCTCCGCCACCTAAATTGATGATTGGATCTTCAACAGTCATATTATCTACGTTAGTTGAAGTTGTTGTACCGTTAACTGTTAAGTTACCAGTAATAATTGCATTACCTGAGAATGCCGCATCAACACCTGCAACTTGTCCTGTGCTTGTAATAGCACCTGAACCTATAGTTCCTGTTACACTTAGTGAGGTTAGGGTACCTGTAGATGTAATGTTTGGTTGTGCTCCATTAGCGGCCGCAATTGAGCCGGCTAATACTTCTGTTGTTACATTTGTAACTGATAGTGTATCTGTAGTTTTATTAAATGTAAATATTGCATCTGCACCAAAATCGCCGTCATCATTAAAGATAACTTGAGTATTTGCACCTGCTGGTTGTTGTAAGTCCCATGCAACTCCATTAGCATATAACAGATTGTCTGTTAATACTCTAGTAGCCGCTACGTTACCCGTAACTGTCAATACATCCGTTGCTTTATTGAATGTAAAGTTAGCGTCTCCGTTTAATGCCGCATCATCGTTAAAAATAACTTGCGTATTTGAGCCACTTACCGTTGGAAACGATTCGACTGCCCCTGAACTCTTTTTGACTGACAGTACATCTGAATCACTTAAGAAGATTGTACCTTTTCCCGCAGCCGGGGTGGGGACTGATGCCGCCGTATTTTGTTTTAATATTAACATTTCCTATTACCCTATTATAGTTAAATTTGCTTTTTTCAGCATAATTCTATTTATCGTTATTTCCCGTATCAAATTTTAGTCTGGTACATATGTACCCATTAAATTCACACTAGTGCTTGTGTTTACAGGACTTGCACGTAAAAGTATATTCAAGCCAGTTTTTACAGTAGATAATGATATTAAATCTGCTCCTGTAGTCGATATTGAACCGTATACGGTCATTATCGGAGTTACACCGTCATGTACTAATAGTACTTCTATTGCCTGATATCCTGTATTGTCAGACACTTTAATTGTATATTTTGCTGATCTGTAATCAGTTGCAACAAATGAGTCAATAGTAGTGTTATCACTACCAACTGACACTGCTGTTCTGCTACTATACAAATCCCCAACTGATAATGTTGTTGAGTTTATGTTGTCAGCCGACACGTTACCACGTGCTGTTAAAGTTTTTCCTGTTCCACAGATTACAACATTAGCATTAAGACCAATGTTAACATCTGTCATTGTTGTAGTAAAGACACCAGCAGTTGTAGAACCTGTGTCTACTGAAATTGCTCCGGCTCCAGCACCAGAACCATATTGAACTGTTCCTGATGTAGAGATGTAATTATTTCCTATTACATTACCTGTTGCTGTTACTAAACCATTTGTTTTGTTAAGTGTAAATGTAGATGACCCGCCGAATGCAGTGCCACCATCATTAAACTGAATTTGTGTATCTGAGCCTGCCGCTGTCGAACCGAATGTTACTGCATCACCGTTAGCATAGAAGTAACCGTCTGTTTTAATTCCTAATGGTACTACGTTGCCCGTTGTCGTTAAGACACCAGTGCTTGCCATAGTAAATACGTCTGCTACTCCACCAGCACCCATTGTGACTGCTGAACCAGATGAGTCTATAGATACATTAGATGTACCGTTGAAGATTGCAGTATGATCAAAGTCTTGTGAGCCGTCGAATATGAATTTTCCACCGTCGCCGTTAGTCATAACCATAGCGCCGTTAGCAACAACTTCCATTTCACCTGCGCCTAATTTAATAGACGTACCGGATAGATATAAATCTCTCCATCTACTTGTGTTTGTACCTAAGTCATATGTTACGTTAGCACCAGGAATGATATTACCTGTTGGGTTAACGTTACCTGGAATATCAACATTACCTGAATTTATATTAAAAGTAAAGCCTGTGTTACCGTAGAATGTACCTGAATTATCGAAATAAATTTGTGATGATTCTGCATTTTGAGAAACACCAACTTCAATTAGAATACCTTCGACATCTAATTCCCCATCAATTTCGATTGGTTGAGAAAAAAGACCTTGTAGATTTGCACCTACTTGATAAGATTCAGAAGCATTAATTATGTAAGGCATAACTGCGGCTGTATTTGCCGCAAGACCTGTTGAACCGAATGATAAAGCTCCGGCTCCGTCTGTAACAATTCCTTGGCCAGCTGAGCCACCAGTGATAGTGACATTGCCGATCGCACCTAGATTACTGAGTTCAGTAACTGCTAGGTTAAGGGCCGTGACGTTACCTACATTACTGATAACCTCAACGGGAGTTTCCGCTACCGAAAAACCCCCAACAGAGTTAAAGGATCTTATTGCCATTATTAAATAAACCTATATTGAGTAACCCAAACTGTTGAGTCTGTTGCTGATGGTGTTACAAGCAGTTCTAAATCACTTCCATTTAAGCCTACTGCTAGTACTCCGGGTGATCCTGTTAAGAATGTTTGACCATATGTAACGAAATCAACTGTTGATCCATCTGTTACAGATAGTACTGATGCTACAGAAGTATTTCCTGATGTTGCATCAATTCCTTTAACTAAGAATTCTATCCCGTTAATACCAGAAACTGCAAAACTTGCAAGTGCTGTTTGAGATGTAGTTGTAGTAGTTACTGTACCTGCCGCTAATGTTGAAATTGCACTAGCACCGACGTTTACGTTGCCTGCTACACTAGCATTGCCACTTACTGAAACACTTGTTAGTGTACCAACAGAAGTAACGTTTGGTTGAGCCGCTGTATATACTGTACCTGAGACAAGTGCGTTAGCTACTTGACCTGTTACATTTCCACCAGCTACTGCGTTAGCAACTGCCGCGAACGGTACTTGACCAGTTACGTTAGCACCTGTTAGAGATGTTAAGCCTGAGCCATCACCTGTAAAGATACCTGTATTTGCTGTGAATGCTGATGCAGTTACTGTACCACTTGATTTAGTTGTACCTTTAACTGTGATTCCGTCATCTGCTACGATTATTACGTCATCGACACCGTTAACAGCCATTTCAATATTGCCGTCTGCTATTGCGATGTTTACATTAGATGTTCCGTTAGAAATACCTGATAGATTTAAGCCGACAATGTTACCTGCCGCGATATTCGAGATACCGAAACCGTCACCATTAAAGATGCCTGCTGTAGTATCAATGTTTCCTACTGCTACTACTTTAGCTCCAGTAGTAATATTGCCACCAGCTACATTACCTGTTGCCGCTACTACGCCTGCTGTTGTTAAGTTTCCACCAGTAACATTACCAGTTGCAAGTACTAAACCACCTGTGTTTAGATTGCCACCTGTTATATTTCCTGTTGAAAGAACAAGTCCGCCTGTTCTTAAGTTACCAGCATCTACGTTAGCAGTTACTGCTAATAGACCTAATGTTCCTACTGATGTAATGTTAGTCTGAACTGCTGTTGTTAATGTTCCTGATAAACTAGTTGCACCTATTGTGCCTGCGTTAGCATAAACGTTGCCTGCTATTACATTTGCAGTTGCTACAACGTTTCCGGCTGTTGTTAAATTACCACCTGCTACGTTACCAGTTGCTGTTAAACTTGTACCAGTTGCCGCTCCGATATCTGGAGTAGTAAACTGAGCAGAAGTTTTAACAACTACGTTACCACCTGAAATATCTGTTGTTAGATTGTCTGTGTTTACAGAGAATACAGTTCCTGTTAATGTAAGACCTGCGCCTGCTGTAAATGAACCTGCACCTGAGAACTGAACGAAAGTAACTGCGGATGTACCGACTGTTGTTACTGGATCAGTCATTACAAAACCAGTATCATTAAACAATGTACCTTGTTGTATGAATACAAAGTCACCACCTGCCATTTCGACTGGGGTATCAAAATCAGTTGCTCTTGTTAGAACAGTTGTACTTGTATATGTATAGATTCCGTTATGTGCTGTGTTTGCTTGATCTTTTATTACTATACGATTTCCTGCTGTCATTGTGACGCCGTCAATCGTTGTTAATGTAGTACCACTGATCGTTAATGTTGCTCCAACACCTGCCGCTCCATTGTCATATACTACTGTTCCAGTTCCTGAAACTGTCATTGATGACAATGTACCTGTTGATCCAGCAACTGCTGGTGCTTGAATAGCAAGACCTTGTGCAAAGTCATCTACATATTGTTTTGTTGCCGCATCATCTGATGCTGTAGGAGCTCCTAATGATTCAATTTTGAAACCACCAACGTGAACTTGTCCAGTTCCTGTAGGTCTGATTTCAACATAGTCATCTGCTGAACCCGCTGTTAATGTTAAGTTACCACTGCCTGCACCTGTTATTTGTGCTGTTACAACTGAACCTAATGTTGCTACGCCGTTTGCATTAAAAGTACCAACGACATTTGCGCCAGTATCACTGATTACAGCAGTTGTGTTTCCTTTTGCTGTTATGTCAACATTAGCATTAGTTACGATGTTGATATTTGAAGTACCGTTTATTAATGTACCTGTAAGGAATGGTGCTGAAACTAAGTTTCCACCAGCTACGTTGCCACCAGTTATATTACCTGTTGCATCAATTACGCCTGCTGTTGTTAAATTACCACCTGTTACATTACCAGTTGCAAGTACTAGACCTGCTGTTGTTAAGTTTCCACCAGTTACGTTACCAGTTACAAGAACAAGTCCGCCTGATCGTATGTTTCCACCGATTACGTTGCCTGTTACTTCTACAACACCACCTGATGTTAAGTTTCCACCTGCAACATTACCTGTTGCGGCTACTACACCACCTGTGTTTAGATTGCCGCCTGTTATATTTCCTGTACCTACTGTCGTGCCTGTTGCAATGATATTACCAAGGTCTAAATTACCATTAGTCATTACTAGACCAGTGTCAGTAACGTTTGCTGTTAGAGCACCGTCAACATTTAATTCAATGTTGCCATCTGCGACTGGTATACGAACATTAGATGTTCCGTTTTGAATACCTGTTGCGTCTATACCTGTTAAGAATGCGCCATTACCATAGTAGTATGATGCTGTGATGTTACCTGAAGAAACAACTTGCCCTGTTCCGTTTGGAGTAAGAATAATGTTAGCATTTACAACTTGTCCTGTAACAGTTTGGTTAGATATATCTAAATTACCGATCTGTGAATCAGGTAGATTATTAACGCCTGTTTTACCAACATATCTGTAACCTACGATGTAAAGAACTTTACTACTTGTTAAAGCACTCGGAATTGTTTCTCCGATGAAGTTAAGGACACCTGATTGATAGTTATAGAAGAACTCGCCGTTTCCACCTGAACCAGCACCAAAGATTTGAGTACCTGTTGAAACTGGATCTGCAACCCCTGCATCGTCTACAAAGACTGATACAGAATAAGTCGCACCAAATTCTGCTGGGATCCAATAAGTTAAGTTAGTCTTCCAAGTAGGGTAAACACCCCCAACTGGGACAGTTGTGTTATCTGCAACAGTTTCTATTGCTCCAGTACCAGTATATGCTGTAACAATTCCTGCTACGGTTGCCGCTACGCCTGGTATCTGATCAGCCTGAGTCCATAGAGTATCACCACGATTAAGTAGTGGACTTGCTATCGCCTCGTTACTTGGGCTTTTATTCGCCTCTATGTCAGTCTTAGTGACACCAAATGCCTGTTTGTAAAGTAGGTCAACTTTTTGTGAAATAGGTATACTCATTTTTAGTTACTCGCTGATTCTAGTGATAATGTTGTAATTGATTGACCCGATGTCAATGCAATACGAACATAAATTTCGTTTGTTGCTGTTGATGATGTACTAACTGTACCAAATGTTGCTGTTGTTGATTCATTTGACACTGAACTACCTGTTGTAATTACTCCGCCTAATGCACAACCATCTGATCCGTTTCCACCAGCTCCTGTGTTTGCTCCGGGGACACCTGAACCAGCATATGCTGTTGTCAATTCAACCCATCCATTTTGATTAGATGCGGCATCAATTGTAGAGCCGGGTACTGCTACCCAAGCGCCTGCCAGTGTTCCTGAAAATTTAACATCAAATTTAGAAACTGATGTTCTTACAAATTTGAATGTAAAGTATTGTGTTCCGTTTCTTCCTGCTGATAAGTCAGGTCCTACTGGTAAATAACTAGCAGAATAATCTGTCTCATCATGGCTTAATACATCTGCTACAACTGTTGAGTCATAGACTTCTAAAGTTCCAGACTCACTATTGAATACTGTTGCACTCGCAGAGAAAGTAGGTGTATTAGTTGATCCTGGATTAATAATTCTTTGTGCTAATCCTGAACCTGAACCGATTGTTGAACCGATATAAACGTTTGCTTCTTCAATTCTGTTTGAAGAAGATGAAGTACCTGTTTTATAAAGTACTGTTGCACCAGGACTAAATGTTTGTACTCCAGTTGAATAAGAGTTGAAAACACTTACTGAAGGTCCTGCTGAACTTTCACCGAATCCTGAAATTATTGAAGCAGTAGTTGTTACTGCCTGAGTACCTGATGCTACGAATAACTGAGCCGCTAACGGAGTTGTTACTCCAGCAGTTGCATATGTTACACTACTTGGTGAACCAAATGCTCCGCCTGAAGATCCTGAAACAAATGTATCACTTGTTGGATACATGTTACCGGATAATCTATTGACACTAAAGCCAGCTGGGAAAGAGTTCGTATTGTTATAATGAGGTACAGTCGAACTATATGTATAACTCGGAGATGCGTCTGCTACAAATGATACAGATGAGAACTGAGGTGTACCTGGGTTTGCATTGTCATAGTACCATGTATCTTTGTTACTTGATGTAGTTGCTGTATCGTCTATTAATACTTCGTTCCAACCACTTGTTACTGAACCTGATGCGTCTGATGTAAAGACTGACCAGAAGCCTACTGCTACACTTGAATCAACTTCATTAAAGTCTACGTTGTTTGTTATGATCAAGTTACTGTAAGTACCTGCACCGTCTAGTGATGTTGTTAAAGTTCTGCTACCTGCGGCCGCACCATTCAATTGAACAGAAATTGTTCCTGAATCACCTGGGCCTGCGTTTGTAATAGCATTAACGTTGTATGATGCCGCTCTACGTGTTTTGTTCACTGTTGAACCTGCAGCCACTGCCGCTGATCCGCCTGCTGTGTTGTCTGGCTGAGTAAATCCATCTGCCATTCTGTACGATGAAGTACTTTGAATTGCGATAGTCTGACTAGCCGGGAAGTCAGGAGGACTACTTGGAACTAATTTACCTAAAATATTGTTTAACTGAGCAATTGAATTTGAGACCGATGATGCTGTTGTTAAAGTCAGTGCGTTAGATGTTAGTGATCCTTGAGTCGGAGTTCCTAATGCTATATCAATAGCACCAGATGTACTAGGTGATGTGATAATACCTACTACGTTCATTGTACCTGCAACATTAACTCCTGTTGCAGTAATGTTTGCTTCAAGTCCGCCGCCGACATTTAATTCGATGTTGCCGTCTGCTACTGGTATACGAACATTAGATGTTCCGTTTTGAATACCTGTTGAGTCGATACCTGTTAACTGGCTACCGTCACCAAAATACTTACCTGTTGTAAGATTAAGATTTCCAGTAACGTCTAAGTTAGCAGTATCTGTATCAAATGTTAAGCCTGACGATGCACCAAATTGTTGGTCATTGTTAAACTGTATCTGAGTATTCGCTCCGGCTGGTTCTTGTAAGTCCCAGCGTACGCCATTTGCGTAGTATAAGTTGTCTGTTAATACCCCTAAAGCCGCAATGTTTGCTGTAAACGTTGCTCCGTTGGTTGTAATAAATCCGTTTGATAAAATTATGTTGGCCGGTGTTTCTCCTACTGAGAATCCCGCTACCGAGTTAAATGCTTTGATTGCCATGGTTTGGTCTCCGTAAACTATAATAAGTATTTAGTGTTTTGTAATAATAAAGACTGCTAAGATATGCTTTTTGAGCCTTTTATTTTCGTGGTAAACAACTTAATTGTATTCTTCTAATAAAATCTTATAGGTTGTCTCATTTGTAGTGGCTGGTGTCGCATATAATACTACCTGAGCATTTCTAAAAGCGTCTCCAGGTACGTAAGTTATTGCAAAATCTGCTAATAAACTACCAACAGAGATTGTTGCATACTCTGTGTAGTTTACTGTTGTTCCATATACTGCTGATGTGATCTTAACTGTCTGCCTTGATGAGTTAGCTACATCAGTTGCTACGATAGTGTAATCGATTGCTGATACAGTAGATGCTTCTGTTGCACATATTTCAACTGCTGATACTGTTGTTGTTATGCCGGTCTTAACTTTAGTAGTTCTAAATGAATACGCACCGGAACCTACTGTCATGTTGTTTGCAACAAGAGTTCCTGCCATTGTCATTGTATTAGTTGCTTTGTTGTAAACTACGTTAGCATCTCCACCGAATACGCCAGCATTATTAAACTGCATCTGTGTATTAGCACCACCGGGTGATCCTCCACCTCCGCCTCCACCTTGTACAGTCCACGAAAGATTACCTGAGCCGTTAGTTGCTAATACATATCCGTTTAATCCACCGTCAATATGTAAGTTTGCAATTGGGAGTTGAACATTAGGCGAGTTCTGCAAGTTTGCATTACCCGACACTGTAAGATTACCAAGAGTACTAATTACTACTGGTCCGGTAAATGTAGAAGTTTCTGTTACTGCTATATTACTAGCACCGATGTTTCCTGTTACAGATAATCCACCTGCTCCTATTTGTAGAGTAGTTAGTGTGCCCACAGATGTAATGTTTGGTTGAGCGGCTACTGTGACATTACCTGCAAAGTTAGCAAAGTTTGCACTTGCTCCTGCTGATATACCTGCAAATACACCGTTACCATACAGAACTTTATCAGTTGTACCATCAAGGTTTACAACAGCGATATTACCTATCCCTGTAATATTTGCAACTTGAACGTTTGATATGTTGCCGGCTTCACCTGCAATATGAGTAGCAGTTAAGAGATCAGTATCTTTATCGTAAATGAATCCTGCATCTCCGCCAAATGCTCCTGCATTATTGAACTGGACTTGCATATTGGAACCACCAGGGGTACCATTACTGCCTCCGCCTCCACCACTTTGTGCTGTCCAACTTAATGCGCCTGATCCGTCTGTCTGTAAGACATATCCGTTTACACCACCTTGTATAGAGACTGTTTCTACGTCTCCTAATAAAATGTTGCCTGCTACTGTAACATTACGTGATGTTAAAATATTAGTTATGTCATTAAAAACTAAATTTGTACTAGCACCAAAAGCACCATTATCGTTGTATTGTATTTGAGTATTCGCTCCAGCTGGGTCACCGTCAAAACTTGCACCATTTGCATAGAAATAGTTGTTTGCATAAACACTGTTAGATGTTACATTTCCGGCTGGATAGTTATGATTGGTAACTATATTTCCGTTAGCGGCTACTATATCTATTGGGGGTAACCCTGTAGTATATCCCGTTAACGAATTAAATTTATCTGCGGCCATTTGTTGATTCCATTAGTTATGTCTTGTATTTATGCTGATATAATAAAAATTGCCTAATAAAAAAGAACCCTGTAGAACTTTTTAATAAATAAAAGTATGCTTACAAGACAACCACCAAGACCTAAATGCACTAGTTGTGACATATCTTTTGCTAGACCCAATGGAATCAGCAAACACGGCTTTCAAAAATGGCACAAATATTGTATAGATTGTGCTAAAGCATTATATAATAAGAAGATACCAAAGAAGAATACGATGTGTATTGAGTGTGGGTTTGTGCCACAAGATTTGATTCAATTAGATATTGCTTACAGAGATTTCAATCCAGCAAACAAATCAAAAGAAAACATATTGACAATATGTGCAAACTGTAGTAGATTAAGGAAAAAGAAGGTAAGAGAAAGTCAAAAGCAAATGGAGATGTCTGTAGACTCTACACTTCGTATTTGATTTCTTCTATTTTGTTATACCAGTCATTATAATAGATCGATAGTTTTTCTCTATCATATCCTTTAATACCTAGTATATCATACATTTCTTTAATAGCATCTAATGTTTCTGTTTCAGATTCGTACTTTCTTACATCAAACTCATAGACTACATTAGGAAGTGATCTCATCTGTGCTAAATTCATTTCATAATTATCTAGTCTATCATAAAAAATTCTAATCTGAGGATCATTCTTTGCTCGTTTTTCTACATAGTCATGTGGGTGAGTAAACAAGATAATATTTGCGTTCTTCCAAATCTTTTTAATTTCAATTACTTCTGGATTAAAATGTGATGCTATAAAGAATTTATAGTCACTGTTGGATACGTCTTTAACATAATCCCAATAAGTTATGCCTCTCCAAGGATCAAGATATTCTTTTTTATCAAAGCCAAAGAATTTATTATCTGAAATGTTAAGATCAGTCCAATAGACTCCTTTCTCTATTTCAGATAGTTGTCCTAAAAGATAATTCAGTTTGTCATCTGGAGAGAACTCTCCTTTGAGTTGTGCTTCTGTCATTTCTTTATGACCGAATAGACCGTGATCAGACAGACTTAAACAGTTAGCCATAAATTTACCACCTGAGTAATTGTGGTACCAAATTATAGTTAAGTTGTCTGTATCTAAATTGCAGTCTTTCGGATGACATCTAGCCATTTAGTTCTTCGCCGTCTTCTCCTAAGCCTGAGTTACCGTCAGCATTTAAATTTGTTAGATGATCTTGCAAATCTTTGTATGATTCTGCTTCGGCATCACTAACAGCAGGTGGTTCAGTTATAGGTTCTATTGAGAGATCGAACTCCCCTGGATTTTCTATTGTTCCTACTTCTCCTACAATTTCATCTACTGAAATATGCAATGCTACTGTAGTCGATGCTTCTTTCTTTTCTTCTTCTACTTCAGCATCAAACTCTTCCCAATACTGTTCAAGGTATTCAGCGCCTTCTGTGTACTTTTCTCCAAGATCATGCCATTTAGTATTCATATAACCTACACCAGCATAATAACCTTTGCCTGTCGTATCATTATTGTCATAATCTTGTTCTAATTCTTCTTTGTCATACCATACAGAATCAACAAACTCTCCCATATCAGTCTCAACAATACCATATGTGAATTTATATTTGTCAAATGGTTCGCCATCTGTTTCTACAAACCAGCAACCAAATCCACCTTTCTCTCCACTATGAAATGCTAAAGTAGGAACATAGTTATCATCGTCTTTGATATCTTCATCATCAGGTAACGTACCCATTGAATAACATTCTCTACCATAAAGACATGTTACAGGTTCTAATTTAGTTTCAGTTTCAGAGTAGTCAAATTTATTATCTAAGCCAGTAACTTCTGTTACAACAAATCCACTATCAGCATATGCTGAGTTAATGTGTTCTAAGTCATCACATTCCCACATGTAATAATTTTCTTTAGGAATAGGAGCATCTTCATCTGGTTGGCCATCGTCCCAATCATAACTAGTGACATGTTCTACTAGTGCGGACTCTCGGTCATCGTCATCAACGTTATCAAGGAAGTAATCAACAAATTGTTTGTCAACTTTTCCGATAACTGCTTCGCCACCATATCTGCCGGCTTCAATTCTAAAAATTCTTTTTGTCATATATATTCTCCATACTAAAACTCTAGTATACACCCAAAGGCATATATTGTCAAGTATTTAATACGATTTTGGACAACCACAAAAAAAGGAAGAGCCTAAAAGACTCTTCCTTAAACTTATAACAATAAGTTGATTATATAATAATCGGCTTACTGGAATGTTAAGTTTGCAACTGCGATCTCGCCTAAATAATCAGCCGCATTACCAAATGATGATGCAGTGTTAGTTAGTTCAACATATCCGTAACGAGTCATAAATGATACGACTGGTTCGAATGTAGCTGGATCTAGTACAACTCCACTGCTCATTAATGGAATATATGGGCAATAGAAGGCTGCCGCATCAGTTTCAGATGAACCTTTGTATCCAACTAATACTGCTTGAGTATCAGGTGCATAAGAGTCAACGAAAACACGCATTGCGCCGTTCAACGTACCAACAAACTTAGTGTTAGTAGGAGCTTCAAAAGTTCCTTCAGTTGTACGAGCAAATGCTGATGTAGTAGCAGATTGTAATACAGTTAAGGCCGCAGAACTCACAACAGCCCAGTTTCCTGCGCCCCTACGTGTTCTTTGTGCGATCAAGTTTGCAACTCTGTTGATTAATACAGCTAATGCCGCATGTTCGTCACCAACATAAGTAGCAGTACCTGAGACCGCTGCCTGGTTATAAGTGAATTCAGTTGCCGCTAACGTTCTAAGAGATAATAAAATCTCCTGATCGATTTCAGCAGTGATTTCTTGTGCTAAGGCAGCCATTATTTCTGCCTCGACATCTATGCCGTGCTGAGACTGTGCGTCCTGAGCGGCTTCAAATGTCCAACGTGCTTGTAACTTACGTGACTTCGCTTCAACAGCTTGTCTTAAGATTTGCACACTGATTTGCTTACCACCGTTACCTTCTAATACTGCTGTATCTCCACCAGTATATGAAGCGGTTGTTCCAGTTTGACTAGCAGTACGTGAATACGCTTGTGCAATTTTGAACGGGGATAATGCTTCTTCACCAGCTGTTACCGAAGTAGCGGCTGCCGAGTTGTCAGTCAATGACTGAGCATAACGTACACGTAATGTGTGAATCTGTCCAACAGGACCAGTCATTGGCTGAACGCCGACTAGTTCGTTAGCAATAACAGTAGGCATAACCCTTCTGATTACTGGTAAGATTACACGGTTAAGTGTTGCTATATTTCCTGCAGAGGTACTACCAGCGGTAGCATTCTCATTTAAGAG
>Ga0307999_1000241_pt1 | contig 15592 bp, 14 predicted proteins | sample Neamet1_FD_203158 | JGI IMG/M metagenome (GOLD analysis project Ga0307999, IMG submission 203158) | Marine microbial communities from water near the shore, Antarctic Ocean - #1 | ecosystem: Environmental > Aquatic > Marine > Unclassified | place: Southern Ocean | collected 2014-06-04 | reverse complement strand
GCCGTCGCTAGTTCTCTCAAACATTCACACAGTCCAAGCCATGCCATCAGAGACATCTCCGGTGGCATTTTTTATTGTCCGATTCCATGAGAAATGCCCTCCTCCTGAAACGTAGATTCCCATCATGATTCATCGCCTCTTCCTTTCACTCGTCCTTCTTGCTTCAGGCTTTGGAGCAGAAACCCGCCCCAATATCATTATCATCATGGCCGATGACATGGGCTACTCCGATATCGGCTGCTACGGAGGTGAGATCAAAACGCCCAATCTTGATGCCCTCGCAGCCAACGGAATGCGTTTCACTCAATTTTACAACACGGCCCGCTGCTGCCCTACCCGCGCTACCCTCCTCACCGGCCTCTACGCCCACCAGGCTGGCATTGGCCACATGACAAGCAACTACGGCATCCCCCAATACCAGGGATTCCTGAACAAAGAATGCCTCACCATTGCCGAAGCCCTCAAACCCGCCGGCTACCGCACCTACATGTCCGGAAAATGGCACGTCACACCCAAGGTCAAAGCCGCCGACCCAAAAGGCAACTGGCCCCGCCAGCGTGGTTTCGACAAATTCTTCGGCACCATCCACGGCGCCGGTTCCTTCTTTGATCCAAATTCCCTCACCCGCGGCAATACCCAAATCACTCCCGAGAACGACCCCGGATACAAACCGAAGGGCACCTGGTATTACACTGACGCCATCTCCGATAACACCGTCAACTACCTCAAGTCCCACTTCGAGGATTACCCTGACAAACCTTTCTTCCACTACGTCGCCTACACCGCCGCCCACTGGCCCATGCAGGCCCTTCCCGAGGACATCGCCAAATACGAAGGCAAGTATGACGACGGCTACGACCCTACCTACCAAGCCCGCCTCAAAAAAATGAAACAGCTTGGCCTCATCGATCCCAAGTGGGAGATCCCCGGCCCTATCGGCGATTGGTCAAAGGTCGAACTCAAGGAATGGGAATCCGCCTGCATGGAAGTCTACGCCGCCATGGTCGATAACATGGACCAAGGCATTGGACGCATCGTGCAAGCCCTCAAAGATCACAAGCAACTCGACAACACTCTCATCCTCTACCTTCAGGACAACGGAGGCTGTGCCGAAGGCTTCGGCCGCGGCAAACTCGTCGGCCCTCTTGAACGCCCCGCCAAACCGACTCTCAAGCCCATGGGTAAGGACGAGCTCCAAACCAACATGGTCCCACTTCAGTCACGCGATGGCTACCCGCTTCGTCGAGGTGATGGCGTCATGCCCGGGCCACCTGAGACCGAAGTCGGCTACGGACAAAACTGGGCCAACGTCTCCAATACCCCCTTCCGCGAATACAAGCACTGGGTCCATGAAGGGGGCATCTCCACCCCCCTCATCGCCCACTGGCCAAAGGGAATCGCCGGCAAGAATACCTGGGCAAAAGACCCGACTCACCTCATCGACCTCATGGCCACCTGCATCGACCTGGGAAAAGCGACCTATCCAAGCACGAAAATCCCTATAGAAGGCACTTCTCTCGTTCCCGCTCTCAAAGGAAGCCCCATCAAGCGCGGCAAACCCATCTTCTTCGAGCACGAAGGCAACCGCGCCGTGCGCGATGGTAAATGGAAACTCGTCGCCAAAAGCGTCAAAGGAAAATGGGAACTCTACAACATCCCCGCCGACCGCACCGAAATGAACAACCTTGCCGACAAGAACCCTGACCGTGTCAAAACCATGACCGCCCAATATGAAACCTGGGCCAAGGAGCGCGGCATCGTCCCCTTCGGTTCCTGGAATAAAAATAAGAAGGTCAAAGCTTCTCCCAAAAAGGAATTCAATCTCAAGCCGGGAGATCCCTTTACCAGCGAAACCTCACCCAACATCGCCAAGCGCCCCTTCACCGTCTCCGCTACCATTGAAAAGCTTCCCGCCACCGGGGTCATCGTAGCCCAAGGCGGCTCCAGTCATGGATGGTCCCTCTATCTCAAAGATGGCAACCTTGCTTTCACCGTCCGTAAAGGCGGGAAATCCATCACCGCCACTGCTCCTCTTCCTAAAGACGCCACTGGCTCCTTCGAAGCCCGCGTCACAAAAAAAGGCATCATTCTCCGCTCCGACAACAAACGCCTCACCCTTAAAGAAGGCAATGCCCTCCTCGCCGAACACCCCATCGACACCTTCGAGATCGGCCAAGACAACGGCGGCCTCGTCGGAGATTACGAACAAGGCTTCAATCTCAGCGTCCCACTGAAATCTCTCAAAATCTCAATCAAGTAGCCTCACGATGAAAAATCACCTCGGATCAAAATTCCGGATCCTGAGTCTCCTGATTACCTTCTTCTTCCAAAGTTCATCCCCACTGCTCGCAGCCCAGGCATCCCCGCCCAACATCCTCTTTATCGCCCTTGATGATCTCAACGACTGGATCGGCTGCCTAGGCGGGCACCCCCAAACGATCACCCCCAACCTTGATCGACTCGCTGCCAGCGGGGTCCTTTTCACAAATGCCCATTGCCCGGGTGCTGCGTGCAATCCCTCCCGCACCGCCATCATGTCCGGGCTCTCGCCTCATCGCTCCGGACTCTACGACAACGGACAAAAGATGCGCGAGATCCTCCCCAACGCAAAAATTATCCCCCAGCATTTTCGCGACCATGGCTATCGCGCCAGCGGCTCCGGAAAAATGCTTCACTACTTCATCGACGCAAAATCGTGGGACGAATACTTCCCGAAAAAGGAATCGGAAGACCCCTTTCCCTTCACCCTTTACCCAAAAAAACGCCCCCTTTCCCTCACCCGCGGTGGCCCGTGGCAATACGTCGAAACCGACTGGGGCCCTCTCGATGCCACTGATGAAGAATTTGGCGGTGATGCCAAAGTCGCGGAATGGGTTTCCCAACAACTCTCCATCAAACAAGAAACCCCCCTCTTTCTCGCCTGCGGATTCTACCGACCTCACGAGCCGTGGTTCGTTCCAAAAAAATACTTCGAACCCTTCCCTCTCGAAAAAATCCAACTCCCTCCCGGCTACCGCGAAGACGATCTCGACGACCTTCCCGCCGCCGGTAAAAAGACCGGTCCGAACCGCTACTTCGCTCACATTCGTAATGAAGGTCAATGGAAGCAAGCCATTCAGGGCTACCTTGCCTCCATCCATTTTGCCGACACCATGCTTGGCCGCGTTCTCGATGCCCTCGAGAATGGACCCAATGCCGACAATACCATCGTCGTCCTTTGGAGTGACCACGGCTGGCACCTCGGCGAGAAACAACACTGGCAAAAATTCACCGCCTGGCGCGCCGTCACTCGCGTGCCCCTCATGATCCGGATCCCAAAAAACTGCGCTCCAGGACTCCCCGCCGGCACCAAGCCCGGCACCATCTGTGACCAACCGGTCAATCTCCTCAGCCTCTTCCCCACTCTCACCCAACTGACCGGCATCCCTCACAAAAACGACAACCACGCCCCCTCTCTTGCCCCCCTCCTAAAGAACCACAAATCCTCCTGGCCTCACTCCTCCATCACTCATCTCAGTAAGCCCGGCAGTTTCGGCCTCAGCACAAAAGACTGGCGCTACATCCACTACGCAAATGGCGACGAAGAACTTTACCAGATCCAAGACGATCCCTTTGAGTGGACCAACCTCGCCGGGAAAAAAGAACACAGGGAAAAACTCAATGAGCTCCGAGCTCTTGCCCCAAAAAACTTCGCTCCCCTCAAGCGTCCCTCTCTGGCCGCTCTTCCGTCCCTCAAGTGGCATTCCTCAAACAATACCGCCACCCCTCCCTCCAAACCTGATGGAAACCCCTTCACCCTCACCTTCCTCAATCGTTCCGACCAGGCCGTCGAACTTTTCTGGATGACCCTCGAGGGCAAACGGACATCATACGGACTCATCCCTCCGGGGGGAAACAAATCCCAACAGACCCGCCCCGGAGCGGTCTGGCAAATTTCCTCCCCGAAGACCAAAAATCCACTCGGCCACTTCATCATCGGAGACCGAAGAGCCAAAGCTATCATTCCAAAACGCTCGCAATGAAATCCCTCCTACTCTTCCTCTCCATCACAGCCCTTGGCTTTCTTACCCCAACGTCGGCCCCGCTGGACTTCACCAAGATCTCCTCCCGCCTCATCTCGACGCTCTAGCCGCCTCCGGCGTCCGAGGCTCCGATTAATCGATGCTCACCATCATTCCCATGGAAATTCAGCCCCCTAAATCTCGGGATCCACAGTTCGTCCGCGAGCCGGAACCTGACGATTTCATTCAAAAAACACCTCATTTTCTTCAAGACGATTCCCTTTTCATCATGTATCTCTCCTCGTGATGAAAACCGTCGCCATTCTCGCCACCCTCGATACGAAAGCTGCCGAGGCCGACTTCATGCGCTCCGAGATCGAAACCCTCGGCGGCAAGGCTCTCCTGATCGACCTTTCCCTCGTCGGTGACTCAGATATCAAAGCTGACATTTCAAAACAGGAAGTCATTTCCGCAGGCGGCGGCAATCTCGACGAACTCCTCGTCAAGCCCAGCCGCGAGCAATCCAACCCCTTCATCGTCTCCGGAGCCACCAAGCTCCTTGTGGAACGTCAAGAGGCCGGAAAGATCGACGCCGTCGTCACCCTTGGTGGCACCCAGGGCACCTCGACCTGCGCCCCCATTCTGCAAGCCCTCCCCTACGGATTCCCGAAAGTCATGCTTTCCACCGCTGCCTCCGGCGACACCTCCCCTTTCGTCGGGATTAAAGACATCACCATGATGTTCGCTGTCTCCGACATCCTCGGCCTCAACGTTTTCTCCCGCAAAATTCTCGCCAACGCCGCCGCCGCCGCTTGGGGCATGGCACAATCCGAGCAGTGCATCACCAAGTCCACCGCCAAGGGTGTCATCGGTATGTCCAATCTCGGCGTCCTCACCCAGGGCGCGATGCATGCCATCGATCTCTTTGAAAAAGCGGGCTACGAAGTCATCACCTTCCACGCCATCGGCGCCGGTGGTGATGCCATGGAGCAAATGATGAAAGAAGGCATCATCAATGCCGTCTTCGACTACGGCCTTGGCGAAATCGCCGATGGCGTCTGGGGTGTCCTCCGCGCTGGCGGCCCCGACCGACTCACCGTCGCCGGAAAACTCGGCCTCCCCCAGGTCATCGTCCCCGGCGGTTCCGAGCACCTCGGCATCCTCGTCAACGAGCCCAACAAAGTCCCTGCCGGATACGAAGATCACCAAATCACCTGGCACTCGCCCTACGTCTTCGTCCCCCGCCTCAATACCGAGGAACAAGCCCGCGTTGCCAAAGTCATCGGAAAAAAACTCGCCCACTCCACCAAGGACACCCTTTTCCTCATGCCCCTCAAGGGCGTCTCCAGCTACTCCGCCGAGGGTGGCGAACTCTACAACCCCGGGCTCGACGCCGCCTACTGGGAGTCCCTGCAACAAGAACTCCCCGACACTATCGAAGTCGAATCCATGGACAACAACGCCCAGGATGACGCCTTCGTCGAACGCGCCGTCAACTACCTCATCGACAAACTCGAAGCCCGTCCATAGCCGAAAGCTCGCGCTTTCGAATCTTCCCGCAACCTCTCAACCAACCGAAAGCAGGAGCTTCCGGCTACTTTCCAAAACAACCAACCAACCAACTAAAACCATGGCTGACCTAGACGACATCAGAGACGGAGACAACTTCGGTCTCAACACACCCGCCGACACCTCTTCATTCTACCTTAAGGGAATGAACAGTATGTCCTGGGGCATCAAAAACCGCATGTCCCGCATCTTCAACCGCCAGTCCGGACGCACCGTCATGCTGGCATTCGACCACGGCTTCCTCATGGGACCCACTTCCGGTCTCGAGCGCATCGACCTCAACATCGCCCCTCTTGCCGAAGAAGCTGACTGCCTCATGGGCTGCCGCGGCATGATTCGCACCAGCATCCCAGCAGACAACACCAAGCCCATCTGTCTCCGCACCGATTCCGGCACCACCATTCTCACCGAGATGAACCACAACGTTCTCATCTCCGAGCAAGACGCCATCAGCATGAACGTTTCCGCAATGGCCGCCATGCTCGCTATCGGCGATGCTGATACCGAAGCCTCTACCGTGGCAAACTTTAGCCGCCTCGTTGACATCGGAAACAAATACAGCATCCCCGTCATGGGCGTGACCGCAGTCGGTAAGAACATGACTCGCGACTCCCGCTACTTCGGCCTCGCCTCCCGCGTCTGTGCCGAGAACGGAGCCAGCATCGTCAAGACCTACTACACCGAAGGCTTCGAAAACGTCGTCGCCGCCTGCCCCGTCCCCGTCGTCATTGCCGGGGGGAAAAAACTCCCCGAGCTCGAGGCACTCGAACTCTGCTACAACGCCATCCAGTGCGGCGCTTCCGGAGTCGACATGGGCCGCAACGTCTTCCAGTCCGAGGCTCCTCTCGCGATGATGAAGGCCGTCAAAGAAGTCGTCCACAACGGAGCCACCGCTGCCGAAGGATTCGATCTCTTCAATACCCTCAGCAACGAAGCTTAATCCGCTTCACGTAAATTATTCAGACGGCGAACTCCGGGGAGTTCGCCGTCTTTTCCTCAGCCCAAAATGGCTAGGTGCTGACTTTAGAAGCACTCTCCACAAGGCCCCACCGAGGCGACCTAAGGCAGCCCAGGGCTACACCCTAGAATCACAACCTCTCAAATGATCAAACCCTGAAAAGGGTCGATCCAATCTCCCTCCACTCTCATGACCCGCGCAGCAAAAATCGACCTCATCCGCAGCCGCCCGCAACTCTCCGTCGCCACCCTGAGTGCCGACATCGGCGACCAAAATTCCGCTTTACAAACCCTCTCACAAAACGGCGTCAACCTACTGCACTTCGATGTCATGGATGGCAACATCTGGTCCAACATCACTGTCGGCTCGCCCTTTGTCGCAGGCCTCAAAACAGACCTCCTCAAGGACGTTCACCTCCTCATCGATCAGCCCGAAAAACACATCGCTTCCTTCGCGAAAGCCGGTGCCGATCTCATCTCTTTCTCCGTCGAATACACTGCCGACATCGGCGCAACTCTATCCCTCATTTCCAAAAACGACGAGATCGTCCGAGGTGTCTCCCTCAACCCCGGAACCTCCGTCGACACCATCCAGCCTTACCTCGATCAGATCGACTACGTCCTCGTCCTTGGCGTCGGCCCTGACACCGGGAAGGCCTCCTTCCTCGACGACCTCCCGGCCAAGATTGAAATTCTCCGCTCCTGGAAGCCCGACCTCCTTATCTGCGTCGATGGTGCCGTCAAAAAAGACACCATTGCCCAAATCGCCAGGATGAAGCCCAACTTCGTCGTCTCCGGTTCGGCAATCTTCGACGGCAACGACCCGGTCGAGAACCTAGGTGCCTTTCAATCGGCGTTAGGAACTTAGGTTGGGCTCGTCAATGTTTGTGCAGAAATATCCGCACAGTGAATTGGACTATTGGTCATTCTCGGCGCACTGGCCATCGACCTTTCCCACCTTGATCGTCGTCTGTGCCAAGCGGTGTGAGAAACTCTCCATCGAGGACATCACTTACTGAAGTAGGCTCACCTCCCGACTTCAACCTCTCAGTCGAAAAGAAAACGACGATCCTTTTCAGGATCGTCGTTTGAGATTTTCAAGAATCGCTCTTAGTTCCCTTTAGGTGGAAACTTGAGGAACTCCTTGTATTTGGCCGGAACTTTTTTCCCGGCCCCCAGGACCTTGTCCCAAAGCTTAAGAATAGCCGTTCCCTCCTTGATCAACATGGCTCCGTTGGAGTCATCGCGGTAGTCCTCGGTCGTATAAAGACCCATTGTGGTCTTCACATCCTCATGATCCAAGAGGATGCGGAGACAATTGACAGCCGATTTGCGGGTCAATTCCTCTGACGCAGAGAAGTCGGCAACAAAGGCATTATTGTAAGCATTGAGCGCCTTGATCGGTTGGTTTCCACCTTCCAGGGCAAGTCCGTGGCAGTAGGCGATCTGGGCCCGTAGACTTCCAGGAAGCTTACGATTCCGCCACTTCTCATCACGACAAATGGTGTCAAGTCGACTCCAGCTTGCGGTGCGAACTGCATCCCAAATGACTCCATACATCTCGTATTGAACCTTATGGAATTCCTGAAGGAGATTTTCTGGATCAAATTTCGCAAAGAGCCCTGCGAGAGTTTCAAGATCCTCAAGACGACGGGCACATTCCATTTGGTAGAAACCGGCCAGCGTAGAAGGATTTCCGGGGACCTCCTTCACCTTGCTGTATGATTCGACACACAAGGCAAATTTTTCGGCGGCATCCTTATAATTGCGACTCTTATAAAGTTCCATGGCCTCGGTAAATTCGGGAGGCTGGATAAAGTAGACCGTGCAGGTTTTTTGGCTCTGCTTTCGGGTCAAAGTCGACTCTTCGTTTTCCCGCCAAAGAAAGGCGATTTTATCAGCAGCAGCCATGTAACCGGCAAAGGTATCCTTGTCAGTGACGATGAGAATTCGGGGCTCGATCGCAGAGAGTCTACTGAGAGAAGCGGCCACGAAGAGGGCAGTGGTGAGAATTTTTTTCATGTCTGTTGGTTCAGTTTGGGTTCGTTTCTCTTCTTCTAGTTCTCTTCCTCTTCAAGGACAGGTTCGGTTTCCGAGTTCGCTTCGTAGGTCTGCACCAGCTCAGCAACTAAGGCGTAGAATGCTCGCTCATTGGGAGTTGCTTTCTTCACAGCAAGAGTGGTCAGCTTGATATACATATACCCTTTTTCGTAGGCATATTGGCGATCACTCAGGCCACTCTTGTTGCTGCCACTGCGTTTCCAAAGAATTTCCATCCAACGTTTCATTGCCGGAGCAGAGTAGCGGATCGCACCCATGCTTGAGCTCCAGACCTGTTGATAGGCGATAAGAGCATCATCTGCGCGACCGGACTCGTCATGAGCCGCACCGAGAAGCATTCGTGCAGGAACGCTATATTGGCGGAAGGATTTGTTGTTGATATATTCCTTGGCTGCCTCAATGGCCTTGTCGTAGTCACCATTATCGGCATGGATTGAAGCGGTTAAATACTGGGCTTCTTCCCTCTCCGAATTGTCGTCGGAGTCATCAATCACCCGCTTGAGTAATTTGATGGCCTCGGTTTTTTGAGCTTTGGAGCTTCCTTGAGCACTCACATCGGCGAGCCCAAAAATGGCAGCAAACTTGTGCGACTGGTCGTTTTTACGGTTGAGAGCTTCCTCATAGTAAACGCGGGCGGCTTGAGGCTGACTGGTGTTTTTACGGATGAAGTTTCCAACTTTCACAAGAATAAAGTTCGAGAGATCCTTGGGGTTAAAGTCATCGCGAAGCTCCTTGAAGAGAACGTTAATCATAGCCTGAGCGTCACGCGCTATGTCTTCATTATTTTCTTTGCCAGCGCTGGCGAGAACACCTTCGAAGACATCGATGATCGCGATTCGAAGCAAAGCACGGGTCGCCATGTCACGGGAATCGATTCCCGGGAAATTGTAGTAATGTTCCTTGAGCTCCTCTGGATTTTTCTCCTTCAGATATTCGTCGGTATAGGAACCGATGGATTCCTCAAGTCCTGGAGTTCCGGGGATTTTGGCGATCTCCGAAATAACTCCCTGAAGGCGCTCAAGAGCTTCGTCAATCTTTCCAACCTTACGCATTCCCGGAATCCCGGCGACTGCAACTTTCGCCTTAAAGGGCGAGTCATCACCATATTCCTCCCAGAACTTGTTATAGTAGGGAACTGCTTCGGCAACCCGGGGGTTCTCCTCCTTACCAATTTTTTCCTTACCAATGAGAGCGGTCAGATAAAAGAGGCACTCGCCGGAAACGAGGTCGTTGTTCTTCTTCTCTGAGAGCGCGAGGGCCTTCAGGTAATACTGTTCGGCTTCTTCGGGCTTCTTTACTCCTTCGAGAACGTTCCCTTTCAGAGCGAGATTTTGTTCCATCACTGAAACACCGGGAAACTCGGTCTCAACCCGGGTGGTGTATGCAAGCGCTTCTTCATATTGGTTCTCTGCGTAGAAGCAGTTCGCACGGTCGAAGAGAGCGAACGGGTAATAGAGATTTGATTTTGGCTCGGGGTATTCCTTAAGGAACGCATCGAGCAAACCAGCGGATTTTGTCCATTCCTGCAGGCGCGAGTAGTTTGCCGCATGGAAGTAGGACGCAGCCTGAACGCGGAGCTTGTCGGAATCTTTGCTCTTCTTGTAGGTATCAATATACTCGTTGAGAATAGGCTGAGCTTCGAGAAAAGCACCGAGGTAGTGTTTGCTGCCACCAAGAACGAAGAGACACACTTCATGCTGTGTCGATGGCTTGCTGAGCCTCGGAAGCATGAGTTCCGCAACTTCGATACACTTTTCATACTCGCCGTTGAAAAAGAGGCTGGTGAGCATCATCCGGCGGACTTCCTTGACGTGCGAGCTCTCAGGGAAATCTTTCAAGAAGATCGATCCATAATGCTCAGTGATGAGTACCTCGCCGATGACGGCGGAAGTCCGGACGAGGTTGTAGAGATTGTTCTCGCGAGCGGCGACCACCTTGCCATCACGGAAGATCTTCGCCTTGGGATAGTAAAGCTCAAGCTGCTCATAGACAGCAAAGGCACCACGGATGTTTCCATCCTCTTCATGGAGAACGGCAGTGTTGAGATACGCATAGACCTCATTCACTTTCCCCGATGAGTTTGCTTTTTCAAGATCGGTAAGGCTCCCGTTCAAGTCATCCTTTTTCACGATCATGGAGCCATCACGGATGGTTCGAGCGTGGGTGCCCACCATGGCAAGACGTGCTTTAATCGAATCGATGGCAGCCACGGTACTGGGGACCAAGGCGTAGAGCTCAAAGGTTGACCTAATCATCTCCGCAGAGCGAGCATCTTGGGCTAGCTTCATGAAGAGAGCAGAAAATTCGTGGGCCTCAAACGGCTCCAGCTTGATGTGTGCCCGGTTCTTGGCGAGGAAGTCGAGGAGAGCCTGCTCATCTTTCTTCCTAATGACAGACTCAACCATGACATTGAAGGCAGCCATGATGCCTTTGTTTGGGGTTGGAAAGACAACCTTTCCGGTGATCGCTGTTTCAAGATATTTGCTGCCCTCCGTGACCTTATCCAGCTTGTAGTGGTTGATGGCCATGTTGATGTAGAACACGCCTTTTTCGTAGCGATCACGGCTTTCATCACGCTCCTCCAGAAACTTTTTATACATCCGGATGGAAGTGCCCCACTCTTCCGCACCCTTGGCGGCGTGTCCCCACATGAGGAGGGCCTTCTTATTATACATGTTGTTACTCGGAGCCTGATTTGGCTTCGGCTTCACGTTCTTGTATTTGGCGTAGCACTTCTCGAACGACTTCATCGCGTCATCAAACATGTTCAGTTTGATTTCGCAGTAGCCGCGGTGATACCAGAACCAACCAAAGCGGGGCCCGAAGAGTTGGAGAGCACGGGCGTCGTAAGTGTTGGTGGCTTTGACGAGAACGGCTTGGGCTTCAGCCCACTTGCCGGTCTTCATGGCATCAAGGGACTCTTTATGCATGTTGGCAAGGGCCTGTCCTTGCAGCGGAGCGCAGAAGCCGCAGAGAGCGAGCAGGACGACCCCGAAGGTTCGGCGGATCGATTGGATGGAGTTCATGGTTCGTGTGGTGGCGTGAGTATTTTTTGGGAAAAAGAAAGGCTGAGAGCCTGGGCAGCTCTTCAGCCTTCCGGCAAGAGTTGGAACGATGTCCGCAAGGTATTCCTTAGGTTAATTCGGATGAAACCGAGAGGCCATTAGTTGGCGTCAGGGTCCAAAAGGTCAGTGAAAGTAATCTCGGTAATCTCCGCTCCAGCAAGAGCGTTGAGAACATCGATCACCCGCTGTTGCACGGCATCACCGTCCACCCGAATTTGCACCAAAGCCGTGCTACTGGAGGTATCAGCAACACTTTTGTGCAGATCAAGACGCTGGGAAAGATTCGTGAGCACACGGGCATCGGAATTTGATTCAATGAGTTCGACCACACCACTTTCACCCTTGATGGAAATGTTTCCGTTTGCCTCCAAGAGGATCAGCATTGGAGCGAGTTCCGGCGGAGTTTCAGAGGGAGCGACCGAGGGGAGCGAAGTGCTGAGTTCCTGTTCCTTTCGAACAATCTGGGTTGTGACGATAAAGTAGATCAAGAGAAGAAAACAAACGTCAATCAACGAGGAGATATTCAACGCTGGTTCATCTTCCTCGGGAGGCTGCATTTTTTTGTGGCGCGACATATCAATTTTCTACGTTTACTTTGCAGATCTGGGAGGAGCTTTGTTGTAGGCACCGTAGGCAAGAGAATCAATCCCTGCTGCTGCCCCTGCTTTGATGACGCGCTGGCAAAACTTGAAGTTAGCTCGCTTGTCTCCACGGATGTGAAGCACGGGAGTTTTTCCCTTGGCCTTCACTTTGTCCTTCTCCTTTTCCAGGTAGTCCTTGAGATCTTCAACACCGTCAAATATCGTTTTGAGATCTTCGGCAAGGAGAGCTCCATCATCTCGGATATTGATCACGATCTTACCGTGGAGCGATTTCGCGGCTTGTCCATTGGCAGCAACCGGTGGTTGGACCCTCGGATCAATTTTGATTGTTTTCGGGTTAGAAACAACGAGGAAGAAGAGAAGCAACAGAAAGACCATGTCGATCATTGGTGACATGTCCATCTCGGCTGGTTCGCCCTGGTTCTTGTTGACTGCGCGGAGTCTGTTTGAAGCCATTGGATTTTGAGGTGGTGAAGTTCAACGAGGGGGAAGGAGTCATTCCCTCCCCTCTGGCGGGTTAAACGGCAATCCCCTCGGGAATCTTAGCAAGATGTGCATCCGCATTCACAGTCTGGATGGATGCATTGATCAAATTCTCCGCAGTGCCATGACAATCAGCGACCAAGGCGTTGAAGCGGTTCTTAAAGAAGAAGTAGGCGAAGAGAGAAAGGATGGCAACGATCAGGCCCCACATAGTGGTCAAAAGGGCAACCGAGATATCGGCCGCGAGATCCTGGGGATCGGCTCCGGCATTTTCACCCAAAGTCGAGAATGCCCCGATCATACCGAAGACGGTTCCAAAGAGACCGAGCATGGGAGCGGCTTGTGCAACGAGGGAAAGCAAGGTGATGAAAGTCATCTGCTTGCGGGTTTCGTTGATGGAGAAATCAGCAATAGCGTCCTCAACGTGGTCGCGTCCAAGATCCTCCGGGCGGGTGGCGTCGATGTTGGGAAGAGAGTAGGCCATCATACGACCAAGGTAGGAAGGATGGGAGGCTGAAAGCTCGATCGCGGAGCGCACACGGCAATTAGTCATGTGATCGAGAAGCGCTGCCTTCAAATCATCGGGAGCAAACTTCGCCTTGGTGAGGTTCATGAAGTTGAAAACCGTCAAACTAATGAGAGAAAGGAGACCGACAGCAACAATAAAGATGGTGAGCGGACCACCATCGAGCAGATAGCTATCAAGGGCACTTTTGTCTTTTTGGGCACCCTCCTGAGCAAGCGCAGGAGCGGCGGCAAGAAGGGTGAAAGCGGAACCTACGAGCCACCCTTTGGCGGTACGGAACTTGGAGATCTGAGTCATGGTGTGTGTTTGAGGTCGGTTGAGGATGAAGCTGGCTTTCATTCTCGAAAGTGAGCCCGCTGAGTAAAGGAACTTTTCCAGAAAACAGCGAATTTCGTGAAAGATTGAAGTCTTGACATCATGACTCTCGCACTTTGCCCATGCGTAGTGGGAAGTCTTATTTTTTGGTTCGGACGGGTGTCTTTCGGCTTGGGAATAAGACTTTACAGATCTCGCAGACCATTCCGTTGCACCCTCTTGCACTACAATACTCGCGACCATAGAAAATGATCTGCAGGTGGAGCTTGTTCCACAATTCTCGGGGGAAGAGTTTCTTTAAGTCTTCTTCAGTGCGTTGCACATTCCGACCATCGGTTAATTTCCACCGCTGGGCAAGACGGTGAATGTGGGTATCCACTGGAAAGGCCGGCACTTCGAATGCCTGCGCCATCACGACTGAAGCCGTCTTGTGACCCACCCCCGGAAGCTCTTCCAAGGCCGCCATATCGGCAGGAACCTTTCCTCCGTGTTTTTCCACCAAAATCTGAGAAAGCCCCTGGATAGAAGCCGCTTTTCGAGGAGCGAGACCACAGGGACGGACAATAGAATTAATTTTCTCGACCGATAGCTTCCTCATCTTCTCTGCCGAGTCGGCAAGTTTGAACAAAGCTGGAGTCACGAGATTGACCCGGACATCGGTGCACTGGGCTGACAATAGAACCGCAACAAGAAGGGTGAAAGGATTGGTATGATCCAAAGGAATTGGCGTTTCCGGATACAACTCCTCAAGACGTCGAAGAACATAGTCGGCGCGCTCCTGCTTCAGCATGTCTTATCCCTGAACGATGGACGGTTTCACGCAAACAAAAAACCGGCTTTCCTTTCGGAAAAGCCGGTTTGGATAAATTTGATAAAGCGACCTTAGTTTTTGGTAACCTGACCGGAGTCAACCTTTGCCTTGGCCGCATAATACATCTTGCGGGTATGAGGATATTTCTTGCGGCCACTCAGGATCTTGAGAGTGCGGGCCCAGTCACCCCACTGGATGACGGAAATCTCGGCCTTCCGGGTTCCCCAGCGGCGCATGCTGCTGAGATTGGGGTGGTAAATGTCGATGGTGTTGGTTCCAACAAGAGAGGATCCGTAGTCATCGACGATGTAAGTATGAGGAAGCCCTTTGATCTTGAACTTGGTGCCGACGGGATATCGGGACCAATCAGCAGCAGCACTACGGATAGTGCCATACTTAAGATAGGTTCCGAGGGCGTTCTTTCTCCAAGGCACTCCAACTTCATTCTCTTCGTGGGAAAAGGAAGTGGTGAGAACAACCCGCTGACGGGTCGAATCAGGGTAAGTCGCCATACCATGCTTGTCTTTGGGAAGACGAGCGGCTTTCTTCGCGACTGAACGCGAGACAGAAGCAGGATAGAAGCCGTTGGGGCGTTTCACCTTTGTGAACAGAGAGAATCTGGATACCAACCTACTAATTTGGGCGATGCTTCGGGTGTGGATCCCCTCAGACCTCGTGTTGAAGGCCGAAGAACCAAAATCTCCGCAACTGGAGAGAGCTAGACTGCATATGATACCGATCATTGGGATGATTTTCATGGGGAGATGGCACGGGCTCATTCCCATGCGCGGCAGCTCATTGCAACGGGGAAGGGGTGCCTGTCTAGAGTTTTCCGAAAAGTTTTCAAACAAAATTCATCACGGGAGAAATCAGGGGCCGGAGCACAAAAAAACGGCGGTCCGAAGACCGCCGTTTTGAAGACTAAGATCTAAGACTAGTGAACTTTACTTGTCACATCGAGCGGCTTGTAGCCTCCTCTACTCTTGAAGTAGAAATATAGAGCCACATACGCGATGAGCATGATGAATGGGAAGCGCGTCATACTTGCGAGTGCTTTTTGAGCACTTCCTGCCTTGGCTCCGGCAACTGCCTCTTTGGTTTTCTCGTCCTGATTCTCAAGGAGAGCGTCAACCGCTTCAGCCTTGAGGCTCTGGTATTCGATCGCATTGTAATAGATACTCTTATCTTCCAGCGCATCGGCT